>Ga0209410_1001325_pt1 | contig 12002 bp, 13 predicted proteins | sample Mar14436cmmetaG_FD_184135 | JGI IMG/M metagenome (GOLD analysis project Ga0209410, IMG submission 184135) | Marine hydrothermal vent microbial communities from Guaymas Basin, Gulf of California to study Microbial Dark Matter (Phase II) - Marker... ... | reverse complement strand
AACGATTATCATCGCAGTTCTGTTCACAGCTCCTTCAAATGGATAAAGTGTTACCAAATCGTGAATTCTCAAAACTCTACACGCAAGCTTGTTTGATGGCTTACCTCTCGCCAAAAACTCTCTAAAACCAGCTCCAGCCTGAGTTTTAAAAACTGTGAATGGCAAAAGGAATGCAAGTCGTCCATCCTCTTCAACGAACCTGTCCAAGCATCTTGCAACGAATAGATTGGCAATCTCCCTCTTAACTCTACCCATCCCTCTGCCTTTACCTTTCAACAAACCATACAAGTCCCATAAACTCTTAGACCTCTCTCTATAATCCTCAGGCAAGCTCTCCCAGTTAATCCATGGTGGATTTCCGACAACGTAATCGAACTTACCCTTTAGTAATGGAGCAAAAGCATTCCTGATGATGGATGTCCAGATTTTATCCTTTCCAGCTTTTTCAAGTTCGTAGAAGACGGAATAAAGCCCTTCGATCATTGAAAACACTTCATCCTTGAACTCAAACCCCTTCTCCTTTAAGTAATCGATGAACTGCTCTGGCGTGTAGTCGTACTTCAGCCTGTCTTCAATGTGGAACAAAAGCTCTCCCAACTCCCCTTTATCAACGATCTCCTTTGGAATCTCAAATGTGCCGGCTGAAGTCCTTATAACGTATGCTGCTCCCGTTAGCGTAGTTTTTGTTTCAACGAGCAGGGAATCTGCAAGATAAATTGGAATTTCAACCATTCTCGTGTAGCTTAATGTGTCCGCAATGGCAAGCAAGTAGTTCGTTCTTGCTGCCAGAACAGCCAGAGGATTCAAATCGTAACCAATCACGTTTTTCAAAACATAGTCTCCGAGAACATCCTTTAGATAATGCTCCTCAGCGTACTCCTTCAATCTCTTAATAGCCAAAACCAGAAATGTGCCCGAACCGCAGGCAGGATCGAGCAACCTAAGCTGTAATGGAGCAGTTGGATCGTCCTCTTGTTCTGCAAGCTCCTCAAACTTCTCAATCGTAAATCCAGCTTCATCCAAAACCAATTCAGCTAGCCAGTCTGGAGTGTAGAACTCACCTAAATCGTGCCTAACCTTTCTCGGAACCAAGTGCTGATACAACCTCTTAAGCAGGTCTTTAGCATATTCGGGCTCAAGTATGGGTGTAGCAGGCTCATAGTCGGATAATTTCTTGGCGATTATCGATATTACTTCGGCAATTTCTTCATCAAATTCTTCAAGATACCATGAGAAGTAATCTCCCTCAACAAAGTTTGTGATGCCAAGAATTCTCCTGAATATTCCTCCTCCCTCTAGATCCTCTAATGTTTTCATTAGTGCGTTCAAGCCCTTCATGTGTGCATCTTCTAACTCCAAAACGTAAGACTTGAGCCATTTTCCAGTTCCAAACAGATAAGTTATCTCGGCAGCAAGCAATTTCATAAACAAGGCATAGTAAGTGTGGATTGCAAAAAGCAACGCTTCATCGTTTGCTCCTTTTAAATCGTATTCCTTCTCCAACCCTTTAAGCTTATCCGGACTGTAAGCACAGACCTGAGAGAAGAGCCTTTTCCAATCATCAAACAAAACTCTAACTTTCTCACTTTTCGAATTTATTACCTTGTTGTAGAAAGTTCTGACTGCAAGCTTTGCAACATCGCTTTTAGGACCAAAATCATTAAGCAATTCATCAACTGCAAGCTTCTTCCGCCTTAAACCTCTTATAGCCTCTATTAATCTGATTACAGTCTCTCTACTGATATCATACGGACCTCTCAAAGCCCAGCTCTTGCTTCGATCGTCATATCTCACAAAAGCAATCTTGTCTGAAATGATCACACCCAAGAACATCTTGTACCTTTCTTCAACCTCAGCCTCCTTTTTTATGTATCCTATAAGCTGCTCCTTCGCCTTCGCAATCTCTCTTTCAGTTGAAAGCTTGCCCGGAGCTTTGTATTCTATGATAACATGCCCGTACAAAGCATCGGCTCTACCGCCCGAGATAAACGTGTATTCATACTTTGCAAGTGGTACACCTTCAAGTTTTGAAACAACCTCATTCTCTATAATATTCGATACTCTTATTCTAAGCTCCTCTTCGTTTCTTGCGATCGATGCAGCCTCTCTTATTCCTGCCCAAACTTTATCGACATCGATCTCCATTTTAACCCTCCATTGCTTTAATCTCATCCTCTATTCTCTCAATAAGCTTTCTTATTACATCCTCCCATCTCGCATTTCCCTTAACCCAATCATAGAAATAGGGTAGTGATCTCTGACAACTCCTATAAACTTCTGCCAGGTAAAACCGTACTTCTTAAGTTCTTTTCCCCAACCCACCTTGCTCCATAAAGGGGAGGCTATCCAAGTTCCCTGCTTTAGATTTGCAATCTCTAAATCCCTATGAGCTTGAAGACCTCTCTTGATAACTTCTTTATCTTTCAGTGGTTCGGGTGGTATCTCTAAATCCATGAGTGGTATACCACCTATACACATATATGCTTTTCGCTAAATTTGTCCCAGAGTCGCCAATTTGAGAACCCTTAAATATTTCCAGTCAACTTTAATTTTGGTGTGTTTTAATGGTTTACTGGCTTTGTATAACCACTGAAGAGAACTGGAAGGTGATAAAGCAGAGGAATATTTGGGGTGTTGCTGAGAGACATAGCAATACGATTGCAAAGGTAAAACCAAAGGATAAATGCCTGATATACGTCTTGTCGACTAAAAAGAACAAAGAAATAATTCCACCACGTATTGTTGCAGCCTATGAAGTTGTTTCAGAAGTTTTCAGAGATTCTACGAGGATATTCAAGTCTCAACCGAACAAAAACGAGAGTTACCCGCTTAGAATCAGGCTAAAGCCGATCAAGATTTTCTCAACGCCAGTAGATTTCAAATCCCTGGTTCCAAAGCTGAGGTTTATCAAAAATAAGCAGAAATGGGTTGGGCACATCCAAGGTAAAGCAATGAGAGAGATTCCTGAAGAAGACTTCAAGCTTATAATGAGTTTGGCATGACAAAGAAAAAGGAGATCCTATGAAAAGCTGAAAAACAATCCAAAAAACGTCCGATTCGATGAACTCTGTAAGGCAGCTGAGCTTTTCGGCTTTAGATTTAGAGGCGGAAAAGGTAGCCATAGAGTCTACGTCAGAGATGGTATAAAGGAGATTTTGAATTTCCAAAATGTTAAAGGCAAGGCAAAACCGTATCAGGTAAGACAACTTTTAAAAGTGATTGAGAAATATAATTTGCTTGAGGAGGATTGAGATGTACAAATACACAATCGAAATCTTCTACAGCGAGGAGGATGAAGGATACATCGCTGTAGTTCCTGAACTGCCCGGCTGTTCTGCTTTTGGCGAAACAGAAGAGGAGGCGTTAAAAGAAATTAAAGTTGCAATCAAGCTGTGGATTGAAGCTGCCAAGAAAGAAGGCAAAGAAATTCCAAAACCTATGGGGAAAGAACTACTCAAAGCTGTTATGGGTAAGATAAAAGGCGAAGTTTATGATGACTGAAATCGTGGGAGTTACATATCCCATTCCCAAACAATTTATGGATCGCTTTTTCAGGGACGGCAAAGATATATTTATAAAACCGGCCACCGTCTGGAAACAGCTAAAACCTGGTATGAAGTTCGTTTTCTACCAATCTCACGAAGACACGGGATTTGTTGGAGAGGCAAAGGTTAAGAGAGTTATGCTTTCAGAAGATCCAATGAAGTTCTACGAAACTTATGGTGATAGGCTAAAGATGAACTTAAAGAATACATCAAATCTCAAGAAAGATGGAAGTCGGGATGGAAGAGCAGAGGTAAAGAAAAGAAAAAGTTATGGATGGCAATCGAGCTTGAGAGATTAAGAAGTACGATGAGCCAATTAAGCCAAAACGTTTCGTGCCAGTTGGGGGACAATACCTGAGGGAGTAAATGGACAGGAGTAATAAACCTATTGTGGACAAAAATCTACTTATTTTTCAGGTTATAATTATGTGAGGTGCTTCACATGGCCAAATTCATCCCTTCGGAGGAACTGCTGAATGGAATTAAAGAGGTGTGCAGCCAAGCAGAAAAAGAACTCTTGATTTGTTCTGCATGGATAACTCCAGAGGGGATAAGGCAAATTCTGGAGTGCCCTCCAGATAAACCCCTCAATATAAAAATCTTAATAAGAACTGCTGAACTAAAGGATTTACAGATAACAAGCAACAGGGTTTTCTCATACCTAAACAGGCTAAAAGATAAGCATAAAGTAGAATATGCTTTTCATAACAGCTTGCATGCAAAATTTATTGTTATTGACAACAAATGCGCTCTTTTAGGTTCGGCAAATATTACCCATAGTGGTATCGAGCCTGAAGGCGGAAATGTTGAAGCAGCAGTCCTTATAGAAGATTCAAGAGAGATAGAGAGGCTTAGAGAGTACTTCTTTCAGATATGGAATGCCAAGCTTGAACTTGGCGAGGTCTTTGTTCCAGAAGACGATATAGTTGGATTTATAACAAATCCAACCAAGGCTGGATCAATTGAAGCTATCCTCTTGCAGGAAGCAGATGTAAACGAGGGCGAATTCATCGTTTTCTCGGATTATGGCAGGCTGTATTTGGCAAGGGTAAGCGAGATTATGGGGTGGGACGTTGCATTCTTCCTTAATCCCTTTACCCAAGGAGACCATCCTTTGTTCCCAAGCATAAACGATTTCAAAAGGATATTTGGTGAGCAAAAAGAAAGGGAATGGCAGATGGCAGCCTTGTATTCTTTAATCCAGCAGAGTTCGTACATAAGAACTATGACCGCAAAAATCCTTGGTTTTATTCAAGCTGGAGAACTTAAGCCATCGCTTACAGCAGTAAGAATAGGTTTGCCAGTAAAAAAGGCGAGGTACGAGGATATCAAAGACGTAATTGGTGTTGGAGTTAGGATAGGCAGGTACGTAAACTCCGACATTCCTGCTTTTCTTAATTTAGAGGAGGTTAGAAGGAAGCATATGGCAATCTTAGGAACTACTGGTTCAGGAAAGAGCTATTTTGCTAAGCTTTTCATAGCGAGAGCACTTGAACATCTTAACGCAGCTTACATCCTCGATCCCCATGGAGAATATGCTGAGCTGAAAAACGCAAAGAAAGTTGAACTTGAAAACACGTTGCTTTATTTTGATTCCGAGAAGCTTGTAGAAAAGCTTGCTGGATTTGGTGCTCCAGTTAAAGGCACATCAGGCGATGTTAGAGAGAACAAAGCTGCCTTAAATACATGGGTACACAGCTTGCTTGCCGGAAAACCTGAAAAGGACCTTTATGAAGTTTTAGAGGAAAGGAGGATGGAGGATTATGCGGAATTGCTTTCGGAAGAGTTTGGGGAAAATTCACTTAAAAATCAGGCAAACGTTCTTAAAAAGATAGATACAGCAATTAACTACGATAAGGCCGTAGTCTTCGACTTTAAGAACGTCGAAGAACCTGAAATCCGTTGCGAAATTGCAGGATGTATCCTTAGAAAGCTATTTGTTAAAGCAAAAGCAGCAGGAGATCTGAAAAGCTTAGTTGTGCTCGAGGAAGCACACAACTTTGCCCCAGAAAGGGGCTATGGAGAAGTTTCTGCAGGAAGGGAAAACTTTGCTAAAACCTATGCTTTAAAAATTGCTTCCGAAGGCAGGAAGTTTGGACTTGGGCTTGTTGCAATTAGCCAGAGACCAGCGCAGGTGTCTAAGTATCTTTTATCCCAGACAAACACACAGGTTTTGTTCAGGATGGTTAATCAAAGCGATATCGAAGCTGTTGAAAGTGCAATTGAATCAGCCTCACGTGATATTGTTGACAAGCTACCAGACTTAAAAACGGGTTATGCTTTTGTTACAGGAGCGGGAATGCCAATTTCAGCGTTAGTTGAGATCGAATAAAGTTTACTAAAAAATAAAAAGAATCTGAAAGCTAACCATACCTTATAATTACGCTAATATTGCCTGTTACTGCGAAAATATAATCAACAAAGACAACCAGCACGAAAACAAGCCAGAGATAATACCAGAAATCAACAAATCTAGATTCAATCTTTGCTCTAAACCTTGGCCTAAGCTTCTCAAATGAGAAGGCAAGAAGAACTCCAGCAATTCCTATAGGAGTGCCGTAAAGAATCTTGAACTTGAATATCGCTTCAGGTGTTTGAATCCAAGGATTTGCTTCGTATGCATTCGGGATGTTCTCCAGAGCATAGACTGTTGTCAGATAATCCAGAACATTAAGGATGAGAAGTGCTGTCATTAGAATTGCGAGTGGATGTCTTGACGTCATTTTTATCGCTCCATTTTTACGAGTCTGTAGGCAACAGCAAATGCAAGCATTATCAAGGATGCATCAATCGGGAAGATCATCAGAAAGTTTCCAGAAGCAAACAAAACCAAAGAGATCACTAACGTAGGAATTGCAACAAAAACCAAATTCTTCGGAACTCTGAATACAGCATAGCCTTTCTCAGCAGCATACTTAAGGAGGAGGGTTGCTGAAATAAAGATTGCGGAATAGTGAGCTAGAAAACCCATAGAATCGGAAAAAGAACCGCTGAATCCAAGGAATTTGAGGAGATAGTAAGTTGAGATTGCAGAGAACATCGCAATTAAAAAGCTACCAGTGACAATTGAGAACAGGTTTACGTAATTCCACAGCCTTAATACGTCCATATAGCTACCTCCCAACCCTTAAAACTACCCATTCAACTTTTCCCTGCTCGATGGCATCCCCGATAAGCTTCTCCCTCTTGCTGAGCGTTGATTTCCCTGATTTGACTTCAACAAAAACTATTCTCCTTAAATCTCCTTCATCCAGTCCATCAAAGACTATTAAATCGATAGGAGAGCCGATAAAGCGGGCATCCTTTGGGTTGTACTTGAACTCTGGCAGGTAGGGTGTAAGATGTTCGGTAACTTTTCCTGTGATGACAGCTTTGCTCTTCTCTATCGCATCCCTCCTTATCTCCTTCTCGTATCTCTGTTTCCATTCCTCGAAAAGAATCTCAGCCTTTCTTGCAGATATGACTTCAAGCTCTTTTTCTCTCCACTCCTCAAATATCTGCCTTGCTCTCTGCTCTATTCTTCCTTTAAGCTCAGCATACCTCCAGAGCAGGATTATAAAAACAAGGAAAAGCAGCCCGATAATAGGGATCAAATAATCCATTCTACCACCTACTCAGCAATTTTCCACAAACCTGTTTTGTTTGCCTTTGCCATTTCCTCAAGAGTAATCCGGGAGGCGGGACTTTTTCCTTCCAATCTCCCAGGGCTGCGATGTGTATGCGCTGTCCGAAAAAACATTAAAGCTGAGACCCTGCATTGATCAAATGTGACCCTGCATTGATCAAATGTGATGCGCACGCTTAAAGCAAAACTGAACGCGGCTTCAACGGCGGCGCATCATTGCCACGCTCAACCTCACGAAATCAGAGGGTTTGAGGGCATCAGGCCGCAGATCGGCGATTGAGCGCAGCCATTTATCATCTTCGTCCATTTTCGCACTCTCCTGCTTCTCACCGAAGAACACATGTTTGAATGCCGGGATGTTCTTCAATTTTCTTCTCCTGCGGGAGAATGCCATACCGACAACGCTGCAGAAATATGATTTCTCCGCGATTGTGGGAAGTTCAGGAACATCCTTCGGTCTCAATCTGACAATTGCAGCATCAACAGATGGCTTCGGGAAGAAAACACTTCTCGGCACGATTTCAAGAATCTCAACATCAGAGAGCGTCTGCACAATCACGGACAATCTCCCATATATCTTCTTCTTTCCGACACGCATATCAGGCGAAGCCACCATTTTCTCAGCAAATTCACGCTGATAAGTGAGAACAGCAATATCAAAATCGTGAAAAAGTAGCAGGTTCAGCGTTATAGGTGATGATAAATGAAAAGGCAGGTTGGCGATAACCTTGTTGAATGGAGGAAGATCAACTCTCAAAACATCTCCCTCTATAATCTCAGCGCTCTTGCATCGTTCACGCAGTATCTCGCAAAGCCTCTTGTCCTTCTCAACCGCATACACTTTTGCAGCGCGCTCTTCTAACTTTTTCGTGAGGTTTCCAATGCCAGCACCTATCTCAAGCACAACATCCTCCCCACTCACCGCAGCATATTCCAACATCCGCTCAGCAACTCGCTCATCAATCAGAAATCTCTGACCTTCCCCACGCTTCAAAATTATGCGGCGCTCACGCAATATCTCAAGAATCTCCCCCCCCATCTCAAACCACAACCATCCCAACAACAATTTCTTCAGAGAAACAACGCCTATTCAATCATAACTCATTTCCTTCAATCATAACCCACTTCCCCTCTCCCTCCCACACCTTGACAGCATACAGTTTGACACCCAACTTCCTCACTCTTGTATTCAGCTCATTCCATATGAACTCAGCTATGTTCTCACTTGTGGGATATGACAAAATATCATTAAGAAGTTTGTGGTCAAGCATATCAATGACCTCATCAAGCAATTCCTTAACTTCCGAAAAATCTGCGATACACTGGGTCTCATTGTTTTTGTAGCCTTCAACAACAATTTCAACCTTGTATGTATGACCGTGCATATTTTTGCATTTTCCCGTATGCCTCGGCAGCATGTGCGCGGCGTTGAAATGCGATGTCACACCCAACTTCATGTTATAAAAGAGGGGAGAACCTCATAAAAGCATGATGGCAGTCGGTAAGAACACGAAAGGTATGAAACTGCGGCTGTGCAAAGCCGCGAAGCAGAACAGGCGAGTGCCTGCATGGGTCATCGTCAGGACGAATCGCAAGGTGACCACGCATCCAAAGCGAAGACACTGGCGAACAACAAAGCTGAAGCGGCTGAAATGATCCTATTTTTTTTCTCTTTCTCGCCTCTTCTCGCCCTCTAATCAATATCTGCATCCTACCGCGCTTTCAGCCTTTCAGATTATTCAGATCGTCTGCTGTGGTCTGAGGTGTTCAGACCGCACGAAGAGCTCCTTCCGCTTCTTGCCATCGTATATCTCAACGATATACGCACGACCTCTCTTTCCGATCACCTTTCCTGTTCTGCCGTGAAATCTGCGATTGGGCATGCCCTTATGGACGCTCGGGTCTATACATATATGCACACTTTCGCCAATCTCAAAATGCTGGATAACTCTGCTTATCGGTGAAAGACCTCTCTCACGCACTCGCTTCCTGAATTTCCGCCTTGTCTTCTTGCGAGGACCGTGATGACGCGCCATGTCTTATCACCTTCCCGTTTCCATCATCAACCTGCGATCTCAAGGGGACCCCGCCCCCATCCCTCATCCCTTCTTCATAATTTCATAATATATAATGTCCAAGCAGACCATCTGACCTGACTGACCTGAGTCACCACAGCAGCGCTCTCAGTCTGACATCTCAACACGCACTTCACTCAGCAACCTGAGTGATGAATATTATATTCAACAGCCTCCGGCTCTGGAGATTGTCAGCCTTACCTGTCAGCCTTACTCCACTTTCACCTTTTCCCTTCTCTCCTCAGATGCGCTCTTTTCAATTTCCTCTATTCTGCGATCTATCATATCTCTCAAAGCCCTCAGCGCGTTCAACTCTGCTGCGCATATGCCTGCTTTTATTTCATCCGGCTCAGGAATTGCCTTCTCCACTGCTTTTGCGACATCAGAAACAACACAGGCACTCACCTTCAGAGGCAACATACTCAATCCGATGAGTGATCCCAGGATCTCCACAAACACCTCATCATCATGCTCCCTCATCCTCATTCACCTTCCTCAGCTTTTACTCCTCCCTCACAAAATAAATATGAAGTTCGCTGTCTATCATTTTTGCGCGCTCAAGCCGCATCATGCATGCTGCTGTGGGCAGTGGGAGAAAATTTCTGATTTCTCCTATATCTGTGTGTGCTATTATAGACAGTTCGCTGCCGGTGCGTTCCACCTCGCAAATGTCCCTGCTCACGAAAGGCATCGGAACAACAATCTCAATTCCACTTTCAGTCTCATTCACGCTTATCCCCCTTCCCTTAAAAAATATCTTCGCCGGATCTTCGTCGCCGAACAGCTCATAAGCAACTTCCGAAAGCAGTTTTATCCCCTTGACCTCCGATGGATACAATCTCACCTTTCTTATCGGAAGCGGGTAAAATGTTCTTTCAGCCTCCTTGAGGTATCTGTGCTGATCAGATTTCCATTTATCAAAATACGGATCCTTGACACTATCTGGAAGGATTTTGTTGATTATAGCAAGGTCAACATTTATGTTGTAAATGTTTGCAAGCATATATGTGCGCTTCAAATTCTGCAAGCTGAAGGATTCGGGGTTTGCAACAAGCCTTAGACTTGTCACCTCTCTGTCCATCAATATATCTCTGAGCTCTTTCATAACCCCTATCAGCTTTATATCCTCCTTTATCACCTCCCTGCTCGGTGCGGGAATTCCCATGACCGGCTCTGCAATCTTGGCGATATTTGCGAATGGAACGATGAGCCTGAGCAGCTTGGGCGCGAAATTGCCAATCAGCGATGGCAGATATATGTTCTTCAGCATCTCTCCCGATGGAACAGTATCAAGAACGATCGCATCATATTCGTCTGAGAAATCAACAATCTTAAGCATGGCGGCAAATTCAGTCATGTTGGGCATTGATGCAAGTTCATATGCAAGAATTTCGTCAATTCCGCGTGATCTGAACACAGATACCACATAAGACTGAATGACGCCGTATCTGTCACGAACCTCTCTGAACGCATCAACCTGAACAGCACTCAAATTCGTTTTTATCCTCGTAGGTGTGCTGCCAACACTGCACTCAAAAGCATCTGAAATCGTGTGCGCGGGGTCTGAAGACATGAGAAGCGTGTCATATCCTCTCTCAGAAAGACGGAGCGCCGTGGCACATGAAAGCACAGACTTCCCAGAACCTCCTTTTCCTGTGTAGAAAATCACACGCATCTCGCATCTTCCCCTTCTCTCACTCTCTTACTCACTCCTACTCACTCCTACTTACTCTCACACACTCTCACTCACTCTCACACGCTCTCACTCTCTTACTCACTTTACTCACTTTCTCACCCTCTCATCTCATCTCAGATAGGCTCAGATCGAGGTGTCAGGTTACGAGCGCGGCGGCGATGTATGATGTTGTATGTGCAAAAAGGCACGATATCGCCTGAAGGCAGTGCATAGTGAATGCAGCACCTCCTCGCACGCGCAAGATCAAAATTAAACGCATCCATAAAGTGCATAGCACCAACAAATATCATTTTGCGGTGGAGTTCGCTGAGTTTGAAATAGCTATGAAGCGCTTCTCCCAAAATTTTTAAAGAGCCTTTCAAGGAGCCGCGCAGCATTGCATATATGCCAACTTTTCCATTTTTTTTATATGAATCAATCAGTGCATTCATGTTCACATAATCAGTGAACGGCTTCGGTGTTCCTCCTTCCTTCACGAAAAGATAGGAGAATGCGCCACATGCATGATGACAGCCGACATCACCCCCGAGTGTGCTAAGCATTATGCTCATTGCTGAGGGGGGAAAAAAATCCTCACGACGCATAAATCCAGTCTGATTCACCGCTGCTGCGATGACATCAGAAACAGTTATGCGCATATCCGCATCATATCCTTTCCTGCCACAGAATGATATGGGCTGAAAGTTCACACCTCTTATTATATCCCTGTTTTCCACTGCAAATTTTATTATGCTGCCTATCTGCCCGTCATTCACGCCTCTCACAACAGTGGGAACAAGAACAATCGCTGGATTTTCACCTGCTTTGCGGTGGTTTTCTATCGCTCTCCTCTTCACATCAAACATCTTCCTGCCACGCAGCTTTATATAAGGGGATTCAGTGACGCCATCAAACTGAAGATACACAACACTCAACCCGGCTGATTCCATCTCCCTGCAGAAATCCTCACTCTCAGCCATTCTTATGCCGTTTGTGTCAACCTGAACATGCTTCACCCTCTTTCTCGCATACGCTATCATATCAGGCAGATCATCACGAAGCGTCGGCTCGCCGCCACTGAA
>Ga0209410_1001324_pt1 | contig 12008 bp, 8 predicted proteins | sample Mar14436cmmetaG_FD_184135 | JGI IMG/M metagenome (GOLD analysis project Ga0209410, IMG submission 184135) | Marine hydrothermal vent microbial communities from Guaymas Basin, Gulf of California to study Microbial Dark Matter (Phase II) - Marker... ... | reverse complement strand
ATTGAGGACTGGGGCCAATCCCCAAGCTTTGAAGAAATATGCTCTCATTTTGGCTTCACCTCTTACAACACAGTTACCACCTATCTCAAGACCCTGGAATCGAAAGGATATATCCGCCTTCCCAATAAAAAGAACCAGAAGCGAGCCATTGAGGTAATTAGTCCTGTGGAAACCAGACGGCTCGAGTTCCCCTTGCTGGGAAGGGTGGCGGCAGGAAAGCCTATCGAGGCAGTGGAAACGGCAGATGCAATTGAAGTCCCCCCATCCATGACTGGACAGGGAGACCACTTCGTTCTTCAGGTCAGAGGAAATTCCATGAAGGAGGACGGGATACTGGACGGTGATTTCATCGTAGTGAGAAAGCAGCCAACGGCCGAAAATGGCCAAACCGTGGTGGCCCTGATCAACAATGAGGCCACCGTTAAAAAATATTACAAGCAAAAAAATTATGTAGAACTCCGCCCCGCCCATGCGAATATGGAATCAATTCTTATCAAAGAAGGAGATTTCCGGATTGAAGGAAGGGTTGTAGGGGTTATGAGGCATTATAAGTGAGCTAAAGCGCCTATAGTGAGCTAAAGTTAAAGACAAAAACTTTAAACATTTGTTTTATATCATAGATTTTAGGCGCTTTAGTTCATTTTAGCCCACTTTAGGCGCTTAACTTAGGAATTTGAGGAGCTATGTACCGCCACATTATTCACATCCACATCCCAGCCTTTCCCATAGCTGTGGCGCGGGTATCCCAGCCAGGGCTCAGGGATCGCCCTGTGGCCATGGCCCCACCTCACTCGGAACGGGCGTTTATCCTCTCTGTTTCTCTTGAGGCCCGCAGGGAAGGTATTTTTAAGGGCATGCCCCTCAAAAAGGCCATAAAACTCTGCCCTGATTTGATTGTCTTACCCCCTAACCAGAACCTCACCGGGAAGGTCTCCAAGTCCTTGGCCAAGGTAGTGGCGCACTATACACCTCTCTGGGAACCATCCAGACCGGGGCATATCTATATGGACATAACAGGAACGGATCGTCTCTGGGGAAGTGCAAAAGACACGGCCATCCGTCTCAGACGGGAAATCAAAGAGCATGTACATCTCTTAGGAATGGTGGGCATAGCAGGGAACAAGATGGTTTCCAGCATCGCCTCCAGGATTGGCTCATCCAAAGGAGTACTGGATGTAGATCACGGCAAAGAGTCCGCCTTTATAGCCCCCCTAAGGGCAAGTCTCCTGCCCGGCGTAGGCCATGCCCGCAAAAAAATCCTCCTGGAAGAGCTGAATATCACTACGATCAGGGAAATAGCCGCCCTCGATATGGATAGCCTGAAACTTATTTTTGGAAGGCAGGCTTATGTGATCCATCAGCGGGCCCTCGGCATAGACCCAACCCCGGTGTATCCTCCCCATATGGAGCCCACGATAACTGAAGAGGCCATCCTTTCCCAGGACGAGATCGATGATGAAAAACTACTGAGAATCCTTTACAGGTTGGTGGAAAAATGCTCGCATCAGCTCCTGAACAGGTCACTGTGTCCCCGCAAGGCAGGGTTGATCTTTAGCTACACAGACCATAAAGAGATTATACGCCAGATTAATCTGCCCCATGTGAGCTTCTGGAATTTCGATCTCTACGCACCTCTGGAGAGGATTTTTTTAAAGGCCTATCGTCGTCGGATAAGGGTTCGATTTATGAAGGTGTGGTTTCAGGATTTCTCCCCTCTCCAGTCACAGCTCTCACTCTTTTCCACAAGCTCCCCTGTCACGGATAAAAAGGCCATGGCATTCCAGACCCTTAATCATATTAGGGAAAGATATGGCTATGAGGCGATCAAATATGGCAGAGCAGCGTAATTTCATAGCTCACCGCAGGGCCGCAGAGGGCACAGAGAAAAATTTTGTCCATCTCAATGTCCATTCCCACTATTCCAAAGGCTGGGGTATGGGCACCATTGAAGAACTCTGCCGATCCGCCAAGCAGCAGGGGATGGACAGGCTTGCCCTGACCGATACCAATGGATTGTATGGACTCCTGCATTTTATACAGACGGCTAAGGAGATAGGCATTCAACCCATTGTGGGCAGTGAACTTACAGCCGATGAGCACCGCGCTGTTCTGCTGGTTCGAAACCGTGAGGGGTATGCCAACCTCTGCCGGATTATTTCAGACCGCCACTGCCAGCAGGATTATAACCTGATCAAATCCCTGAAGGAGAAACGTGAGGGACTCATCATCTTTTCTGACGACTTCACACTGCTCAAGGCCCTTAAAAGAGATTCAAAAGAGGACCTCTTTGTAGAGCTATCCCCGGGCTACAATATGGCGAGCTGCTATGCCTTTTCACGTAAGAGCGGCATTCCTCCTCTGGCTACCAACCGTGTCTATATGATCAAGGCGGATCAGTTTCCGCTTCATCGGATCCTTCGTGCCATAGCCCTGAACACCAAGCTTTCCCGCCTGCAATTTAAAGACATCTGCAGGGAGCACAATTTTTTGAATGCCCCCCAATCCATGATCGATCAGTTTCCCCATGCCCCTCTGGCAATCCATAATACCCTTGAGGTGGCCAAAAGATGTCTTGTGCGTTGGGATTTTGACCGCATCATATTCCCTCGTTTTAAGCAGATGACAGACAAAGAGGCCTATGAAACCCTCTACCAGTCTACCATAGAGGGATGCAGGCGTCGATATGGAAAGCTCACCCAAGCAATCAGAGAGCGAATAGACTACGAGATGAAGATCATCCAAAAGAAAAAGTTTGCCCATTATTTTCTGGTAGTGGCTGATATTACCAGAAGGGCTACTCGGTCATGTGGCCGTGGAAGCGCCGCCGCATCCATCGTCTCATATGCCTTGGGGATCACCCATGTAGACCCCATAAAACATCACCTCTTCTTTGAGCGTTTTTTAAACACTGGACGTATGGATCCCCCGGACATCGATGTGGACTTCGCATGGGACGAACGGGATCAGGTTATCGACTATGTCTTTGCCAAATATGGAAACCGAAAAACCGCCATGGTCGCCAATCATAACCTTTATGGAGCCAGATCTGCTGTCAGGGAGGTAGCAAAGGTCTTTGGCCTGACCGAGACAGAGATCAGCCGGATAACCAGCAAAATCGGTTTTGGATGGCGTCTGGAAGATACCTGGACCAAATTTGCCAGGCATCCCAAGATGAAAGGGATAGACTTCGAGAAGCCCTGGGATGATATTTTATATGCTGCACTCCAGCTTGAAGATCACCTCGACCACCTCTCAGTACACTGCGGCGGTCTGGTAATTGTGCCCGATGAGATTCGGCGCTACTGCCCGGTAGAAATCTCTGCAAGTGGGGTACAGGTGCTCCAGTGGGAAAAGGATTCGGTGGAAAAAGCAGGACTTGTTAAGATAGATCTCCTGGGCAACCGGAGCCTTGCAGTCATTCGGGATGCCCTTGATCTGGTGGAGAAAAATTATGGCAGACGGATCAATTACGCCAGCTGGAACCCCATCAATGACCCTAAGACCGTAGAGGTTTTTTACCGGGGCGAGACCTTCGGTGTTTTCTATTTTGAAAGTCCTGCCACAAGGCAGGCACTAAAAAAGGTCAGCTCAGGATTTACCCTCCATGAGTACCGTCGCCTGGATCACTTTCATCTCAATGTGGTGGTCACCTCCATCATCCGGCCTGCCTCAAATCAGAGCATCAGGGCATGGATATCCAGGCTCCATGGCCAGCCCTGGGATGCACCCCATCCTCTTTTACGGCCTGTCCTAAAGGAAACCATGGGAATCATGGTCTTTCAGGAGCAATTGAGTCAAGTGGCCATGCGCCTGGCAGGTTTTAATCCCGCAGAGGCAGATACCCTTAGGAAGGTGATGAGCAAAAAACATAGGGATAAGAAACTTCGTGATTTTTATACCAGATTTGCTCAAGGGGCTCGAGAGCGGGGTGTAAACATAAAAGTGATAGAGAAAATCTGGCAGATGATGATGGGCTTTGACGGCTATAGTTTCTGCAAGCCACATTCGGCCAGCTATACCCTGGTGGCTTACAAGTCTGCCTATCTCAGGGCCCATTATCCAGCCGAATTTATGGCATCTGTCATCTCCAACGGCGGAGGGTATTACTCCACATTTGGATATCTGTCAGAGGCAAGGCGGATGGGGCTCAAAATCCTGCCTCCTGACATCAATCGGAGCAAGATCAAATATACCGGAAAAAGCAAAGAAATCCGGGTCGGCCTGATGCGGTTAAAAGCCTTATCCCAGTATGCTCAAGAATTCATCATCCATGAGCGCTCCAAAAACGGTCCATTTAGGAATTTTGAGGATTTTCTGCTCAGATCCAGTCGCCATCTCCACCTCCAGGATGTGAGAATTCTAATTAAGGCAGGGTGTTTTGATAGTATCGCCAGTGGCTTAACCAGACCCTCTCTGATGTGGCAGGCCCTTCAGTTTTTTGGCGGCGAACATCAGGAAGAAAAGACCCCTACCCTTTTTTCCGCATCTGCCTCTCAACTCCCTGTAAAACAGCCTCCTTACTCGAAAAGTCTCATGTTGCAACATGAACTGGAAACCCTGGGTGTTTCCCTCTCCCGCCATCCCCTCGAGCGATACGAGGGGGTCTTGAAGGACTTACATTTTGTCAGGGCTTGTGATCTCAACGCCCATGTGGGGAAACATGTGACAACTATCGGTTGGCTGATAAGCGGCAAGACAGTATATACAAAGGATAGAGAGCCCATGAAATTCGTATCCTTCGAGGATACTACCGGCCTCTATGAAACCGTGTTCTTTCCGAAGGCATATAATCAATTCTGCCACATGCTGAATGAAATGCGCCCTTATATTCTCAAAGGAAAGATAGAGGAGGATTTCGGTTCCATAACCATGACAGTGAACTGGATAGGATTTCTGGATAAATATAGACGAGAGGGCTGCTAACGCAAGTCTGTTACCTTCCCTCTGGCATCAGCGGCTCACTGGGCACTTACGCTATGCTGCCTCTTTTCAGATGCTTGATGCGTGTATCATCTTCTCAGGAGAAAATAATATATATCTAACTCATATTCTTACCCAAAAACCGAGTATCTGGTAGTACCCTTTTCCCTTGACACATAATTCTATTTCTTCCTATACTTCCCATCCAACAAAGGGAATATTTCAATTCAATCAATCCATGAATACACCTCAGGAAAAAACTCTTTATCCTTATGTGCTTGATCATAAACCGGGATTCTTTCTCAACTGGTTGCTCTATAGACTCTTTAAAAGAGTAAGCCTTAGTGAAAGCATGAAAGAAGACCTGAAGCAGATGCACAGAAAAGGTACAGTAGTCTATGCAATCAAGTATAGGGGGCAGTTGGATTACCTTCTCTACCATTATAATTTCCGCAGAAAACGACTGCCATATCCCACAATAGCCTTTGACCTCAATATTTCTATGTATTTACCTCTTACCCACTTCGTAAAAGTCATGGTCTCTCAACTTTCCTTCCTGCTTCATCACGGTCGTCTTCCAAGCCCGTATCATTCAGGGTTTTATGAAAAGGCTATTCAACAAGGCACTACTTCCCTTATCTTTCTTGTTGACCCAAAGGGCTTTATCAGACACTTCATTCATGAGGAAAAGGACCATCTGCAATTCCTCCTGGATATACAAAAAAATATGGATCGTCCCATTTATATCGTTCCACAACTCGTCCTCTACAAAATGACACCTGAAAGAGACTATTCAAGCCTCACCGGCATATTTTTTGGGTTCAAAGACCACCCTGGCGTTATAAGAAAGATTGTCCTTTTTTTCAGGCACAATCGCCGTGCATTTATCGACTTTGGTCGTCCCCTGGATGTAAAAGCCTATTTAAAAAACCAACCACCCACCCGACCTCTCCACGATATGGCCGCAGAAATAAGGCAGATGCTTATTAACAGCATCGACAAACAGAAAAGGGTAATTCTGGGCCCGATCATGAAATCCAGACAGCAGATTAAGGAATCGGTTCTTACTGACGAAAGGGTCACCAAGGAAATCAATATATTGGCCTCTGACAATGAAAAAAGGCTCAAACAGCTTAAAAAAGAGGCTGGAAAATATTTTGAAGAGATTGCTGCAGATTATAACATGACCTATATCCAGGCCTTTGTTAAGGTATTAAATTGGTTCTGGAAAAAGATTTTTGAAGGGATAGATGTTGATATGGATGGCCTGGAAAGAGTGAGGGAATGGGCTCGAAAAGGAACACTGATTTATGTTCCTTCCCATAAAAGCCATATAGATTACCTTATCCTCAATTATATACTTTATAATTATCATATGCATACCCCCAGGATTACTGCGGGAAAAAATCTGGCCTTTTGGCCGATGGGACAAATTTTTAGAAAATGCGGCGCCTTTTTCATCCGCCGCTCTTTCAAGGGTAAAAAACTTTACTCAGAGGTATTTCAAGCGTATATTAAATCGCTTCTTGAAGAAGGGCATCCCATTGAATTCTTTATTGAAGGTGGTCGAAGCCGAAATGGCAAATTGATACTTCCCAAAACTGGCTTCCTCTCAATCCTGCTTGGTGCATATCGTGAAGGATTTTGCAAAGATCTGATATTTATTCCCGCTTCTATAATTTATGATCGAATTATAGAGGAAAAATCCTATCAAAAAGAGATTGCGGGAGGTCTTAAAAAGAAAGAAAATTTCAGGCAGATCATAAAAGCGAGACGGTTTCTAAAAAAAAGATATGGCAAGATTTATATTCGATTCAGTCATCCTTTTTCGTTGAATGAGTATCTTTCTCAAATAGATTCATCAGTAAAAAATGCCCCTCGTCGCCTGGCCTTCCATTTAGTTCAGTCAATAAATGCTATTTCTCTCGTAACACCTCTTTCGCTAATTGCTACGGCCATTTTAGCCAATCACCAGAGGGGATTCCATCTTTCAGAACTTGCTGAAACCGTAAACATTCTTTTAAGATTTATAAAAAGTTACGACGTCCCTACAGCATCTACCCTTGTAGATTCAGCAAAAACCATAGAGGAAACACTATCACTGCTAATCAACCAAAAGGTTGTCGATTTTCTGGAAGATGCAACAGGAAAGGAGGAAACTTTTTACTACGTAGATGAAGATAACAAAATAAAGCTTGAATATTATAAAAACAGCATCATCCACTTTTTCATCCCCCACTCCTTTGTAGCAATATCGCTTTTAACTGGTGGCGAAGAGGAAAAGGATCTCAAATCAATTATTTCTGACTATGCCTTTTTGAAAAATCTTTTTAAAAACGAGTTTATTTTTGATCAGAAGGAGGATCTCCAAGAAAAAACCATTTCTTTAACGGAATATTTTCTTGATTCTGCCTTTTTATCCAGATCTAATAGGAATGGGGGATACAAAATAACAAAACTCGGTTTCAATAAACTACCCATCTGGGCCGCTCTGGCCAAAACATTCCTTGAATCATATTGGATTGCTGCCAAATCGATGAGCCAACAAAAGCTTATAGACAGTAATACAGGAGACCTTTTGAAAAATATGAATTACCTCGGAAAACGATTTTATAAACTAGGAGTCATTGATCATGTCGGCGCCCTCTCCGAACTCAATCTTAAAAACGCCATAAGCTTTATTAATAGTGATATTCTGAAACTTCCTGTAGATTCAAAAGAAGGTAATCCACATGATTTTGAGAGGCTTCGCCAGTTCAGCCAGAGATTATACAAGTTATCTCATTACAGGGCATAGTGTGCATTTAATTCACTATGCATATATCCCCCTCATCCCTTGTACTCCCATTCAAAGTCAACTACTATCCTCAAGTGAAAATGAATTCTTCCCCACTCTCTTTATCTGGTAGCCTCCTTTTCTTAAAATTTCTACATCCTTCACGAGCAAGGAGCCCATCAATTTTTATTGACAAATATAGTTTTCTATTTTAAATAAATTCCACAAGCGTTAGCAAGAAGCTACAAAAAGGTAGACAAACTGAAAAAAAGCCAGAAAGGCTTATAAAAAATATTCATATCCCTTTCTGGTTGTCTTTTTTTAAAATTGTTTCATCGTGGCTTTTATTCCAGTTACAAGGAGGCAGAGAAATGTGTGAGGCAAATGCATATCTCATAAAAGATGGGGAAGAAAAACTCATTATGGAAAATGTAGACACCTTAAGACCTGAGAGCAATGGTATATATCTTCAGGATATCTTTGGTGGACAGCGCACAATTAAAGCAAGAATCAAAGAGATGCATCTTGTTGATCACAGAATTTTACTTGAAGAAGAATAAATGCAATTAGTTGGGCTATCTGTCAGTGAATAAGACGCCTGCAGAAAGCCAGGGAACATAGGTATGTCTTTTTTGTCTCATGCCCAATAAGTAATGCTTAAGACACCCCATAAATCCCGATTTATGGGGGCACGCTGAGGTCCCCTATTAAGGTCTGCCCTGGCGGGCAGGGCAGTCTCACTTTAGGCACTTTCATATGAAAAAATGTATTAGTCTTGTTAGCTCAGCCGTAATTTAACGTCTCGGAAATTGTACAACTTATTAAAAATAAAGAGGTTTTTTGAGGCTGTTATCTTTTGCCTCGCACATGGAATAATGGAATGATGATGAATGAATATCTTTAAAGGAAGCTTCATATTTATTTCCCTCTTTGTCAAGCTGATTCTCCCAATAGACCATTTTCCCAGTCCCCCAAACCCATTATTCCATCATTCCAATTGCGGAGCGGAGCTAAGTTATTATCACGTCATTGTTATCGGAAAAGCTCGTTACCTCCATCACCCGGCTTTCATTTCTCATCCTAATATTTAATACAGCCTAATGCAGGCATTATTAAAAAACCAAAGGCGCCATTGATAAAAAATTTTAATTGCTTATATTAACAAATATGATAGTTATATATGATCTTAATATTATTACTATCTTTCTCAGGTAGCCTGGCAGTTCAGTAAATGTGTAATGAGAAAACTGATACATTCTTTTATCGACTACATAAGAGCAGAAAAGGGATATTCAAGGCACACAATCAGGAACTACGAAAGCGATTTAAGACAATTTATCAAATTTGTTGTAACTAAAAAAGGTATCGAAAAAGGTGATCCAGGAATTGACCTTGTAGATTATAAGCTGATCAGATTATATTTGGGAGAACTTTTTGATAACCGCAAGCGAACCACAATAGCCCGGAAACTTTCGACATTAAAATCATTTTTTAGCTATCTGGAATTGAGAGGACTTACAGCCTTCAATCCTGCGATAGATATAAGTACCCCCAGGCAAGAAAAGCGTATTCCCGCGTATCTTCCAATAGATGATATGTTCGCCTTGCTCGAGCAACCTGACAGGGAAAAAGAGTTGGGACTCAGAGATCTGGCTATTTTGGAGCTACTTTATTCATGTGGTCTCAGGGTCAGTGAACTTGTGACCTTAGACATAGAAAAATTAGATCTTACTTCTCGTCTTGTGAGGGTATCAGGCAAAGGGGGAAAAGAAAGGCTTCTGCCAGTTGGAAAAAAGGCTATTGTTGTGATCAAAGAATATCTTAAAAATACAGAGAAGGCAAGAAAAAAGGCCGGATTCAGTGCAACTAATGGACCTCTTTTTCTTAATTACAGAGGGGGAAGGCTTTCGTCCAGGAGTGTAGATAGATTGGTCAAAAGATATTCAAGGGAATGCGGGATAACAGCGGACATCAGTCCCCACTCAATTCGCCACACATTCGCAACCCATCTTCTGGACGGCGGTGCAGATTTAAGATCAATCCAGGAACTATTAGGTCATGTCAACCTTTCAACTACTCAAAAATATACGCATGTGAGTATAGATAAGTTAATGGAGGTTTATGATAGATCTCACCCAAGAAGCTAAAAATGGGAAATGCCTGGAGCGCTTAAGTATTATTTCATCACTCCAGCATTCCTTCCTTACCAAGGAGGTTATCTATTGGAATTAGGACTTGAAAAAAGATACGGGTCAAACCAAAAGAAGATCAGGGGAACCACAATCCTTTCTGTCAGGAAAAACGGACAGGGAGTTATGGCTGCAGATGGGCAGGTAACCCTCGAAAACACAATTATGAAAAAAAAGGCTAAAAAAGTCAGGTTTATGTATAATGATCAGGTTCTTGTAGGCTTTGCAGGGGCAACAGCAGATGCCTTTGCCCTTTTTGAAAGACTGGAGGCAAAGCTGGAAAAATATAACGGAAACCTATCTAGAGCCGCGGTAGAGTTAGCCAAAGATTGGAGAACAGATAAGATTCTTCGTAGATTAGAGGCCCTGCTCCTTGCGATGGACAAGGAGCATACCTTGATATTATCGGGTAATGGAGATGTCATTGAACCGGATGAGGAATTAGCAGCTATTGGTTCTGGAGGCCCATATGCCTTAGCTGCCGCCAGGGCTCTTATGGCTCACTCCGATTTAAATGCCAAATCTATAGCCATGGAATCAATGAAAATCGCAGCCTCCATCTGTATATACACCAATGAAGAGTTTGAGGTAAAACTTCTGCCCAACACAAAGACATAAGAGAAAAATCAGCAGGCAGCAAAGAAATTTTTACCGACTACTGCCCGCTTCTTAATTTAGGAATTTTAATGGAGACCTAATGGAAAAGACCGATGAGATAGAAGAGGAGATGAAGCCCTTAACTCCAAAAGAGATTGTCTTAGAGCTGGATAAATATATTGTTGGTCAAGACAAGGCAAAGCGCTCTGTGGCTATAGCCCTCAGAAATAGATGGCGCAGGCAACAGGTTCCTAAAGAGCTGAGAGATGAAATAGCCCCCAAAAATATAATTATGATAGGCCCTACAGGCGTTGGAAAGACTGAGATAGCGAGACGCCTTGCTCGATTAGCTAACTCACCATTTTTAAAGATAGAGGCATCAAAATTCACAGAGGTTGGATATGTGGGCAGAGATGTAGAGAGCATGATCAGGGAATTAACAGAGCTTGCTGTGAATATGGCCAAGCAAGAGGAGCAGGAAAATGTAAAAACCAAGGCAATTGAGCTGGCAGAAGAAAAACTCTTAGATATTCTTCTTCCTAAACCAAAAAAGGAGATGGAGAAAGATACCGAGGAAAAAAGAGAGGGGATGCTTGAGGTAGTTAAAACTGGATCTGCTAATCTTGACTCTACCAGGGAGAAACTGAGGCGTCTCTTAAGGAAAGGGAAGCTCGATGAAAGGTACGTAGAGTTGGAGATAAGCGATAAGTCTTTCCCCCTTGTGGAGATATTCTCCAGCGCTGGATTAGAAGAAATGGATATCAATGTAAAGGAAATTTTTGGACAAATTCTCCCTTCTAAAACCAAAAAAAGGAAGGTAAAGGTAAAAGACGCTATCGGGATATTAACACAGCAAGAATCACAGAGGCTGATTGATATCGATAAGGTTGTTGAAAAGGCCATTCGCAGGACAGAGCAAAACGGAATAATCTTCTTAGACGAACTGGACAAGATAGTAGGAAACGATTCAAGATCTGGCCCTGACGTATCACGTGAGGGAGTGCAAAGGGATCTTCTCCCTATTGTGGAAGGGTCAACAGTCCTTACAAAATACGGAATGGTAAAGACCGATCATATTTTATTCATTGCATCCGGGGCCTTTCACGGAAGCAAACCTTCTGACCTTTTGCCTGAGCTCCAGGGTCGTTTCCCTATACGAGTAGAGCTTAACTCCCTTACCCAGGAGGATTTCGTAAGGATATTGACAGAGCCGCAAAACGCTCTAATAATTCAATATGAGGCCCTGCTATCTACCGAAGGAATCACGCTGCGCTTCGTTGAATCAGCCATAGCCCAGATAGCAAAAATGGCCTATCAGGCAAATGAGACGATGGAAAATATAGGCGCACGACGTTTACATACAGTAATGGAAGCGCTTTTGGATGATATTTCTTTTAATGCATCAGACATGAAAGAAAAAGAAATAACAATTGATAAAGATTATGTAAGTGATAAGTTAAGCGACATACTGGAAGATATAAATCTAAGTAAATATATACTTTAGGTAACCTGTTCAAGGTTGAAAA
>Ga0209410_1001321_pt1 | contig 12037 bp, 9 predicted proteins | sample Mar14436cmmetaG_FD_184135 | JGI IMG/M metagenome (GOLD analysis project Ga0209410, IMG submission 184135) | Marine hydrothermal vent microbial communities from Guaymas Basin, Gulf of California to study Microbial Dark Matter (Phase II) - Marker... ... | reverse complement strand
GAAGGAACTAAAAACCGGTTCGTATCTATCAATCATGGGAAGATCAGGGATTCGTGGGTGAAGCTAAGATCAAAGACATTAAATAGAGGACCCGATGAAAGTCTTCAAAATATATGGTGATAGTCACCTTGAAGGTGGCGGTTAAAATCTTGTGTATCTCCATTGTGTGAAACTTCAGCAGTTAGGTTATCCGGTTAAGTTCCCCAATAGTTAAGGGATACCCTACCCCTCCCCTCATAGATATATCATCAGCGACAAACCCACCTCAGCGACATGAAAACAATGATATCAGATGAAAACAATAAATACTAAATGAAAACATAAGCTGATGAAATCAAACAAGAAAACAAACGTGAGAAGGAGACTGACAAGAAAAGAGAGAGAAGAATTGGTTAAAAGGCTGTATGAACAGGGATATACCCACAGGGAGATAGCGAGGGAGTTATATTTATGATACTATTGATCCAATCGTTGAAGGGATAAACACTGCTGTTACAGGGGAAAGTGTCCCGATTGCGGTGAAAGAGGATATGTGGCTATATACATCAAATGTGGAGCATGTGGATACAAAACATGGTGGAGATGGTGGAAGGAATAATCATGTCTTAGGCTCGACCTCGCCCTTCAAATAGAAGTGCTGAATCTGATTCCTGTTGTTGAACCGCCTACCAAAATGATCATGTCATCAGGTTCTTTCTTCGCATCCTTCAAAGCCTGCCAGATGGGAGGCTCAAGCCGCTTCAGCACAGGCTCCGCCAATTCCTCAAGCTTGTTTCACGAGGATATGACCCTTGTGAGAATTTAAAGATATTAAATAGCGGGGTTCTGGATATTTAGACATGCCCTCCGCTCTTCCTCCTCCGGAACCCCGTTTGTATGTTCGTGGTCATCCCATATATAAGCATATCGTTTCATCAGAAGATTCAGAAAAATCAAGGATTTATGTGCTTGATTGGGCGATTCTCGCATATCTTCTGAGAGAGAAATGGGAGATATCAAAACAATTAGCGTTTCATTTCAAAAGAAGTGGGCGCACAATAAACAAACACTTAAGAAAACTTGAGCGAATTCACCTTATGGAGAGACACGGAAGGAACCGTTGCTGCTTTCAGTGGTATTCATTTCCAAGAGGAAATGAGTATGCTGTTGCTGAAATTGTGGGAATCGTGAAAGGTCGCACATATGTCCTCTTCACGGTCATTGAAAACCAAGCGAGCCACCATTATGAAAGCAGATCCAGGAGTTCTGAAGGTTTATCTGATGATCCGCTGATGAATTTCAGGATGGTTGAGCAAGATGCACATCACGGAGGATGCTGTCAAATGCCAGTCTGCACATCAACCGCTAGGACGGGGCATCTTTTTTCCTTTTCTTGTTTTTACTCCTGCTGCATGCCCTCACGATTCTCGCTGCGAGTGCGCCTGCTGCCACGCCGTTATCTATGTTGACGACAGCCAGTCCCGGTGTGCAGGACTGCAGCATTGACAGCAGTGCAGCGACTCCCCTGCCGCCGATACCGTAGCCGATTGATGAAGGGACACCGATGACAGGGACATCAACGAGCGAGGTGACGACAGATGGCAATGCACCCTCCATGCCCGCCACAACGATTATTGCGGACACATCTTCGTCCAACATGCGCTCAAGCGGTGCTGAAAGGCGGTGAAGTCCTGCGATGCCAACATCATAGGCTGTGATCACATCGCAACCGCATACCTCAGCAACGACCCTCGCCTCCTCAGCAACACGCATATCCGCGGTGCCTGCCGCGATTATGCTTATTTTTCCAATTTTCTCCGAACTGTATGAGGGACTCTTCACAAGAACTGTGCGAGCGATTTTGTTGTGTTCAATTTCAAAATTCTCAGCATGACTGTCAATTGCCGATTTTATCGCTGAAACATCATCTTCAGATGCCCTGCTGACCAGCGCGAAGCCCTGTGAAGATGCAAGAGCGATCGCTATCTCCGCAACTTGCTCACTGCTCTTACCCTCCGCAAAAATGATTTCGGGTATGCCAGTCCGCTGCATTCTGTCTGTGTCAATTCTCGCAAAATCTCTCAATATGCGAACACATTGCCGCTTGCAAATGCGCTCATATGCCTCCTCAACACTCATGTCGCCGCTCGCAAGGCACTTCAAAGTTCTCAATATTTCATTTTCTGCTGTTTCCCCTCTCATACTCCATCCGTTTTCCGCTTTCTCAAACTCGTGTATGCAGCTGTTTGTCTTTATTTTGCCGCAGGATTTTTCACACCCTCTATGGATGGTTTAAGATTTTTCACACTCTCTATAGATGGTTTCTGCTGAAACACGTCCTGCTGTGCTGAGAGACCATCCTCTCTCCTTCTCAGCTCGGGTTATGATGTGGGGCGGGGCTACCCGAGGTGAAGCCTTCGACCGCGGAAGGCTTGGGGTAAGCTCTGTGTAACTGGGAACCTGTGAGCCTCACTGTCAGGTGAGGAGGTCACAAGGTAGCGTGAACTCCCCATATACAGGGGAGCTGATGTGAACCAGAACTCCCCCAGCTTGTCGGCGATTCAGCATGCGAGGGGAAAATCCTCTTCAGACGGTGGTGACGCTGTCCTGTTGCCGGGCTCAATCACTTTTGCATACAGAGCAGAGAGCTGGGGCGGTCCCAGCGAAGTAAATAAGTGATGCTGCCGATATTATATGATGCGCTCTCGTGATGCAGTTATGGTGCTGTCGTCATGCGTTTTTATGTTATGCGCATTTGTATTTTTGTATCCTCAAGTTTTGTATCCTCAGGTATCATCTGCATCCATATTCACATCATCCGATGCATCATCCTCCTTTTTTGTCTCTGCCTCCTCTGCATCTGCGGCGCCTTCTGTAGGTGATGAGGTCTTTGTGGCGAGTGATGAGGTCTTTGTGGCGAGAATAGAGGGCGAAATAACCGAGGGCACATACATATACATATCGGAATGCATAGAAGAGGCTGAGCGTGTGGGCGCGTCTGCTGTCATCATTGAGTTGAACACTCCTGGAGGAGTTTCAGATGCGATGCTCAAGATAACAAAGAGGATACTGAATGCGAAAGTTCCCGTCATAACATATGTTGCGCCTGAAGGTGCGATATGTGCTTCTGCAGGTTCTCTGATTTTGATTGCTGGTCATGTTGCTGCAATGTCCCCCGGCACGACTGTGGGAGCAGCGATGCCGCGCATGATAGGCATTGGCGGTGTTCAGGAAGCTGATGAAAAGACAATAAACTTTTTCGCAGGCCATTTCAGCAGCATTGCATCTGCAAGAGGCAGAAACGAGACACAGGCAGCACGATTCGTCACGGATAATGATGTTTTAGATGAGCGAGAAGCATTTGAAAGAAAAATTATAGATGTGATAGCATGCAATGAATCGGATCTCCTCAGTAAAACAGACGGGATAACCGTGAGAATCGGCAGTGATAACCTCACACTGCACACAAAACATGCGGTTTTGCGTTTTTATGAGAGGAGTTTGCGTGTTCACATGACGGAGCTCATAGGCAATCCGCAGATGGCGGTGATACTGCTGATAATCGGAATTTACGGTCTCATATTCGGATTCATGTCTCCAGAAACCTATGTGCCCGAGATGGTTGGTGCGATATGCCTCATTCTCGCACTGTATGGTATACAGATGTTTGATGAGAACATTCTGGGCATATTGCTCATAGTGCTTGCGGTCATCCTTCTGATCGCTGAATTTCTGACACCAACATTCGGAATACTGTCAATAGGTGCCGCTGTATGTCTTGTGATAGGCGCGTTGATACTGCCTGCTGAGCCTTTGATGCTCAGTGAAGGAGTGTTTGAAGGTTTTCTCTTCGCAGTTATCGGTATAGGAATTGTATCTGCATTATTTTTCATGTTTGCTGTGTTGAAAATAATATCTATACGAAGGAAAAAGCCCAAGGTCGGAGATGTCGTGGGAAGAACAGCGAGTGTGATTGAAGATATAAACGGCGAGAAAGGCGCGGTGAAGGTGAGAGGCGAAATCTGGAAGGCAAAGACACATGACGGCTCGCGTGTGCCGGCGGGTGAGAAGGTTGAGATAATCGGCAGAGAAGGTCTCACTCTCATTGTCAGGAAAAAATAAAAAGAAAAAGACTGCGCAACCGCACTGACTCTGCTGATGCCTCTTTTCTTTTTCAAATGATATAACAAGATGGTGCATATGGCAAAACGAACTAAAACACAAACTCATTTTAAATATAATGAGGTGAAACTCAGAGGAAGGGATGAGCAAACTTGTGTTGTGGTTTGAAGAGCTGAGCAAAGATGATACCGCACTGGTCGGCGGCAAGGCGGCGAATTTGGGTGAGCTTGTATCACGCATAAAGGTGCCAGTGCCTCCGGGATTTGCAGTTAGTGCAGAGGCATACAGATATTTCATTGATTACAACAACTTCGGGGATAAACTGAAAGAGATATTGAGCGATATAGATGTGAAGGATGTGCAGAAACTGAGGGAGAAATCTGCTGAAATAAGGAAGCTCATAGAGAGCGGTGATTATCCCGAAGATTTAAGGGATGAAATTTTGAAAAACTACGAGAAGTTGGGCGAGATAGTGCGTATGAAAGACCCATTTGTTGCTGTGCGGAGCTCTGCGACGGCTGAGGACCTTCCTGGTGCGAGTTTTGCCGGGCAGCAGGACACTTTTCTTGATGTTCGTGGAGGAGATGCTGTGCTCAACGCTGTGAAAAGGGCTTTTTCATCTCTTTTCACGCCGAGAGCGATAGCATACAGGGTTGAGAAGGGTTTTGCTCATGAGAAAGTTGCGCTCTGTGCCGTTGTTCAGAAAATGGTGAACAGCAGGACAGCGGGCGTCATGTTCACTATTAATCCCGTGAGCGGCGACACTTCTGTCGTTGTGATTGAGGGGTCGTGGGGACTCGGTGAGATGATAGTTCAGGGTTCTGTGCGCCCTGACAGGTTCTTTGTGCGGAAGAGCGATCTCTCCATAGTTGAGCGTCAGATAGGCTACAAGGACAGAATGCTCACACGCTCTGAGAGCGCAGGAACTGTTGAGAAGGAAGTTCCTGAGGACATGAGAGAGGTGCCATGTCTCACAGACGAGCAAATACGCAGGCTTGCTGAATTCGGTGTCAGGATAGAGCAGCATTACGGCACTCCTCAGGACATTGAATGGGCGATTGACCGCGATACTGATGATATATTCATACTGCAGGCACGTCCTGAGACAGTGTGGAGCGTTAAGAGTGCTGATGTGAGTGTGGAAGCTGGCTCCGGCGTCTCTGTGAGCGGTGAAGTCTCTGTGAGCGGTGAAAGGGGCGGCGAAAGGGGCGGTGAAAGAGCTGTGAGCGGTGAGGGAAGGATAGTGCTGAGAGGGCTTGCCGCATCACCTGGAATCGCGCATGGAATTGTTCAAGTTGTGCGTGATGCCTCTGATATAGAGAGGTTTGAAAGTGGGCGCATCCTCGTCACAAGGATGACATCTCCAGACTGGGTGCCTGCTATGCGGAGAGCCAAGGCCATAATCACGGATGAGGGCGGCATGACATGTCATGCAGCAATAGTTTCGCGTGAGCTCGGAATTCCGGCAATCGTTGGCACGGGAAACGCAACTTCTGTTCTCAAAGATGGTGAGGAGGTCACAGTGGATGCGAAGAGAGGCATTGTATATGAAGGTCTTGTGCAGGTGGGCGCTGAGGAGGAGGTGCGCGCAGAGGCTGCAGTGGCAGCAGGCGTGAGAGAGAGAGAAGAGGACATCGCGAGGTTCGTTGTCACAGCGACGAAAATCATGTGCAATCTGGGCGTTCCTGACATCGCAGATAAAATAGCAGCGCTGCCTGTCGACGGTGTTGGGCTGATGCGCATTGAGTTCATAATATCATCTCACATCGGTGAACACCCTCTCAAGCTCATAGAGGAGGGAAAGGAGCGAAAATTCATAGATGCGCTCGCGGATGGCATCGCAATGGTCGGCAGGGCTTTCTATCCGAGACCAGTTGTGCTGCGTTTCAGCGATTTCAAGACAAATGAATACCGGGCACTGCGAGGAGGAGAGAAATACGAGATTGAAGAGGCGAACCCCATGCTCGGATGGAGAGGTGCATCAAGATACATAGATCCCGAGTTTGAGCCCGCTTTCAGGCTTGAGCTGCGTGCTTTGAAAGAAGTGAGAGATGGGATGAAGCTGAGGAACGTGTGGGTCATGGTTCCTTTCTGCAGAACCGTGCGTGAAATGGAGATGACACTGAAGCTCATGGCTGAGGAGGGTCTGGAGCGCGGCAGGGACTTCAAGGTCTGGTTGATGTGTGAAATCCCTTCAAATGTGATACTTGTTGACCAGTTCAGCAAGCTCGTTGACGGCTTCTCCATAGGCAGCAATGACCTCACTCAGCTCATACTCGGCGTTGATCGCGATTCTGAAAAGCTGGCACCGCTGTTTGATGAGAGGGATGAGGCTGTGAAGCGTGCAATCGCATATTTCATAAGAAAGGCACATGAGAAAGGATGCACTGTGAGCATATGCGGTCAAGCACCGAGCGTTTATCCTGATTTCGCTGAATTCCTTGTAAGATGCGGTATAGATTCCATAAGCGTGAACCCTGATGTGGTCATATCAACAAGAATGCTCGTCGCCCAGGTTGAGCGCAGAATTCAACTTGAACGCAGCCTCGGACTGCTTTGATGGACATTGATGAGGTGGTAGAGGGAGATTGATGAAGTTAAGCACTTTCAATGAATGGTATGTTGCAAATGGTATGTTGTATATCAGGATATAGTGATAGGGCAGGTTATAATGATAAAATCACATCGCTGAGATGCGTTGCGAACTGAGAGAGATGCAACGGGCGAGAGGCAGGTGGAAATGTATCTGAAAGTGAGAGCAGTGGATGTTGTGAGGGTGCCGCCGGAGCGTTTTGGGGAGGACATTGTTTCGACGGTGAAAGAGCTGCTTGAGGAGAAGCTGGAAGGAAGGTTGGACAAGAAAGTGGGGATGTTCATCGCCATACTCGATGTCATAAGCATAGGAGAGGGACGCATATTGATAGGGGATGCCGGCATATACTATGAGACTGTTTTTGATACGCTCGTTTACCGCCCCAAGCTGCAGGAGATAACGGAGGGTGAGGTGGTTGAGGTCGTTGAGTTCGGCGCTTTCATTGAGATAGGTCCGCTTGACGGTCTCCTTCACATAAGCCAGATAACCGATGAGTATATTTCATATGATGAAAAGGGAGGCAGACTCGTGGGGAAGGAGAGCGGGAAGTCACTCACTACCGGTGAACGCGTGAGAGCAAGGATTGTTGCGATATCCCTGAACGAAAAAGAGCCGAGCGACAGTAAGATCGGTCTGACAATGCGGCAGCCCGGTCTCGGCACATATAAGTGGCTTGAGGAAGAGCGAGCAAAAAAACAGCAGGAAGAGTTGAAATGACGGCGGAGGCTGCAGGAGGGCGCTGAAGATGGAATGGGCATGTAGAGACTGTCATTACATATTCAGGGATGTGCTCGTGTGCAAACGCTGCGGCTCAACATCAATAAGCAAAGACTGGAGCGGATATGTCATAATCCTTGATGCGAAAAACTCGGAGATAGCAAAAAACCTCGGCATCCATGAGAACGGCAGATATGCACTGAAGGTTCGTTAATGCTCGTATGAGAGTTGTGTGTGAGTGTATGTGCGTGTATGTGAGTATATGGGAGTGTATGTGCGTGAGTGTATGTGCAATGTAAGCGGTGTGGGAAATGAGGGTTGAGATATTGCGTGAGAGAGATAATAAACTGCTGAGGCGCAAGGAAATTCTGCTTCGCATTAAATACGATGATGAAAGCACGCAAGGCGGAAGCGGCAGAGGAAGCGGCGGAGAAATGGAAGAGGGAGAGCACGCATCAGCGACTGACGAAGAATCAAGTACGAAAGGAAGAGGGACCCCAAGCAGAAAAGAAGTGCGGGAGCTGCTCGTGAGGATATTCAAATGCAGCCCTGATGTGCTCGTGTTGGACTGGATGAGGCAGACATTCGGAAAGTGCGAGGTGCTTGGATATGTGAAGATATACGAGGATGAGAAGCGCATGCAGGAGATTGAGAGATCTCATATAATCAGGCGGAACTTCGGTGAGGAAAGCGCTGCATCGGCGGCATAGCGCAGCGCACAGCGGAGTTGATAGGAGAGGAGATGGAGGGGAGGATGATGAAGGCTAAGAAAGGTGCGGAAGTGAAGGCGAGAGTGCATCTCTTTTATGATGTCATTGAGGAAGATGGCATTCCCAAACTAAGGAGGAAGCGCAGATCATGCCCGAGATGTGGTGATGGCGTGTTTCTTGCGGAACATCATGACAGATATTCGTGCGGAAAATGCGGATATACTGAGTTCAGGTGAGCTGCCACCATCCATCAGCCCATGCAGGCTCACTTAACAGGTATGTCTCTCCTTTCTCCTATTGTTGTGCGCAATAGCCGACTGTTGTGACCTTCGGTGCAATACCCCTCTAATATCCAGTCGTCGGGGTTCATGTATCCATATCGTATCGCGCTTTCCCGGAGATTGTGTGATGTGCTCAGCGATTTGCGATTTTGTTGATTTTATTCTATGTTGTATGTCCACCATTACGCCTCGATAGTATTCAGTCAGATCGGATTGTCCTCTGCCTTAATCGGCAACCGTATTTCATTCAAATATCTGTGCCCGGTCTCGGGGAAACAGATGGTATTGCGATATTAACACAAATCCACACGGAATCTTTGTTGCCTTTATTGCCCTTGAAGGTTATTTGTTAGTGTTGCCTTCCTCTGTGGAACTAATAGATTATTCTATATGGAACTAACCGTAAATATCAATTTGAAGGGGTTGACTACTGATAATATCTGGAACACTATTGAGCGTTGTATTCAGACAAGTAATGAGAAAGTCATGATTACCTTACACGCACTGATGGAAGAATGAAGTGCAAAATTCTCGCTTCGCTCTGACTTCGCATAGCCACAGTGATTGGGATTTATTGTGCCATCGTTCTGTCACGGATCAAGTTATTTTTTAATTGCTTTTATACATACACAGATGAGGAGCAGCAGCTGGAGACTGATGCCGTTATTGTTGATGATTTTGACTTTGCTGACGCATGTAGCCGGCGGTGTGGCGGCTTTTTATGGTGTTGGGGCGCCTCCTTCATCACCCAAGGTGTCAGATCTGTCGCTTGATGTTTCCGTCGCGCATGGCAGCGATGCGGTCGTGCATGCGGTAGCAGAGGTGAGGGATTGGAGAGGCAATCTCACTGATCCTGAGGGATTCGTCATCACATTTGAGGTTGAGAGTGGTGATAAAATCATACGAAAGCGCGTGCAAACGGATGATAGAGGGATCGCAGATGTGCGTGTGATTATTGATGACGATGAGGCGGTTGATGACGATGAGGCGGTGGTGCGGGCATACTGGATCGGAAGCGCCCATGCATGCAAAAAAAATGTGCACTTATCCTCTCATTTCTCTCATAGAAAAGAAGTTCCTCTCATGACGCCTGTATCAATGGCGGTTCTCATATGTGCTCTCTGTGTTATTGCCTCATTATCAATGAGAAGGATGAAAACGAATAAATGAATTCGCCTGATCTTATTCTGTTATTTATTTGCTTTTTATATCTCTCCTCAATATGTGATTATCCCTCAATGACAGTCCCTCAATGACGGGTATCAGGGGAAAAGATCGATGGATAGAAAATGATATGAGGTGTGGAGTTACGAAACTGCGTTACGAAATGGAAAATTATTTATGGCGTGGCTTCTGGAGAGAGGAATGGGTGATGTGACATGAAAAGGGAAATCGGAGTGTTAGTTGTGTTGATCTTGATGGCATCAGCGATTTCGATGTTGTCTTCTGGGCAGCCTATTTCTCCTTCTCCGCCTCCTCCCGGTCCTGAGGTCTATGACCTTGAAGTGACTGCTGAACCGAGTGCAATTCCTGCTGATGGAGAATCCACATCAACAATAATCGCAACTGTCACTAATTACTCAGAGAGTCCTGATGGATATACGATATGTTTTGAGATTGCAGGAGACTCTTATGGTGCGCGCATATCTGATAAATGTGATTCAACCGACGAATATGGTAAGGCATACACGACGCTTATAGCGGGAGAAACTCCTGGAACTGTGACAGTTGAGGCGTGTTGGAAGGAAGACGGAAGGAAAGTCTGCAACACAACAAATGTCACGCTGACAGGTGTGCCGAAGATAGTAAGTTGGTATAACAACATCACAGGAGATGATCTGGAGATAACGGTGAGAGATACGCAGATGATATACTTTAATGCAACTGCTGACCAGCCTGTTGATAAATGGCACTGGTTTAAGGATGACAGTGAAGTTGATTGGAACCATCCATATTTCATCACGAGCTGGCCTGAGAACACGCATGGAACACATCATGTGAAAGTGCGTGCTGAGAATGAGAACGGGACATCGTTGCCTGTCATATGGACAATAAATGTTGAGGATAAGACACCGCCGCCTGAGGTGACGGGGTTAAATGCTGAGATACTGAATGCGACTGCTGTCAGACTCACATGGGATGAGAGTCCAGCACCTGATCTGAGTCATTACTGCGTTTATAAGGATAATGTGCTTCTTGAGAACACTTCTGACAATCTCTTCATCGTGACTGGATTGTTGCCAGGTGCTGAATATGTGTTTGAGGTTTCCGCAGCGGACACTCACGGAAATGAAGGAGAGAGAAGCGATGTTATCGTGCAAATGCCTTCGCCTCCCAACATAACATTGTGGTACCCATCCGAGGAGGTCGTGACTGACAAGGAAGGAGACAGCAGAGCGTTTGGAATAAAGGTCGACCAGACGGTTGACGTGGAATGGCTGATAAACGGGACAGTTGTGAAGAGCGAGAGCGATGTGAAAGTTTCAACATACGGGAATGAAAGTGCTGTTGTCGGTGTTTGGAATGTCACAGTGGTTGTGACGAATGTGTCCACAGATCTTTCAGACATGCATTCATGGACATGGGTTGTTGAGCCCGTTGCTCGTGGCGTGAGCCTCACAGTTGACGGCGGGAAATATGCGGAGAGTGTGGTTGCACCTGGTGAAAATGCGACATATGTTCTCACACTTGAGAACACAGGCGAGCGTGAAGACACATTTACGATTGCTGTTGAAAATGTGGACAATGCAGATGTGGCAGTGCTTGACAGATATGAAGTGAGTCTGCCGCCTGAAAATTCAACAAAAATCACGCTCACTGTTGGCGATGCTGATGAGGGCGATTATGTGGTGAATGTGACAGCGGTCTCTCTGAATGACACGGGTGTGAGAGACAGTGTGACGACACTCACAAAGGTAAGAGCGCCCAAACCGGATCTGATTGTCTCAATAGCGCTGAACTGCGGTCACCTGTTCGCAAATGAAACAAACAACATCACTGTGACAATAGAAAACGAGGGTGTTGCTGACGCTGGTGCGTTCAATGTGAGTGTTGACATATCAGGCGCAGTGAAAAAGGAACGCGTTGAGGGACTGAATGCTGGTGAAAGTGTTTCTCTGAACATCGTTGATGATGAGATGCGGTACAATGGCGAGACAGTTGAAATCGTTGCTGTTGTGGACTGTGATAATGATATAGATGAATTGAACGAGACGAACAATGAGCTTTCCATCTCTGAGACTGTTGTGAACAACGGATACAAAGGAAAGCGATATACAGGAGGAGAGGATATCTCCACATGGAAGACATTTGCGCTCAACGGCAGTGTGCTTTATTCCATAGGGGACAGCAGGTATCAGAGCGGTGATGGCTGGACAGCATACACTGTGAACTGGAGTGCGAGCGATTTGCCAGTTCCTGCGAGTGCGACTGCTGTGAAGGAGGCGAGATTGTTCGTGTATTACACATGGGACAAGGATGATGTGATGCCTTATGACATCAGTATGAAGTTCAATGGCGAAACGATTGAATTTGACAGGCATTATACGGACAGAAAGGGTTATGGCAGCTACGATTATCCGTATGGAATGCTCGCTTATAATGTGACTGATGCTTTCAACAGAAACGGAAACACT
>Ga0209410_1001319_pt1 | contig 12044 bp, 20 predicted proteins | sample Mar14436cmmetaG_FD_184135 | JGI IMG/M metagenome (GOLD analysis project Ga0209410, IMG submission 184135) | Marine hydrothermal vent microbial communities from Guaymas Basin, Gulf of California to study Microbial Dark Matter (Phase II) - Marker... ... | reverse complement strand
GATTTTATTTGAGGAAATCTCTCCATAATGGAACTGTGCAGACCACTCTGCTATGTATTCACCATCTGAGGTTTCGATAAATCTTCTTGTGGCAGATTTCCAACATTGATTTTTTCCTAGCAAAGGTGAATCATGTGAGCTTGGCGATTTATTTGAATCTCCAGCTCCTATCGCAAAGTAACTATGCGGATCATCCTGGAAGAGAAGGAGTTTGGCTATATTCCTCTTACCCGAATTCAGGAAAGCAAAAGATCTTATTCTCATGACTTCCAAGAAGATATTTATTCCTTAATCAAGAAACTACAACAAACACTTGGGGTTTCTCTTCTGTCCAATTCAATACACAAACCTTATTCGGGAAGCGGGATGTTGCTATTGAATAATGATCTCGGAGTTGATCAATCTCTGATTGAGTGAGAATTCTCTCCCAAACTCGTGCGTACTCAATTAGTAGTGGGTAATCAACAGTGATGTCCCAGCTATCAATCGCAATACGAAGTGGCTCATTCTCAGGATTGAAATCAGTATGATTGGAAGAGATGGAGGTGCTCGCGTTAGAACCATTTACCTTGAGAGAAACATAATCGCTTGCAAATAATCCTATAATGTGATACCACGTGCCTCCCTCTAAATCCCAAATGTATATAGTCTTACAATCACCATCGCAAGTTCCCAGACTGAGATCGGTACCACCTGTCTCAATATACGTCCCGATACCATTTTCGGCGTCGTAAGTATTCATGACTGGGCCCCAACAATCATTTTCCCACTTTGCGTATATCTCCCAAGTGAAAGGAGCGCTGTTTGTTATCGATCGATACGGCATGCTTCCGCCGCCCCATTGATCCCCAGTCCACATATCCATCTCTGTCTGGAAGCCAATATCAAAGTAAGCATCAGTTTTGTTCACATAGTCTTCATCAACCCACACTATTTCACCATCCCAATCGTTTCCACCACTATCAAAGAGGGTGGTATTGGAGGGATGGCAGAATCTCCATTCAGAGTAAAGATCTTCGATGATCTGAAGAGAGACAGCAGAGAAATTTGAGAGATCAGCAGTTGAACCTGGCTCATAATTCATGACTATTGTAACGGTTGTATTAGCAGGTAGAGAGGGAACCTTTATGAAAGCTTCCCCAAGCGTTCCGTTATACCACTCTCCTAAGAAGTAATCTAATAAATCCCCTCCTTGACTCCTGAACCTAAGGTTATTGCCATTTTCGTGTATGTTATCAGAGAAGTCAAAGTTATCATCAGTGAATCTTGCATAAATCGGCCAGTTACTCAAATCAAAGCTATTTGGATTGTAAACGTAAATGTAACCAAGAGTAATCTCGGAGGGAGGAGCAAAGCTTGCAGTGTGCTCCCCTGTATATTCACAGAAAACTACTACTGTCATTTAGCTTATCTCACCTATACCTCTTCCCGCACCAGGTTTGTCTATATGATACAGCTTGCCACCTCTATACACGAATCCTTTATAGGAATCAAATAGACTGGAAGGAGATGTTTTACCTTGCCAAACACGAAACATAGCTACTTCTGCGGAGCCACTTTTCATCTCAAGGGTTAAATCTCCAGAACCAGTCTTACCGCTACCAAGAGGAACCATAATTTCTACTCCATCATAGCGGTTCTGGAATCCAACATCAACTTTGAATAGGTAATCATCAGCTCGAACTATACGTCCAAGAAGTAAATGATATTCATGGAGCGGGAAAACAGAAGTATTCTCAGTTTCGACAAAGTAAGGGCCAATATTCGCTTTTGCTTGGGGACATCCATCCGCATCTATATAGATCCCCAATTGAATATCCTCACCTGTTTTCTTCTCCAGAATGGCAGTTTCCTGAGTTGGATATTCTTCTAGTTTGATCCATAAATCGAATTCTATATCTTCCCCAAGACTCATGTTAGCAACTACCTTGGTGGGAGGAAGACGCCATGCAGGTTGGTCAGAAAAACTATACGATACCTGTTGGAAGTACACATCTGCTGTGGAGTTTCCTATCAGATCAAGACACTTACTGCTGTTGAACGAAGGAGCATAAGCGTGATAAATCTCTCTTTCATCTGATCGAACCGTGTAATTAAAACAATTATGAAGAGGATTCTTCGCAAGGCCGCCTTTGTACAACAGAAAATAAGAATCAGAAGTACGACCCACTTTCCGTAACATCATCCAACCACTCTGGTTCTCTCCGTCATAGTCTATTGTTGTTGCTTCCTCGTAGAAACCACAAAGATCAACGATCGCAATATTTTCACCAGAATAGTCTTGAGGAAAATCAAAATTGCTACTCGATAAATTAATGCAATAGAAGCCTGGCTCTCGGCCTATGCTTACGTTCTTCTTCGCTGCCCAGCCAGAGTGATAAAATGTCATTCCTCCTCTAATTCTTTCTCGTCAGCAACCATAATCTCTTTCCTATCGCTCTCTACTACTTCTCCATTCCTCCAAAGCTTATATTCAGCGATTACCTTGAGCGGTATCATCTTTCTCCCGAAAGGGTTTCCTTACTATTCAGTATCCCTTCAATAAACGTGAAAGCTCAAGCAAAATTCTTTCTTCCTCTCTTACGAGTCTTAGAAAGAAGTTGATGTCAAAGTCCATCCAAGCCAGCACAAGTGCCTTATCAATATCTGAAAGTCTATTCTCCTTAGATACGTCAATTTCAGAGCCGTCTTTCCGTCGAACTACAAGCTTTGCTTGAAGACTGAATTCAAGGGACATACTAAGGCTGCATTGGAATTACCTGGAGTACAATCGAGAATTGCTCTCCCTCTCCAAGCACCACAGGATCAAACGTACAACGGAGAAGACATGTTGTAGTCTGATTGGAAGCATTCACAGATACTGCTGCTTCAGCGAGAGTATTCGATGGGAGATCATCATGCTGAAAGACATTTGACCACTGTGCAGCGTATGAGTTATTTGCAAGCTGGAGATAGCTGGCATTCCCGTTCTTGAAACAAGTTTCATCGCCTAAAAGATGCTCATGTGTAGATTGATTCACTGGCGTGCTGTCATTGCCAACTCCTATACCGTTATAAGATTCACCAAAGCCTGTCAACAATTTAGTTATGTTTTCTTTTCCTGTATCCAAAATGGCTATTGATTGGAGAGCCATTTCAACCTCCTATTTGTTAGAGTGTTACCTTTAATATATCCATATACACGAATGTGGCCCTTTTGGATTGAGAGTGCTATATGCACAGAGATACCCTTGACAGCCAGCTGGTACCCAGCCCTCAATCGTGAGAGATACGGTTTGATTCTTATGAAGGACTATTTCGCCGTTATTATCAGGATAGATACACTCTCCTCCTACCCAAATTTCTATGTAGGTCCATTGTGCGTTCTTTTTATAAAGCTTAACTCTCATTACTTCAAGTGGCCCTTCATGCCATAATTTAACGCCCCATATAGTTGCTCTGTACCAGTTCCACCACCAATCCCATATCTTCTTCGGTGGATACAGATATACTGTTGTATTGAAACAGGGTCCTTCTCCGCCTGTGCCAGGAATCACATACAGATTTCGATTATCATAAAGCAATAAACCGTGATTTGTCATATTCCATCACCACTTAGATATACACGTCGTTCGTCTCCACAGCAGTGTAGTTTAGCGTGAAGCCAAGCCTCTCGTTTTCCTGCTTTAGTAGGATTGAATCGTACTCTTATAGCAGCAGTTTGATTCCAAGGGACGATTACTGGTATTTCGTTTAGAATTTCAAAATCATGTGTGTGTCCTTTTAACTCTGGGAACACACGAGCTGTCAGTAATGAGGTGTTAATCATCACAAATTCAACTTCAGAGCTGCTAGAACCAAGAGGAACTTCTCCGAAATCGTGAGATGCATTGAAGAACGAAATGTTATGAGTAAAGATTCTTTCTATCTCTTTCTCAGGAATTGAGCCGCCTCTAAACAATACGAAATGCTCCTGACGTTGGTTGAAATACAAACCTCTTGGCATCTTCCTTTCACCAATATGCAGGTGACCAAGTCCAATCCCATGATCTCCACTTACTCAGACCTGGATCTCCCCAGAGCCAGAATGTGGAATCTCCAAAATCGTAACTAGGCCAAGTATGACAAGGTAGACCTCTTTGCTCTCCTGTACGCAAATTAAGACCCTTCACGTATTCACAGAACCACTCGCCATGATAGCAATATGGAGCTATTAATACCCACTCTTTGTGCCAAGTTGCTGCAGTGAAGCATCGAGGTCCCGTCTTCAGAATTTTAAACTCAGAGTAATCATCATCTACATAAAAGACCATAGCATGGGAGCAACCAACTCCGCCAATCTGGAGAGGTTTTCTCTTACGCGTTATGATGACTATATCATTGTATGAGTTCTCCGAAATCATTGAGAAGCGTAATAAAGGAGAGAACTCACGCTTTTCCACAAAATCTAAATTTGCGGTCAGCAGATAAACTTCATATCCACTGTGATTTATAAACCAATATCTTCCATAGATGTCCCGAGCAGCAAAAGATAAAGGTCCTGGTGAATCGGTTTGACAATCTATAGTTCCACCTGAATCTGGAATTAGCGTAACAGCCTTTTCGGGCCCTGCAATCAGTATCCGATTAGTTGAGCCGTCCCAGTAAAGCTGAGAAGGACAAACTTCTATATCGTAAGTGATAATATCTTCTGCTGTTTCATTGGATTCGTCCCAGAATACCTCAGCGATTTTGTGTGGATGTAGATATACATACACTAATAAACCTGAGGAGGAATACTTAGGACCTACAGTGAAAGCTTGTCCATCACCATTATGCTCAGGAAGAGTGATAGTAGTTGGAGAGGGATTTACTGTCTTAATACTCAAATTATAGAGGTACCTTCCAGAAGAATACCAAATATCTCCGAAACAATCCCAATAAAAAGTTTTAGCGTGCCGCGGAAAACCCGTATCACCGAAGGATCCAAAGAAGTCTGTTTCATGTTTAAACATCCAAAATTCAGTGATTACATCATTCCCATAGTAAATAGCCCACCAGTTACCTGGGGGAATTGTCTTATTCATAGGGAGATCATATCCAGGTGCGTAAACTTTGATAATTGGGTCTGGCTGGCCTGTCCCAGCTAGTAGCTTAATTTTCATCTCCGCGTAAGCGGTATATGTATAGTTCGGGCACACCGAAATAGCAAATGATCTATTTTCACCCACACAAGCTCGAGAATAGCTTTTATTGAGTGGAGTCCAAAACTCACAGTTCGAAACGTTAACAATTTCAACATCAAAGAAACAAGGAAAATACCCTTCGTTTCTGAGTTCTACAAAATCCTCTTCATGCCAAGCAAGAGAGAAATTGAAAATCGTAGCATTGACTTCAAGATAGCAATCTACTCCAGCAGGTCCACCAACTCCTTTTTTATAAATAGCGTATCTTCCCTTCTTCCCCTCAAGATAGACGGATCGGCTTGTCATTTTTTGAGTGCTTGATTATAGGAGCTTTATTCCTTTTACTATTTGCCCTGTTGATAGTATGCGTATATCCACTGTCCCATCAGGATTCCAATTAAGTATCTCACATGCAGTAGCAGCTGTGGGCGCTGCGGCACCTGTATATACCCGCTCTCGAGAGAATGCTCCTGGCACTGCAAGCTGAACCGACTTTATAATACGCTCTTGGACGGCTTCGCTTAGACGCCTGAATGGATTTTCACTCTTGACATACGGATGAGATAAATCATCAAATTTAGCTGCATGAATTTCTGTTTGAGCCTCTTGTCCAGCTTGAGCTCTGTGAATTATTTTGAAGATCCGCCAAGTAGTATTGGCCTCTTCAAATGCATGCTCTATTTCTATAATATCTCCCGGCCTTAACAAACCTCCACCAGCTCTCTCAGGAAATGAACGAAGAAGTAACCGAATCTGACCGCTAGCAGCTTGGAATCTTTCAAGGAGCGTATCAGCCCAAAGAGAAGCATTCATAGGGTTTTCCAAATCAGGAATCTCATAGTTAAACTCTCGGGGTCTCCACTTCTTCCAAGTTACCATGCAGTCTTCAGACTGACCCCAAAAATAATTCCAATCAGCATCTGAAGAGTATATCCTTACTCTGTTGTATTTCATCTCTTGGCCGTAATGCCCATAAAGCTCAATCTCTAAAATATCTTCTCTTCCATCCACCGTTGTGATTTCATCGAAAACATATTTCTCAGCCCACTCAGCAGAGTAAAATCTGAATTCATCCCAATCAAAAGCCCAATGAGGAGTTGTGAAAGCCACCATATTATACCGATCACATATTTGAGTGATAGCTTCCCATTTTGTAGTTCGAGCAGGAGAGAATAAAAGCAAATTATACGAATACTCGGGTGCCCAATTAGGAACTTTGAAAATGGTTACAGGCTCACATCCTGTGATGCTTCTCCAGCTACTTCCACCAAGCCAATCCTCTATGTAGTACTTTGGGTTAGGTGTTTTGCCTGGAATCACTACGGAAGTTGACTCATTGATGTACTGCTGAGTCAAATACCATCCAGAGGAAACAGCAGTTACTATAATCCTCTTTTCTCCAGGTGGAACGCCACGAATCTCCTTGGAGAGCACACGGCCTGAAAATATGTGTATTCGCCAGCTGGAATCATATTTCGCTTGATTTATTTGAATATCATCATCCTCACCTGGGGCATCTCCAAAATACTCAAGTCTAGCTACTCGATAAGGTTGGCCCCATTCAGCTTCCACTTCATAGGATAGTAAGTTAAAGTCTGTCATGGCCAATTGATCACATAAATCTTTTTATACGAGGTAGAAGGCGAGAGCAGCTCACTGTAGAAATGTATGTAGTAGCCGAGGCGAGACATCTTATTGACTGGTTCTAAGCAAACATGAAAAATATAGCCTGGCGAAAGAAATTGAAGAAAAGACAAAGAGACATACATGAATGGTCCTTCTAAATTTGCATTTGATGTAAGATGAACAGTTGTATCATGAGTTGCCTTATGAGATCTTACAGGAATAGTATAGCAGCAAACCCTAAAATGTCCTTTACAGCTTCGTGAAAACGTTAAAAGTTGGTGAAGAGCTAACCTATACATTCGAAAATAAGAAAACGGAAATACATAGGGATAGAACAATTGAGAGACCGAGCCATCTTCCCGATGATCCCGCTTCGAGACTACAAAGAAATCTCGCTCAAGAGAAGCACTAAAATTCCATTGAATTGACCAGAAAGTATAAAGAGTTGCTTGAGCCTCAAGATCGGGCATTTCAAGGAACACCTATAATTACTGTGATGTCCAACCAATCACTTTCGTTCTGAAACCGAATGGTATCACATATTGCTCTCAAAAACATATACCCTGAGGTATTAGATGTGTCCCTAAAAACTCCAATCTCGGAAATTGGAAATGATACAACTCCTCCAGAGAACGAGTAATTAAACTCAATGTATCCGTCCGTCTTATTCAGGATTGGAGAAACATTTACATAGTACTTATTTGAACCTAGTAAATCTCTATCGTCTATGCTGGGATGTTGACTAGAATCACCAACGCCAAGAGCAGACAAAGTCCAAGCTGTTCCATTCACAAGGGCTGATACAACATTACTCTTTCCGTCTCTCGTGATCACAGCAGAGCGAATCATAGGAAACACCTACTTAGAAACAAATCTTATACGGAATTTATACCATATATTTTTATGCTCATCAGTTTTCCAGTAGTTGTAGCTGAAATCAACTAGAAATGCATCGGGGTAATCAACACCTGCAAGCGTGAGATCATGCACTTCATCACATTTTGATAGGATGGCCTCGATGTCATCCATTCCCTTTGCTACTCCCTCTACTTCAATCTCGCGGTAGGTTTTCTCAGATGTAAATGAAACCACATCACCACGATAGAGAATAATAGGTGAGTTAAAGAGTCGTACTACAACACGTTTATTAATGATGTACGAAAGGTTCAGACTACCCCACTCTAGAACGGCCATTTCTCCAGAAAGGGAAAAAATAAAGGAAGCTGAATTATCAATTTATTCCTCTGCTGTTATGTGGACTTTTGCCTTGTATCCTGAGGGCTGCTCAAAGACTATCTTGTCTGTCGAGGATGCGAAGAGACCTGAGACGATTCCCATCATGCCACCGACGACAAGCATGAACACAGACTGCGCCCACTCCATGCCTGCAAGAAGCGCATATCCCGAAAGTCCTGCTGCTCCCATCACAGTCCCAAGAGCTCCAACACCAGCAGCCTTTATAAGGTTCATTTCCACCTCCTACTTCTTTATCCATTTTTCACGGCTTTCCCTAATGCTCTCAAATCTTGGTAATTTAGAAAGATTTAATGGAGGCAGTAGCTCCCCACCACTCTGATAGGAATCTATATTCCACTTATGAAAGAAATGCAACCAGCTTCTTCTCCACTTTTCATCAGAGAATCTATGAGCACTATAGGTGGAGTCCTTGTAATCATGCATGTGAACTAGGAAGACATTGAGGCATACAGCAAAGAACCATTTAGAGGGTTTGACCTGAACAGCGAGATCTTCGTGCTCACCTTCTATGACATAATGTTCATCCCACTTGAATTCATTAAGGAATTCCCTTGACCAAAATGCTTGATTTGGAACAAAATCAAATGGATGAGCGAATAAGAAGCCACCTACCAAGACAAGATTCTTAGGCCACTTGAGAACCTTTCGAAGGGTTTTACCATTATCTGTGAACTCTATATCCCATGCATCTATCTGAAGGGTTGAACCACCAATTATCCAGGGAAAAGCTGCCGCCGCAAGATTTGGAGTATTCATAATACTAGCAGCATCCCAGATGTTTCTTGGCACAATTATATCGTCATCGACCATAAGAAAGATTTTCTCCGTAATCTTTTCAACAAGCCTATTCCTACAAGCAGCTAATCCGTAATCATACGGAAATCTGAATATTTCAACATCAGCAACCTGGTTCGCTTGGAAGGCTATTCTTCTATGTTCATCCCAATACTTTTCAGGACCGTCGTAAGCAACCAAAATCTCCTCTGTCCCAGCAGCAAGCAAACTTGAGATAGTCTCTCTAAATCTATCGGGTCTCATAAAGGTTTTTACGATAGCAACTCTTTTCATTTCATCCTCCAGGAGACATACAATATCTACAAGGAATATTACCTTGCTCAAACCCAAGCTGGGAAAGGATGTACTTTCGACGTGCCTCCCCTGACCATATTTCTTCGAGAGATTGCTTAAAGATATTACCAAAGATGTTTGAGAGATTGTAATTCATACAACAAGAGATGACATCACCATTTGCAAGGATATGGAGCCATTCATAGGGTCGTGAACAGAAGTGTGGAGTAAACACATTTATTTGTCTGAGGAAAGACGGATGCCACAGAGAGTGAGAGACATTTCCCGCTCTGTTGTGGAAGGCTATGTAAGAGATTTTTATATTTTTAACAGAGGTAACACCTGCTCGATGGACAAGAGATGAAATAAATCTCATATAGTCTTGAGATGAGAAAACTCGTATCTGACCATCCTTGGAGTATCCACATCCAACGAATTTGATTTGATTTCTCCCATTTGAATACCTAATCAGCTTGATTGATCTTTCTACGACTTTATTGAAATCCCTTTCACACAAGAAGTTATAGGTCTTTTCATCGACGCCATGGATGGAGACCCAAATCTCATGTTTCTTATCTGCTAAGGCTTCAACGAGCTCTCGTATGCGATCATCACTACCAGCTCCGAATGCTGTTGAGACTTCAATGAGGGTACCTGGAAAAACCTCGTGAGTCAAATCAATTCTATCTAAAAGATATTTGTCAAAGAGTGAGTCGGACATTAAATACAAGCATATTTTCTCTGGAGTTTTGATGTGCTCGTAAATCCTCTCAAGTGTAAGTTTGAACTGGGAAAGAGTCATTGTAGTCTTGAGTTTAGCTACATGTGAGTGTTTGTAAGGACAAATCCTACACTTGCCATCACAAAGAGAAGAGCCCTGAATTTGAATAAACCTCACGGACATTCTAGCTCTTCTTCAAGTTTTGATTTTATTAGGAGATCAAGGATTTCTGCTCTATCTGACTCTGTAAGAAATGGTAAATGAGTTTGGAGAATCAAATCTACCTCACTTATATCAAGATTACCGTTTGCGTACCCGTCAAATATCTTCTCCAGAAGCTTCTCTACTATTCGTGAACCCTCAAAGAAGATGGAAGCTTTCATCACTATATTACTTCTGAGTAAGTTTATTCCAGAGAGATTGTATTGCATTCTTGATCTCACCTTTTAGGCAGAGTAGAACATTCAATCCGAGAGTGAGATAAGCAATGTCAAGATGAGAAGTCAGGATGGCAGCCAAAGCAATGACAGCATTAGCAGTCTCCAGGAGGGATACATCACTTATATACACACTACCAAGAGTGAGATCCTCCTCCTTCATGCCGCAACAACATCAATATTATCGTATATCAAATCGTTAAGCTGAGCTCGCCAGGGATCGAAATAGGCACTCTCCAATACAACAAGGGTAAATGATCCAACCAGAACCTCAGTAGCGTGTTCTGGATCGTTTTGCTCTAAGTAATCCATTAAAGCATTAAGCTCTTCATCATCAGCTTTCTCACTTACAAGGAATTCGGCGGTTGCCTTCATAGCGCACTCAAACAGATCAGAAGCTGTGATTGAATTTAGAGAGAAGAAACACTCTATTGCTCGAAGAGCTATTGAAGGTGAGTTATCAATCAGACTCCGCAGAGTTCGCGGAGCAAGCTCATACAGAGTTTGTTTCATATCAGAAGTAAGGTACATCTCCTACCTCCTGTGAATTATCAGTAGATCACCGCAATCGGAATAGTAGCCAGTATGTAATGGGATTTATCTGTATGTCCAAACAGTCCATCCTCTCCCAAGAGCTCTCCATGATCAGCAGTGAGGATAAACGGCTTTGGGAGCTTTGGATAATGCTTGAATACAGCCTGAAGAGCTAAATTAAGATTCTCCTCATAGTAGAATCTAACCTCATTTCCAAATCTTTTATAGATTTCTTCTTCGATATTCAGCGGGCCAAAGCTTCTCTGTCTTGGAGAAAGATTCATAGAAAATTTCAGTTTCTTCATCATTTCTTCCCACTTTAGTTTACCTTTTTTCGCCCTGCCAAGGGATGTGTGGCGGTATCAAATGTAGAACCACCTTTTCTTCTGTTCTAAGAATCTCCAAACACTCCTTCAAATTATCGTCGGGATGAATAGATTTTGTGTGTATAACTCTCTTCCATTTATGCTCTTGCTTATGATATAGAGGAGTTGGGTTAGCAGTGATCAAAACGTAATCGTTAACAAAGGTAATGTTTTGATAATACTCTGGAGTATTATGACTGCCTGAATAAATCGGATAGAGAAGAAAACGAGAAGTATATCTGGGGAGAAGGGTCTTCAGTGTATCAAACCGACAAGCATCAAGAATAATTACCAATTGCTTCATTCGCAATCCTCCTTTCTGTGCTTCCACTCAGGATAATCTTCCTTATCTATATACTTCAGATCTTCAGCAGGAAGAGGCTTATAGACTCCATGATCTAACTCGCACCACGGGTTAGCTGGAAATGGACTTCTTATAGCCATCCAAGTCCACCAGAGTGGTCGTGGTTTCTTAAAAGCCCTAAAGATTATTCTACCGTTAAGGATTTCTTGGTTTCGCTTAGGTAGATCTGATGACGGATAATAGAAGTATTCATGGAATGATTCCCTTTGAACTCCTGGTAGAACAACTCCCATTGATATGGTAACGAGAACACCCCAAGTGTAGCCGAGCGATCCGATGTCTCCTGGTGGCAACCAATTATCGTATTCGTGCAAAGCATACTTCTCTATTATTTTCGTGTCGGATTCAGAAATCAGAACCTTATCCTCCTCTTTCTCTTTGGCCTTACTCTTTTCAGACGGAGCTGGAATTTCTTTTGATAGAGCAAGTGCTTTTTGAACATTTCCTGTTCTTGGATCTCGCTGCCCAAGATTGTATCGGAGGTAAGATTCCATTGAATCCTCAAGTACAACCCATTCTACTCGGTAA
>Ga0209410_1001318_pt1 | contig 12044 bp, 8 predicted proteins | sample Mar14436cmmetaG_FD_184135 | JGI IMG/M metagenome (GOLD analysis project Ga0209410, IMG submission 184135) | Marine hydrothermal vent microbial communities from Guaymas Basin, Gulf of California to study Microbial Dark Matter (Phase II) - Marker... ... | reverse complement strand
CTGAATCACCATGTTCTTTCTCCATGAAATGGAAAGGCATGTTTTCGTCAGTTCACGAACTATTTGACGTCAGTTCTAGGCATTACATTCAAGAGATCAAGCTGAAAATACGTTCATCGTATACACGTCGTCTTCTTAATTTCCTAGCGTTAAATTTAATTGCTTCTAGCGAGGTCTCGTTACCTCACTCGTTGGAGAAAGATCCAGTCCGCTCGTTGAGTTCCAGAAAGGCTATATATGGGAACCCTCATCAGAACCAGAGGGCGGCCGTAGTCCAGTCTGGTCTAAGACACCGGTCTGCCACACCGGTGACCCGGGTTCAAATCCCGGCGGCCGCACCACTCATCTCTTCCTAGTGTCTACCTCGAGAATCACTGCCGTTCCATAGACTAGTATCTCCGAGACCCCTGACATGACATCTGAGGTAGTAAACCTCACCCCTATTACGGCGTTAGCACCCATTTCCTTTGCCTTGGAAATCATCCTCTCTATTGCCTTCTCTCTAGCTTGATTCATCAGTTCAGAGTATTCCTTTATTTCTCCTCCGAATACAGATCTCACACCAGCGGCTATGTCTCTACCAACTCCTCTAGCTCTCACAGCATTTCCGCTAACTATTCCCAAGGTCTGGACTATTCTATATCCGGGAACTTCCTCAGTAGTGGCCAGTATGAACTCTCTCATCGAATCCCTCCAGAGATGTAGGAGAACGTTATAAAAAATATAGGTCAATTCAATCATCTACTCAGCAGGATGCAAATGGGATTTTCTAATTCATCCCTTATACCTTTATCTGTGGGCAAAGCTTGGAGATCAACTTAACCAATGAGAGAAACCTCGGATAAAATATTTCTCCTGACTTGCCTCTCTCTACATTGGAGACTATCTCTCTAGCCAGTTTCTCTGGATCGAATACTAAAATCGGAGTTCTACCTCCAGCTCTCTCGAAGAACTTCGTTTTCATTGGACCAGGATAAACGTTTATCACAGCGAATTTCCCCTTCATTTCCTTCCTCAGGAGAAGAGAGAAATATCCTAATGCGGACTTAGCTGCCCCGTATATCGGGTAATTTCTTAGAGGAATTAGGGCTCCGGCGCTTATAACGTTCACTAATGCCCTCTTCAAATGGGGAATTGCTTCCAAGGTAAGTTTCACTGGGAATAGAAGGTTAACTCTTAGTATTTCCTCAGCTTCTCTAGGAGTGTGCTCTGAAATACTTTTCGCCAATCCAAATCCAGCGTTATTGACTAGCACGTCCAATCCTCCTAAATCTAGAGCTCTCTTAATTATCTCTCTAGGTTCTCCTCTGAAATCGAAATGAAACCCTCTGAAACCATCTACATTTTCTTCCATTTCTCTGAGCTTATCCCAATTTCTAGAGACGCCTAGCACCTCCCATCCCCTTGAACAAAACTCCTTGGAGAGAAGTTCTCCTAGTCCAGAGGAAACGCCTGTTATCACCACTACCATTTCTGCCTTACCTCCTGGTTTTGGAAACTATGAGCAGAAGAGGAGGCAACAGCAGAACTGATATCAAGAAGCAGTAGCTTACCCCTATAGCTAGACTAACCCCCAAATCGTCCATCAATTCTAGTTCGGCAGAGAGGAGGGCCAGGAAACCCGAAACCATTGTTATAGTTGAGATGAGCATCGGTCTGAACACCCCCCTGAGAGTCCTAACCGAGACTTCTTCACCCCCTCTGGATAGCTCCTCCCTGAATCTATTGGTGAGTTGTATTCCGAAGTCTATTCCTACCCCGAGTATCATGGAGAGCACTCCGGTGAGCATCATACTTATCGGCATTCCCAAGTGTCCCAGAGTACCCATAGTCAAAGCCAAACCCAAGGAAACTGGGATGAGGGGAAGGAATCCGTATCTAATTGAGAAGAAGGTCAAGAAGCATATGAGAGATATGGCTATTCCTCCTATGGAGTTCACTCTGTTCATATCTCTCTCCATGATCTCTCTTAACTCCTCTATGAAAACCAGACTACCTGTGAGTTTCACATCTACTCCAGGCGGTTCACCTAGCTCCTCTATTTCCCTTCTCATCTCTTTTACGAGTTGTATTCCTCTGTCTTCCACACCACCAGTGTCCAAGTTCACATCTATTACAGTCAGGGAAAAGTCTTCACTTAGAAGTCTCCCTGGTTTGAGTGTCTCCCAATCCCATTCGCTCTTTACGAGGTCTGCTATGCCTCTCACAGACACTACCCAATCCATAGCACGCATTCTATTTTCTAACACTTTTAAGTAATCTAGTATTCTTCTAACATCTCCTTCCGAGTATACTGCTACTTGTATACTCTCTGTTCCAAGAAATTCGCTTTCGAGAATTTCCATTCCCTTCTGAGACTCTACATAGTCAGGAAGCACCTTCCCCCAACCAGTTTCCATTCTGAGCTTCTCCGTGCCCGATACTATATAGGAACATAAGAGGAACACTATTATCATGAAGAGCAACGGTCTTCTGGCCTGAAATCTGGAAATTCTCTCTAAAAAATCTGAAAATTTGCTCAACACTTTCACTTTCCTTATATTCTCCTCTCTAACATCTCTAGACCACAGGAGAGTGAAGGCCGGTGAGACGAATATCGCGGAGAACATGGAGAGAAATATTCCTGCTGAAATTATCATCCCCAATTCTCTAAGAGGAGGCATTTTCCCAGACAGTAAAGCGAGAAAACCAGCCATGGTAGTGCTAGAGGAACCCAGTATTCCCCTACCAACTTTAGAGACGGAATTCACTAACGCCTCTTCCCTACTCTTACCTTTGAGGAGCTCCTCTCTAAATCTCGAGTTCACGAAGACACCGTATTCTACCCCAAGACCTATTACGAGAGAGCCCACTGCAGCTGTCTGAATCTTTAGAGATCCTCCCATGAGGGATAGCAGTCCCAGAGTCCAAGTTAGGGCCATTATTACTGATATGACTGGTATTAGTCCTCTGGTTGAGAGGAAGAAGACGACCAGTAAAATGGATATGATTAACACGGAGAGTAACGTAGTGACTTTGAGATCCCTAAAGAGCCTCTCTAGAACGTCTTCAGATTGAACGTCCGTCCCCGTCAAATAAGTAGAGACTCCCTCGGGGAAACTCACTTCCTCTATGTCTTTTCTCACCCTTTGAACAAAGTCTCTTCTCTTTTCTCTCTCTTTCGGGACATCACCTTTGAATACCAAAATAGCAGTTCTGTAATCCCGACTTATCATTCCTTGGCTCACACCTATTTCTGAGAGACGCACTATGAGTTCCTTGTCCTCTGGTATTTCCCCATATATCTCTCTGACTAAGTCCGAGAACGAGAGCACTTCGAATATCTCTGCTTCTTCCATTAACTTCTTCTCAAGTCTTTCAAGTGATTTCAAGAGTTCCGGATCTCTGACATCTCCGTATTCACTTTGAAAAGTAACAATTACGAAATTGGTGGAAAAACCGCCCAATTCGTATGAAACATCCTCCCAAACCAAAAAAGGCTCGAAATCTTCTGGTAACATGTCTGAAATGTCGTGTTCAAACCTTATCTGTGAGGCAAAGAGGGCCATCACCAAGGTGAAGAGAATAGAGGCGAGAACTATTTCCCTATATCTTCTGACCTGAAATAGTGCCAATTTCTCAAGGGCCTCTTCTAACATTTCCCTCACCGATTAACCCGTTGATTTCCTGAACTTCATTGAAAACAGAAGGGCTAACGCAATGAGTATGAAGACAATTACTACTAGGAGAGGAACTACTCTTTCTTTTCTCTCTCTTGTTTCCAAGGATATTTTGATCGGAACTTTATCCTCGAACGTGTAAACGTTGTAATCTCCTTTCTCTGTATCTCCTACCACTCTTATCTCCACAGTGAGGAGGTACTCCTTTGCCCTAGCCCCCTCCTTAACTTCGAAAACCAGTACAGCAGTTCCTTTTTCTCCAGGTAACAAGTTTCCGATGTAGTCGCTTTTAACCTCGAAGTCAAAAGGCTGTTCCGCCTTCTTCAAAGCCCTAACGAGTACGGACTCTCCTTCCTCCGTCCCCACGTTCTTCACTTCTATCCTCAGCTCTGATTTCTTCCCAGGCCTAGCCTCAGGAACCACTTCACTTCCAACTACTTTTATCACCGGTTTTCCTCTTATCACAACTTTAGCACTTCTCCTCTCCTCGTGTATTTCTCCATATGGGTCCCTGAATTTGAGAATCAGTGGTATCTCGTGTTCTCCTTCTGTGGCGTCCTCTGAAATATCTAGAGAAAATGAAACAATCCTGTATTCCCCCGATCTCAGTACCCCCAAATATCTCTCGGAACTTTGAGCTAAGGAAAATGGGTGCTTAGGTAGTATTTCGATCTCCAAATCTTCTACTCTTTCGTCCCCCGAGTTCTGTATTTCTATGTCCACTACGACGTTTCTGTTCCCAGGCCTTATTTCGCGCGGAGTTGTGAGGACATTCCCTATACTTACAGATATCTTCCCTATGACCTTTATCCCAATGAAAAACTCTTTACTCCTGCTCTCGATGAGATTCTTAGTCTTAGTTATGTACTTCCTGAAAGACAGAGTATCTGATATCTCAGATACAGATATACTCCCCTCTATTTGCTCCACTTCTTCCTCGTAATCTACTCTAATCGGCAATATATAAGCTCCAGGAATCGCATTTTGGCTTGCGTACAATCTAAACCTAGCTATTGCACTTTCTCCTGGCGACAGGTTCCCGAGGTACACCTCGGATGCTCCCAGAATGGAGACAGGGTATTGTGTGGTCTCTCCTCCAGTTTCTGGTTGTAGAGACATTGGCTGAATCTTCGCTACAGAGAAAGCCATTTCCTTCATCATTTCTTCTCTGGAAACTGCTTGTATCGCAGTTGGTTGCTTAGCCATTTCCATAGTCTGTGGTGTTAAGGGGATTTGAGGACCCATTATCATCTGTTCCTGAATTGGACGGGATAGAATAGATATCTTGGTGTTTTTAGCAATCCCACTTCCGGAATTCTTGACCAGTATCTCTATTTCTCCTTCTTCTCCTATTTTAATAGTATCTGATTTGGCATGTACCTCTATTTCTGCCTTTCCCAGCACAGGTATTTGTATTCTTTTGTATGTCTCTCTCTTCCTTCCCATTTCATCTAGAAACTTTGCTCTCAACTCTATTTCATATAAACCACTTCTAGCTTCGGAGTCTACTCTCAACCTAAAGTGAGCAATTCCAAGTCCGCCTACTTCTAGATCTCCCAACTCCGACTTTCTCTTCCCTTCCACAGAGAAGGGATACTTCGGTACTATTTCCAATACTACATTGCAGGCCTTGGAACTACCTATGTTGAAAACCTTAAACCAGAGATCCACTTGATCTCCCGGTTCTATTTCCTCTGGCTTAATTATTGGATCCTCTATGGATATTCCCGGGGTTTTCCTGTCTCCTTCATAGACAGAGTGTACTGGTTGGAGCAAGAGCAACAGAGTTATTAGTGCGAGTGCTCGCTTCACACTACTCCCCATACACTGAAAATATGTGCATATTATAAAAATCTTATTATCGCGAGTGAAGTAGAAAAATCGTATAATCAGTGCCTATCTATCTTCTTTTCTACTACTGTCTCTATTTCTTTGACCACCTTCTCTAGTTTTTCTTTGATTACCTTAATTGCTTTGTTATAGTTTACTGCCCTGTAAACATATCCTATCCATTTGTTTTCCACTATTTCTCTCTCTAAAAGTCTCATCTCATGTAGTCTCCTAACCTTATCTCTCACAGTCCTCGTAGATAGATTCAACTCCTTTGCTATTTCAGTGACAGTCATCCCCCTCTTATTTCTTGATAATAGCTTATATATTTCCACTTCAGCTTTCTTCAGCCGGAGCGAGTTGATCCTCTCAGATAAAATGTCTAATATTTCTGCCTCTTTGCTCAATTCTCTCCCCCATAAGTACTCTGTCCAATAAGTTTTAATACACTTTCCATTGAAAGCCCGAGGGATTTGGGAGAAGAAGGCCCCTTTCTCCGAAAATCGAGGGAAATAAACAGCAATTCGGCTCTAGGCAAATTCTCTTCCTACATATGAATGAAAAACTTCATAAGTAGGACATGTCAGATAGGGGCTGGGGATGCACTTGAGCGATGAGGAAATAGGATCGAAGACGATAGTGAAACAACTAAAGACTTTCATGGATAACAGAATCGTCAGATCTATGATAAAAGCACTTTGGGACCAGAAGGAATTAGAGAAGTCTTTAGGGATACTTTCTGGTGTAGAAAAACCCAATTGCTTCTCTGAAAGAGTGAAAGCCAAACTATTAGAGTGGACCCTCCTAAGAATCTCTAAGAAACTTGGAATAGAAGAAGATAAAATTAGAACTAGACTTAAGCCAAAGTATCTCAGAAAAGGGATGGCCAATGTTATAATAGGGATAGCAGAAAACGGAATAACTATGCCCCAGGTATTACATGCCCCCTTCTTGGTAGTCTGGGATTTCACGAAGCAATGCAACTTAATGTGTAAACATTGCTATATAAACGCAGTTCCACATCCATCGGAGGACGAACTCTCTTTAGAAGAAAAATTAGATGTTGTTGATCAGTTGGATAGAGCAGGAGTAGCTGCAATAGCTTTTTCTGGAGGCGAACCACTGATGAACAAAGACTTCTGGGAAGTTGCAGAATATGCGAATGAAAAGGGCTTCTTCCTCAGTATTGCCTCGAATGGGACACTGATAACTAAGGAAGTTGCGGAGAGGCTAAAAAGTGTCGGAGTGAGGTATGCAGAGATAAGCTTGGACTCTCCATATGCCGAGAAACACGATTCGTTTAGAGGAATACCAGGGGCTTTCAATAGAACAGTAGAAGGGATAAGGAATGTTGTTAAAGTCGGAATCGACGTGGGAATAGCGATCACTTCAACTAAAATAAACAAGGACGACGTCTTAAAAATGGTAGATCTATCTAGATCTCTTGGAGCTAACAAGCTCATCGTGTTCAATTTCGTGCCGACTGGTAGGGGAGAGTTTCATTTAGATTTGAATCCTTGGGAAAGAGAGGAACTACTCAGAAATCTGTTTCTTAAGTGGAATGAGATTTCAAATAACTGTGGACTGGAAATCCTATCGACTTCTCCCACGTATTCGAGAATAGGAATGGAGATCTCTTCGGGCCCGGTGTCTCCCACACACTTCGTGTCAATTGATTCAAAGGAACTAGAGCAAATAGCTGAGTTCCTAGGGGGTTGCGGTGCTGGAAGGCTTTACTGTTCAATAGAGCCTAACGGAGACGTTCAACCATGTGTTTTCATGCCAATAAAACTGGGAAACGTATTAATCGATGGATTTGAGAACATATGGAAGAAAAATAATCTCTTGAAGACCTTGAGGAACAGAGATCTTCTGAAAGGTGGCTGTTCTAGTTGCAGGTACAAGTACGTATGCGGCGGCTGTAGAGCCAGAGCGTATTCCTACTTCAGAGATCCAATGGCGCCGGATCCGGGATGTATATACAATTCAGAGTATTGGGAGAAATTAACGAAAGGGGGAAAATAAAGACCTCCCAACGCTATCTTTAGGAGGACTCACGCCTATCATTGATGAGATAGTCGGGGAGATGTCCACCTGTCTTACTATCACGTATTTCTCAAATTTCATCCCTGGCACGTAGTACAGGAGGGGGACTACGCTATCTGAAGGAGCTGGAGATCCATGACAAGATCTCCTAGTTGTGATCAATCCAACTCCGAACGTAGATGAATATCCTGGAAATACCATTAGGTCTCCTACTTTCTCGGAGTCCCAATACACATCCACGACGTCTCTCACTCCTCTTATTCTGAGTAGTTCGTCTTTAACGAACTCTCTATCAGCATCGTCCTCTAAATATACTCTAGCAGATCTCCTACCTTCTGTTATTATCTCTTCGACTCCATCTATTTCTCTCCCTAAACTGACTATGTCTATGTAGTTGTTCACCTCAGTATTTCCGTGATCTGCTGTCACTATAACCGAGACTTTAGTTCTCTTCTCTTCTAAATGTAGGAGAATTCTCCGAAGAATTCTGTCGAAGTTTTCCATGGTAAATATAGCTTCCCTGCTCGTTGGGCCATATCCATGGGAGGCCTTGTCCACACCGAAGAAAGTAGCCATCAGAAGGTCTGGTTGCTCTGTATCTAAGGTTTCAACTACCAACTCTGCTAGTACGTTGTCCAGTTCCACATACTGCTTGTGAGATATCGGCTCTCTCTTTCTTATTTTCTCTAGTATTTGCTTCCTAGCTTCTTCCAGTACCTCTGTATTGTCTGAGACTCTTATCACACTAGCTCCTTTCCCCAAAATCCTTATAGCCTTTGCTCCTCCTTCATCTCCTGGAGTATGCATTTCTTGTGTTATATCGGATAGCCCTAGCCCCTTGTTCCCAAGTACGGAGACATTAAGCCCCTCTCTCTCGGCCACTTCTGCTATTGTCTCAGCCCTAAGATGTTTTGGGCCGAAACCAATTAATTTCCCATTCTTTCTTTCATAATACTTGTTTCCATATATCCCGTGGACTTCCACTGGGGCTCCAGTGGCTATTGTCGCGTGGGCAGACCTAGATATGGTGGGAATTGCTTCTACCACACAATTAGTCAGCATTGCACCTTTCCTGTGTAAGTAATCCATCATTGGCGTGTTAGAAGCCTCTAAAGTACTGTAACTCATTCCGTCTACAATTAACAAGAGGACGACTTCCTCTCCCAAATCAACTTCCTCCAATGTACTTCAGACCCCTTTCCGTGACTGCCCATATCTTCCCTTGGACTGTGTCCTTCGGCTCTATTAGACCCATTATCTCCAGTTCCTTAATCTTCAATATGACTTTGTCTTCTCTCATTCCTGTAGCTCTTACTAATGAGTTTATTCCCCTTTGGCCTACAGGGAATCCTATTCTCCTCTCTATTGTTTCTAATAATTTTTTGTTCTCGTTTCTCCATTGCTCTCTTATTCTACTAGACAAATTTCTTAACTTATCGTCTGAGTCATAAAATAAGACAATTTCACTGTGTTTCCGTCTTTCGACACCATATTCCTCCCTGAGAAAATCTTGGACAAATCCCTCGACATCTCTCTTCCTTATCTCGTGTATTTCGTCTACTTTCCTCTGGGGGAGTTCCTCGAAGTCATCTAAATACTTGAGCATTTCCTCCCAGACTATTTCGTCTACTAGTCTTTCTAGATCCAGTGATTTGACGTTTTCTTCAAGCTTAGAAAATGGGTATCTGCCCAATTCTCTAGATATGAGTTCTCTAGGTACTGGGAGCTCGTGTCTTCTCACTACTTCTAGATATTTCTCTAAAATGTTACTATCGCCCTCTCCTCTCCAAGAGGTGAGCCAAACTACCTTCTTGTATGACTTACATCCTTCAAAGACGCATTCCAATACCAATTTCCCTGGTTTCTCCCTTGATTCCAAGAGACAGCCACACCTTGGACACCTATCTAATACTTCCTCTCCACATTCGCAAATTAGCTTTGAAATACCATCCTCTTCTCTGAACTCCATTTTCCTCCCGCATTTGGGGCAGTAGTAGTTCCCTCCCCTCTCAAACATTTACCCACCACAACGGGTTACTTCGAACATACTATAAAGTCATATCTTGAGACCGAGGAGCTTCCTCACTTCGTTGACAATGAATACCACTGCTGGAGGGAAAAGTAGAATGGAATACGTCCAAGCAGGTAGAGGTTCCGTGTAGAAGAACTCGTTTAGCCTAGGATGATATACCACTATCATCTGAAGGACCAGAGAGAAGAGTATTGCTGGCCATATCCAAATATTTCTTTTTAGGTTAAACACTGGAGAATTTTCACTCCTGTTGCTTAGTACCAATGAGAACTCAGCCATTACTAGGCTGGTAAATACTACTGTCCTTGAAATAGTTAATCCCTTCTCCAAAATCGATTTGAATAAGAATATCAGCAATACTCCAAGAAGTGTTCCCATTATTGTATAATACGTAAGCTTTCTCTTGTTTATTAGTCTTTCATTTTTTCTAGGAGGTCTTTCCATTATTCCTTTCTCTGGTGGCTCTAACCCCAAAGCTATCGCTGGTAGAGCATCTGTAGTGACGTTTACCCAAAGTACTTGAATTGGTTTGAGTATGAGCGGTAATTTCAGAAGCTCTGCTCCGAATATCGTAACTACCTCTCCGAGATTGCACGTGAGCAGGAAATTTATTGGCTTCTTTAAGTTATCGAATATCACTCTTCCCTCTTTGATTGCTTCTACTATCGTTGAAAAATTGTCGTCTAGTAGTATCAACTGGGAAGACTCTCTAGCTACTTGTGTCCCTCTAATACCCATTGCTACCCCTATGTCTGCCGCTTTAAGAGCTGGGGCATCGTTCACACCATCTCCTGTCATTGCTACAGTGTGCCCGTTTTCCTTGAGAGCTTTCACTATGATGGCCTTGTGCTCGGGAGTAACCCTGGCATACACTCTCTTCTTCTCGATTAAGTCGTTAACAGGACCTCCTTTCTCAATATACTCCTCTAGCTCCTCTCCAGTTATGACTTCATCCTCTGAGACGTTCATTCCTATTTCATTTGCTATTGCCATTGCAGTGAGTTTATGGTCTCCAGTTATCATTATCACTCTTATTCCAGCTCTTTTACAAGTCTCTATGGACTCTCTTACTCCTTCTCTAGGCGGATCTATTATTCCCATCACAGAGAGGAACACCAGTTCACTCTCTGAATCTTCCATGGTTTTAGGAGGGTCGTTCACCACTTTGTAGGCCAAAGAGAAGGTTCTATATCCCTTAGATGCCAAATACGATATCTTCCTTGTTACTTCCTCTCTCAACTCGTCGGTGAGTTCCTCTTCTTTTCCACTTAGATAGGCCTTGGTAGATTTCTCCAATACAGATTCCGGAGCACCGGAAACTACAACAACGTACGAATCTTTTGAGGCGTGTATTGTGCTCTTCCTCTTTCTGAATCGATCGAACGGATATTCTCTTAACAATTTGTTCTTGGATTGGATCTCCTCTACACCTTCCTTGCCTAGGACTTTCATCGAGAATACCAAAGCAGAACCTTCTGTCGGAGATCCTTTCACTATCCATTTTCCATTTGAGTTCTCTATTCTAGCGCTAGTGGCACAGTGCATTGCAGATAGCTCAGCTAAGAGTCTCACTTCCTCTGTTATCGCTGGAAGAACTTCTCCTGTGGGATCGTATCCAGTTCCAGTCACCTCATATTCTCCGTGTAAGAAAGCTATTCTCCTGACTGTCATCTCTCCTTTGGTCATAGTACCCGTTTTGTCTGAACATATGACGTCACAAGCTCCGAGGGTCTCGACTGCAGAAAGCTTCCTTACTAGGGCGTTTCTCCTACTCATCCTTCTCGCTCCTAGTGCAAGAATAGCTGTGGCAATTGCTGGCAATCCTTCAGGGATTGCTGCTACAGCTAAGGCTATTGCGAGAAGAGCTGCCTCTATTACGCTCTCTTTCGTTATGAATATGGTGTCCAAGAAGACTACCAGACATATTAGTACCAGAACTAGTCCAATCCTCCTAGCGAAGTACTCTAACTCATTTTCAAGTGGAGTTCTCTCCTCTTTCTCCTCTGAAACTGCTTTAGCTATTTTCCCCATCTCAGTTCTCATCCCAGTTGCTACCACTACTGCTTTGGCTTTTCCCCTAGTGACATACGTTCCTGTGAAGACCATGTTCTTCCTCTCGGCTAGAGGTGTTTTTTCCGGAAGTATTACGTTATGCTCCTTTTCTACGGGAACAGATTCTCCTGTCAAAGAAGATTCGTCTACCTCTAGATCTTCTGAGTATATTAGCCTAGAATCTGCTGGAACTCTGTCTCCTTCTCTCAAGACTATTAAGTCGCCTGGAACCAAGCTACTAGATTGGACTTCCATTTCCCTCCCATTTCTTACTACTATACACGTTGGGCTAGCCAATTCTTTAAGTGACTCTATTGTTTTTTCGGCACTGTATTCCTGTGCGAATCCCATAATGCCCATTAGAAGCACTATCATCACTATTATTATCGCATCTATTTTCTCTCCCAAGAAAAAAGATACTAAAG
>Ga0209410_1001317_pt1 | contig 12047 bp, 14 predicted proteins | sample Mar14436cmmetaG_FD_184135 | JGI IMG/M metagenome (GOLD analysis project Ga0209410, IMG submission 184135) | Marine hydrothermal vent microbial communities from Guaymas Basin, Gulf of California to study Microbial Dark Matter (Phase II) - Marker... ... | reverse complement strand
GGCGAACACGTAGTTTGCGTGATCTATCACGCCAAGCTCGAATGTTTCCAGGATTATCTTAGATCCTTTAGTTATGGCTTCTGTAATTATGTAGTATACCTTGTTTAAGTACCATCTTTTATATAGGAAGTGATGCAAAGATTTGAGAGCTGCGTTGCTGGAGACAAGCTTTACCGGGTCTATTAACCTACTTATATACGTGATATAGGACAGCGCAACGCCCAATCCCAGGGCTAAAATGGAAGAAACTAGCGTTACTAGAACAGCCTCGCCGCCACCTCCACCGCCGTGAATGTGAATATACTCTGATAAATATTCATGGAACGTGTGTTCGAGAAAGTCTTTAGTAAAGAAACCTGAAACTCCTAAGGCTACCGTTCCAAAAACAAGCAATGCTATCGGAACAAGCATTATAGGCGGAGTTTCGTGTATGTGATGCCCTTCCTCCTCTAATTCTTTGATATGCTTGCTCTCTTGTCCAAGGAACGTTAAGCTTAACATCCTAATACTGTAGAATGCAGTTAGAACAGCAGTTATAACGCCGAGGACATATGGGAGATATTGCTTGGAAACAAGCGCAGATTCTAATACCATATCCTTGCTCCAGAATCCGCTGAATAGGAATGGAACTCCCATGAGCGAGAAAGCCGCTAGCGTCATTAGCAAGAACGTCTTTGGCATGTATTTCTTCAATCCGCCGAAATCTCTCAAAAATCTGGATTCCGCCGCGTGTAGAACTGCTCCGGCCGAGAGGAAGAGAGCTGCTTTGAAAAGCGCGTGGCTCATAAGGTGGAACACTCCTCCCACGTAGCCTATCAGGTATTCGTGCGATAAACCGGCAGCGCCCAAAGCCATCATCATGTAGCCTAGCTGGCTAACGGTCGAATAAGCTAAAACCTTTTTCAGCTCGGTGGACACTATTGCTTGAGTAGCAGCTACGAATGCTGTGAGAACGCCTATCCACATAACGACGGTAAAGAACAGAGATATTTCTGGATAGTTGAGAGACCACGAATATACTATTGGGAAGAGTCTTGCTACCAAGTAAACGCCAGCTTTGACCATCGTCGCCGCGTGTATTAAAGCGCTGACAGTGGTTGGTCCTGCCATAGCATCGGGAAGCCACTCCATCAAGGGTAGTTGCGCCGACTTGCCGACGGGGCCGAAGAATAGAAATATGAGTCCTAGCATGACTAACCATGCTATCTCCTTGCCTATATGAGCTTCCGCTAATTCTGGAAAGCTTAACGTTCCGAGAGTAGCGAGGATTATGAAAGCTCCTATAAGCATGAAAACGTCTCCAAGCCTCGTAACGAGAAACGCTTTTAAACCGCAGTGCGATGGTGGGTAAGCCTCGTCGCCTTCGCCAACCCAGCATTTCAGCCAGTCTTTTTTAGAGTCTCTATACCAGAATCCTATGAGCGCGTAGCTGCACAAGCCAACGCCTTCCCATCCGAAAAGCATCTGAATGAGGTTTTCCGAGAATACTAGCAATAGCATATTTCCTATGAAGAAGTTCATGAAGAACCAATACCTTGTTAGGCTTGGGTCTCCGTGCATGTAGCCTAGCGAGTAGACCATGATTAGAAAGCTTATGATAGCAACGACGTTAGCCATGATTATGCTTAATGGATCTACCATTACCCCGACTTTAAGCTCGGAGAATATGGGAGCGCCTTCGAGCACGATCCAACTATAAGATTTATGCAGTGGCCAATGCTTCTCAGAAAATAGAAGCGGTATAAGCATCGCAGTTGAGGCAGCTGCTAGTAATGAAAAGAAGACCGCAGCATAGTCTCGTAGCTTGTCGCTGATCTTGCTCATAACAGGCGTGAGTAAAGCTCCTGTAATTGGAAATATCCAGCTTAACCAGGCGAGAAGTTCCCAATACTCCATTACACACCACCCAGGATTAGACTAATTTTTATATTGGAAACCGTACTTCCGACAAGCACGCTTACGGGTTCAGCTATGATTTCCACTACGGGATCTATGAATATTGTTATTAAAATACATAGTATGGCTAATATTAGGACGGGTATTACCATTGAGAGCTTAGCCTCGGTTATCTTAGCCAAATGCTCAGATGGACTTCTAAGGCTTATTCTCTCAAGCAACCAAACGTAATAGCCTGCTGCTATAAACATGTTTACTATGAATACTATGGTTGAAGCATAGAGGAATGGATCTGCTGGAAACGCCAGCATAGCCATAACTATGAAGAATTTGCTCCAGAATCCGCTCAGTGGCGGAACACCCGCCAAGTTTAATAGTCCTACAGAGAAGGATGCTGCTGAAATAGGCATTTTTACTCCTATACCTTCCAGCTTAGTTAAGTCTCTTGTTTTAGCTTCATGTATGAAGCAGCCAGCGCCGAGGAAGAGGAGGCCTTTTCCTATAGCGTGATTTAGTATGTGGAACAGACCTCCTAGAAGCGCGAGCGATACAGCGCCCAATTCCGTTGGATGATTATATGCTATATACGTGGAAACGCCTAGCGCTAGTATTATGTATCCCATGTTTGCTATGCTGGAGTAGGCTAAAAATCTCTTCACGTCACGCTGGAGGATAACCATTATGTTTGCAACAGTCATCGTTAACAATCCAAAAAGTATCAATATGCTCCCATAGTAAAACTTGGTTGGGTAGAAAACTGTGAAAAGTATCTTGAATATAGCGAAAGCTCCCGTTTTAATTACTACTCCTGAAAGCATAGCGCTGATCGAGCTTGGAGCAGCTGGGTGCGCGTCGGGAAGCCACGTGTGGAAGGGAACTATTGCAGCTGTAACTCCGAAACCTGCTATAATCATCGCAATAATGTAGTATAATGTATCTCTAGGTATTGATGCTAAATTAGATAGGATCAGCTGGCTTAGCTCAGAAAAGTTGAGAGTGCCGGTTATTCCATATAACAGCGATATGCTGTATAGGGCTATCAAGGAGCCTATGGTGCTCATTACCAAGTATTTAAATCCGGCCTCGACAGCCTCCCATCTATACTTCCTAAACGAAACTAGAGTATAGGACGATATGCACATCAACTCCCACATCACGTAAAGCGTGAATAGATCGTCGACCATTGTTACGCCAACCATTCCCGCTACAAGCGTTAAGAGAAGTGTATAATATTCATCTAGCCCTGTCTCCTTTTCCATGTAGCCTACAGAGTATATCGAAACCATTAAACCCAGAAAGCTGAATATGAGAGATAGATATGCGCTAAACGCGTCAATCTTTATCCCTACCGAAGCCCATTCAGGCTCAAGTTTTATTTTGCATGTAATGGGCAGATTGCCATTAGATATTATGTAAAGGAAGTAGGCTGTGGTTATTGCAAAAGCGAGGACTGCCCATGCATCTCGAATTTTCTCCTTGCCAATTTTTCTAGACAAAAAGCCTATAACTGGCGTTGTTAAGCCGCCTACAAGTAATACAAGTAGAGGGAATAGACAGCACCACAACATTCCTACCACCTCAACCTCCTAAGCTTCCTAGTATCAAGAGTCTTATAATGCCTGTAGACGTTTATTAGTATAGATAGCGCAATAGCCGCAACAGCTGCGCCGATAGCTATAGAAATTATGGTCATTTCCTGGGCCAGTGGGTCGACATAGTCAGCTTTATGTAGGCCCATCGTTAAGATGTTTAAGTTGACGCCAACGGTAATTATCTCAATACCTATAATGATCTTCAATAGGTTTCTCTTCGAAGCTATGCAATACAAGCCTACCAAGATCAAAACTATCGCTATATTAGCATAGAATATTTGAAGATACATCATTTCTCCACCTCCTCTATCACAACCTCCTCCTCTTCAACCTTTTCCCTTTCCTTTCTAAATAATGCAGAAATGGCTGTAGCCGTTGCGAACAGCATAAAAGCTTGAACAAACACGTCAAGCCACCTGTTACTCCAGACAAAGTATGGTTTTTGCTCGAACTTGAAATCTAGACTATATCCCACCAATACTATCTGAAAAACGTCTGGATTTATCAGTAGAATGTAGGCTAGCAATAGCACTATTAGCAATACAGAAACTATTTCTTCAGCCCTCACTCTCTTCACCACCTCTTACATGCATGAAAGCAAGCAGTAACACGGTTACACCACCAGCGTAAACCGATAGTTGGAAAACGGCTACGTAGGGAGCGCCTATCAAGTAGAAGACTGCTGAAATGAACACGTTCATTATGGTGAAGGCTAGGATTGATTTGAAAAGATCCTTAATCTCAACAGCTAAAAGAGCGAACACTATCGTTAAAATTGAAAACATGTAATGGAACCACATCATATATCACCTACTTAACAACTAGAGTTTCTTTGTCAAAAGCTATATTCTCGAAGACGTTGGATACTTCTATAGCTTTGACGGGACAATACTCGGCGCAGGATGCGCAGTAGATGCATCTATACATGAAGAATACTGGTCGTTTGCCTTTTTCATCTTCAATTATTTTAATAGCTTGGGCGGGACACACTCTGAAGCACATTTGGCATCCTATACACTTATCCCTGTGAAAAACGAGCTTACCTCTAAATCCTTCTGGGAGATGGACCAGCTCTTTTTCTTTAAATGGATAAAGTATTGTCGCGCGTTTCTTTAGTAAGTTTTTGTAAACTTCACCAATCATATAACCTGGCTTAGGCATTATGCCATCACCCTCACGATTAATAACGATAATAAAGATAGAGGTATAAGATACCTCCATGAGAAGGTTAGCATTTGATCGATCCTTATTCTTGCAAACAATGCCCTTAAAGTCGACAATATTAAGAGGATGACTATCGATTTTAGAGTAAAATAGAGAGCGTAGAAAACCATCTCCAATCCAGGAATTGTTGGGCCGAGGGGGCCTCCTAGAAATAGAGTTGCGCCTAAACCGCACATCAACAACGTTTCTATATCTCTTCCAATCCTAAACAATGCCAGCTTTTTCCCGGAAAACTCTACCAGCCACCCAGCGACTATCTCCTGCTCGGCTTCAGGAATATCAAAAGGCACTCTTTCAAGCTCTGCCTGCGCTGCTATGATGAATATTATAAACGTTAGTAAATGCGGTCCAAAGATGTACCATATGCCGCTTTGGCTTTCAACTATATCCTTTATCGTAAGCGAGTTAGAAGTTAAAGCAACGCTTATAATTGAAAGCATGAACGGGATTTCGTATCCTATAAGCTGTAGAATCGCTCTCTCTGCCCCTATAACCGCGAACCTGTTCGATGACGATACCCCAGCCATATACACTAGAATAGAGATAATGGTTAATAAAGCGGCGAGAAAGATTAAGTCTCCCGTAAACGAGATAACCCCCGCTGCGCCGCATATTGGCAGTAATAGCGTGAGCAGAAGGTTTACCGTGAAGAAAAGAATTGGCGCTAAAGTAAACAAGGGCTTATCAGCTCCTTCAGGGATAATATCCTCTTTAGATAATAGCTTAATAAAATCGGCTAATGGCTGAAGTATCCCGTGAGGCCCAGCATACAACGGTCCAACTCTATTTTGAATCTTTGCATAAAACTTTCTATCTATCCACTCGTAAAGCAGCGACAGTATTCCTATAAATACAAAGCCTGGAAATAGCAACATTTCTAAAATTTTATATAAAACCTCAAGCATGCTTCTCAAACCTCTCCAAAGAATATTTTAAAAGCTCATTATAAGTCCAGACCCAGCTTTTATCCTTTTCAATATCGACAAACATTACCCTGCCTGTACAACATAAGCATGGATCGATTGATCCGAATATGATCGGGATATCAGCTATGTACACGGAGTAGTCTCCTCTAGAAGTGAGCATTCTAGCCGTAGCGGGTATATTTGCTAAGGTGGGAGTCCTGACCTTGTACCTGTACGGCCTCGGGCTTCCATCGGATTTAACATAGTGCAGGAGCTCGCCTCTCGGTGCTTCTACCCTGCTAACAGATTCGCCAGGTGGCGGCTTTATTATTACTGGTATTTTAAGCCTATAACTGCCGGATGGAAGATGATCCAAGCTGTATCTTATCATTTCAATACATTCCAAAACCTCGTCAACTCTCACAAGTATTCTAGCATAAACATCGCAAGTATCATAAGTTGCTACATTGAAAGGAACCTCATCGTGAGCAATGTATGGATCGTCAGCCCTGACATCGTGTTTTATGCCTGAAGCTCTTAACACTGGACCGACCGCGAAAAGCTCTACGGCTTCGCTAGGTTTAAGAATTCCTACATTTTGAGTTCTCGCCAGTATCGTAGGCTCCTCCATTATAACTTTCTTATAATATTTGGTTCTCTCTTCTAGATAATCAAGAGCTTTTCTAATCTTCTGCTCTATTTGAGGCGTTATATCTCTCCTAACTCCGCCAATAGTGTTATAAGATGTTACTACACGATTTCCAGTAATTGTCTCGAGCAGATCCAAGACTTTCTCCCTGTCTCTCCAAATATACATGAACAGAGTTTCAAATCCTATCTGGTGCGCCGCGAGACCAAGCCATAGCAAGTGACTATGTATCCTGCTTAACTCTTCAACTATCAGCCTTAGATATTTGGCTCTAGGAGGAATTTCTTTGCCAAGCAACTGCTCGATATTCTGGGTATAGCATACCGTATGGGCTGCGTTGCATATACCACATATTCTTTCAGCCAGAAATATTCCTTTCAAGTATTCCCTGTATTCGAGGCCTTTTTCGATGCCTCTATGAGTATAGCTAACGTTTATTTCAACGCCAACAACCTGTTCTCCTTCAACCTTAAATTTCATAAGTAGAGGTTCTGGGTGAACCGGATGTTGAGGACCTACAGGAATATAAAAGCTCATCCTTTCACCTCAGGGGTTCGGGATGCTCAGCCTCATAATCTTTTCTAAGAGGATAAACGCCTTCAGGCCAATCCTCGGGAAGAATGAAACGCTTTAAGTTGGGATGACCCTCGAATACTATCCCAAGCAAATCGTAAGCCTCTCTCTCGTATAGCTCTACTCCTTTTGCAATGTCGCATAAACTATCAATAACGGGATTATCTCTAGGAATTTTTGTTTTTACAGAAACTGATATACCGTATCCTATATGCACAATAACCTCAAAGTGATCTTTGGCATCTACGCCAGTTAAGCCTTCAACGTGCTTCATGTCGAGGTCGTTTAAAAGAAACTTTACGACATCTTTATAGCAGTCTTTGCTAACTTCGACGAATACCCTCCTTTTTCGAGGAATTTCAATACTAACTATTTTATCACCAAATCTCTCTTTTAGAGCATTTGCTATTTCTTCTTCAGTCATAGACTTCACCCTTTCATAATTTTCTGAACTAGCACGTTCACTGCTTGAATCACGGCCTCTGGTTTAACAGGACAGCCTGAAATATACGCGTCGACAGGTATTACCTTATCCAAGCTTTCATAAGTATTATAGCATTTCCAGAAAGCCCCGCCGCCAGTTGCGCACGTGCCAGCGGCTACTACAAATTTTGGCTCTGGCATTTGGTTGTATATCCTGATAATTCTATCTCTAACCTGCCTAGTAACTGGACCTGTAACGACAAGTATGTCCGCGTGTCTGGGGCTACCTTTCAACAATAGCCCAAACCTTTCAAGGTCAAATCTAGGAGTTAAAGCAGCGACAACCTCTATATCACATGCGTTACAGGCTCCAGTATCGAAGAACAGTATCCAGGGACTTCTTCCTCTAGCCCACCTAACTAATTTTTCTGTAAATCCCATATTCAATCCTCCTCCCAAGGATATATAACGCCAGAAGAGCTGTCAAAATGTATATGAAGACTAAGTGAATTACGTTCAGCCTAACCGGATCCCAGTAAGGTAAACCCATGGAGAATACGACTAGCATGGAGACTATGTCGAATATTAGAAACAACACTGCATATTGGAAGAATATAATTCTCATAGGTACTTTCTCGGGGGGGAAGTATTCTCCGCAAGCATATGGAGCTATTTTATCTTTATTTGGGCTGAACGCGGGGGCTAATTTTTTTCCAAGAATATAAATGGAAATTGCCGTCGCAAACGAAAGCAAGAAAGCGAACGCTGGAGAGGCAACGATCTCTGCAAAATCCATGGTGAACACCCGTTTAGAAGCTATGGTTAGCATTATATATAAGTTTTTCTCATTCTTGCAGATATTCAATTACAAGTTGTATAATTGGCGTAGTCCTCAACAAGCCGATCTCTACTTTATTATTTAAAATAATAAAATGCTTGTTTAGGAGATTTTAAGCGATCTCACCTTTTCTGTTAGCTCTTTAATTTTTATCAAGAGTTCATAGGCTATTTTTACGAAAATTATCGCTAAAGCCTTTGCAATATTTAGTATATCCTCCCTATATTGTATAATCAAATGTGTTATCAATGCTAAAAAGATAAAGCGAAGTATCCACATTGACGCTGTTAAAGTCTGTGCTATCGCAACATCTGTTGGTCCTGCTATTCCATAGCTTGCTAGCTCCGTTATAACCCCGACTAGAGGTTGGGTTATTATTAGAGACAAAATGCCCATTACCAGAGCGAAAAGCTCGGCTAGCAATAGATCATAGCTGAAAAACATTATTATTAATGTAGAAAATATCATGAACACGACGCTGTTTACGGCTACTTCTTGCGAAGTTAACGCGAAAATTCCAATTATTAATATTGTGAGAACTGTAGTTGAGAATATTCTGAAGTTTTTAAATATTCCTACTTCTTTTTGGCCTACTTTTCTCTTCAAGGCATACTCTGAAAAAGCTATAATCGTGAGCGATAATAGAACAGCAAAATCTGTTAACCTAATAATGTATTCAGCGTTTGTAAGTAAGAGCAATCCCATAAAGAATATAATTATGTAAGGATCCACTTTCACTCTTAATTCTTCAACTTTTACCAGAAATACGTCCGACGAAAGCTCTCTCAAATGCTTCAAAGCCGCCACGAAAGCAGGAACATATGTAGTTAAAACTCCAAGAAGCAAAGCTAAAAGCGTGAATGTGTACGAGATAGTATCCATTTTTAGCAAATCGAGAGCTGGAATGTGAGTTTCGGGAATTTCATAGCCCATATTACTTAAGGCTATGTAAATGCTTATGTAAACACAGAACACTAATGATGAGAACAAAGTGCCTCCAACCATGGCCCATTTTAACTTAGAGGATATTTCCTTAAGCTTATCTTCCTCTTTTTCGGAACTAGTTTTAACGTTTTCGGCCAGGCTTTGAACTTCTTGAAAACCGAAAACCATCAAGTAGACGTAAGCCGCCGACATGAAAGTTGAAAGTAGGAACTCGGGTAATAAGCCGAAGCTAATCGGTGTTTTCGGTAATATGTTTGTATAGGTTAATTCTAGATTATATTTTCCCACGATGAAAAACATGTGTATTATTAGCAATGAAATAAATATTGACGCTAGAAAAACTTGCATGCTAACAACGCTTTCCCAATGCTTATACACCATGATTACTACAAAGGCGAGGATTATGAATAGAAGAACCTTCAAGGCTAAGATTATAGAACCATACGTTTCCATGTTAAAGCCTGGTATTATAAAGGGAATTATGTAGTCGGTTACCAAGCTCAATGTTATCAACAGGTTAAAAGATGCTAGCGCGACGTTGCCTATCCACATCGTAAATCTAGCAACTATGTACAAGTAATGTTTAGTGCCAAAAGCATTGCCAACGAAAGATGGTCCTCCCACAATTTTACCCTTGAGCATTTTACTATAGTAAAACATTTTACTATAACCGTAAGCGAGAGCTACCGAGCATATAGACGCGAGCATCATTCCCGGAAGCGCATACCATCCGTAGTGTTTAACGCTGTAAGGACTTAAAACAAAAGTTGACGGCCCTATCGTAGCTCCTATGCTTACTGCGAACAGCGTAGCTAAGCCATACTTTCTTTCCGGTTTTTTAATTATATATTTTATTTTTCCAGTTATGGTTTCTAATACGTAAAGCTTGCTCGTGGAGATGCGCGCTAATACCATTCTAAAAATTACGGCTATAATTAAGAGGAGAGGAATTAAGAAAAAGAATAATAGCAAAACTGGAAGGTTAGGCGATAAAAGCATTAAATCCATGATGAAGGGAATAAATAACAATAACGTAACAACCTCGGTTATCTCCGAGGGCAGGTTAGTAACCTGCAGAAGGGAAACTAGTATTATTAATAATAGAAAAGCAAGGGCTCCAGCCATAAACAAAAGATATTCGCTTAGCTCTGATAAAAACTCTGATATATGCTTCTCTTTCATCGATTCGGCTAGAGCCTTCAGCATTTTGCTTCACTTCCTCATTCTCTGAGGTAAGTTCGTAGGAGGTGAGCCTGATACAGGCTTGCAATGGCTATAGCCATCATGACGAAGCCTATAACTTTAAACAATGGATCTATGGCTGTCAAAACTTGAGGATTTTTACTTATTAATTCAAGAGTTTTCTGTATTGTTGCCGTGGCGTTGCCATGTATTCTTCCGAAAAACACATAAGGTGGAAAGAAGAGGTATACTCCCATCATGAAGGATATCGCGGCAGTTACTATCCATAAAAATTGCATGAGCAAAAGTATGGTCCTATTAGCTCCCCAAGGAAAGCGGGATATTTCTATAAATCTTCTAACTTCTTCATCTTTTCGCATTTTATCAATGACATGGGTCAGCTCTTCCAGGCTTTTTTCTTTAGAAAGTTTCTTTATTCCAGCTACAGCGAGGTATTCCGGATTTTTAAGCAGCTCCTCTAGATCCTCGACTAAGGCTGTTGCCTTTTCATCGCCTTCGACAGCCTTTTTCAGCTCTGACGTCTTACTTAAAATAACTTCTATATCCTCATTTTCAGTCAACTTGATCACCATTAACTTGATTTAATTTAAGTGAATATCGTTATTAAAGTATTATCGTCGCAAAAGTGTCAAAATATGACAAAGCAGAAAGCCATAAACAACGAAGCAGAAATAGTCGAGGTTTACACGATAGGACACTCGAACAGGTCATTGAAGGATTTTATTGAAATATTGAATTACTATAGAATTGGCGTTGTTATCGATATAAGAAGATTTCCAACTTCAAGCAAATATCCTCATTTTAAAAAAGAAGTTCTCAAAGCAGAATTAGAAAATAAGGGAATTAGCTATGTCTGGCTTGGCGAGGAACTTGGCGGGTTTAGAAGCGGAGGCTACAGGCAGTATATGAAAAGCGAAGAATATAAAGCAGGTATAAGAAAACTCTCGAAGATTATAATTGATTCTTCCAAAAAGGGGTTGAAAATTGCTTTAATGTGCAGTGAAAAGTTGTGGTTTAAATGCCATAGAAGACATATATCAGATACTTTGCTTGGTATGGGCTACAGTGTTGTTCACATTATAGATAAAGAGAAAACGTACGTTCATAAGACTAGGCTATATTAGCGAAAAAGTAACAAAGGAAGAAACAAAGCCGACAAAAGTTCCCGCAACTACCTGCGAGAAACTGTGCGCTTTAAGCTTCATTCTAGCCCATCCTAAAAGCGGCAATAGCGGCGCTAAGAAGAGAATCTGTGGAAAACCTATTAAGGTAAAGTAGACTAATGGAATCGTCATAGCAGCCATGTGTATGCTTATTTTCCACTTAAACGAAACTATAAACAGTATAAGCGTTGAAACGAACGAAATAGCTTCTAGGATAGCCAAATACCTGTATCCCATAATTGTGAAAAAGTAGTAAGCCAACATATAGGCAAGCAACCCTGGAATAAAAAGAGGACCTCTGTCCTCTCTTTTTGAAACAAAAATATCGCCCTTCCTTTTTAGAAAGTAGACGAGCGGCCCTGCAAACGGTATGAATGCATGCAATACGAACCCTACTAAAAAAGCTATGTAGCTTGCTTTTTCTATTATAGTTAAAGCTATTATCTCAAATAATCCTAAGACTGGATAAGAAAGTGCTGCTGAAATTATAGACGCAAGTTTTTGCTTCATATGCTATCCTATTTACTGGTTTTGCTAATGGAATATTTTAATTTATCACATAACTTGGCACGATATAATATAGAAAAATTGCTCTTGGAAATAGTAAACTTAATATTAATAACAAATTATGTGATT
>Ga0209410_1001316_pt1 | contig 12052 bp, 28 predicted proteins | sample Mar14436cmmetaG_FD_184135 | JGI IMG/M metagenome (GOLD analysis project Ga0209410, IMG submission 184135) | Marine hydrothermal vent microbial communities from Guaymas Basin, Gulf of California to study Microbial Dark Matter (Phase II) - Marker... ... | reverse complement strand
AATTCTTCAGGCACAATTCTCTCTCTTGGAACATATCTTCTTGTGAGTTTTCCAGTTACTCTCTCAAAAGCACTGACTTCAAATGGTTCTCTCACCCTTATTACTCTTCCTGCAAGACCTCCTGTGAGTAATGTTGTTGCAGTTTCAGCACCAACTTCAAACGGTCGCTTCTTTGCATATTTCACAATCTCACCAAACTCCTTCTTCAATCCTGAAGGTGTTGCGATTCCTTTGAATCCCATCCTCAAAATAGGAATGCCTGTGAGTGCAATAGGTGTTCTTAACAATCCGCCAACAATACCTCTCCTCACCTGTTCTATTGGGGTAAGAGGTGCTGGCTTTATCTCTTTCAAAACTTCTCTATGAGTTATTTCCTTCCAGCCCTTTTGTGTGTATGTTGTTGTAACAAACCCTCTTGGTGTCCTTTCTGTAATACTCCATACCTTCGGTTTCTGCGGTATTCTCTCCTTCCATTCTCTCACCTTTTCTACTGTTGTGAATTTCTCTGGAGCAACTTTTGCAAGAACAGGTTGCACAACAACACCCTCATACTTCCTCTCTACCCTCTCTGCAAGTTTTGATGCAAATCCTGTGATATATTGAATTCCTTTCCAAATCTTCTGTGGTGTTGGCACTTGCAATTTTCCTGTGTAATACCACACTGGCACCCCCTCTCTCCTCAACTCTTTTCTGATTTGCTGTGAAAATCCCATAATATCAAATGTTGGAATTTTAGGAGGAGAAATTCTTGGAGGTGCTATTGGTGGAGAGGGAGGTTTAACTACTCTTGCTGGTGTATGAGGTGGAAGTGAGGAAGGAGTGGGGGTAGGGGGTTTTGATGGTGATGTTGAGGAAGTAGCATAAGGCATATACTTCCTCCTCCACTCCTCTTGTCTCCGCTCTAACCTCTCCATAGTGGGTTTAGGCGGTTTAAAGTATGTTATCGTTATGTTCCTGAAGAAATCAAAAATCACAGGCATTCACCCCCTTCCATCTTCGCCCCCTCATATTATTATCTTCTCCCTCGCATAATATAAACCTTTCGTTAAAACCCCTCATCCCCCTCATCACTGGTATGGTGTTACCACATTCCCCTCAATTACCCATAAATCCGACGAGAGCCATAGAGTTCCGCATCTCTCGCATCTCCACGAGCAATTGAAAATATCAAACATTCCCTCCTCAATCCTCGCAATCTCCGCCCCACAGTTAGAGCATCTCATCACCTTTGCGTTTTTGAGAGAAGAGAGGAAATTAAGCAAATCCCGCCTCACGGCATCATGATGCAATTTTCTCACCCCCTAATCGCCGACATCTCTCTCATACGCCCACCGCCTCCTTACCCCATCCTTTCTTCTGAAGGAATTTCTCTAAATTCTCCACCGCCTCCTCCAAATACTGCTCCCGCATCTCCAAATATTGATTATAGACATCGCTTGGAATTCGCAAATTGTAGTAATCCTCAAACACCCGCCTCACAATCAGCTTCCCAGAGGGTAAGAGAGAGGATTTATAACCGACAGCGACCCTATTATCCTTCGGTAACTTGAAAATCTTCACACGGTAAAACTCATAACCTCTGATTACCTTCAAAAGATTTTCGGGATTCGGCGTTGTGATGAGAATGGCTTTTACAGCCAATCCGACGACATCAAACAAATTTTGTAAATACTCTGCAAGTTGCCTGCTCCTGAAGAAGAGGTATTTTGAGCCATGAACGCCTGCATCATCCCAACATATCACCTTCAGTTGCTTGCTTGCGGAGAAATTTGTGAGAACACGCTCTTTAATTGCATTAATCAAATCCTCCAAAGTGAAGAAGACATTATCTAATACCTTGTCCCAATCACGATAAAAGTCATACATCACCAATAAAGAATACATCGTTTTCCCGCTTCGCTGCATTCCGTAAATTATAGCACCTGTCATATCCGAATGCTGCTCAATTTTCTGCGAGAGTGCGAAGATATGCCCGTTATCTGCTGGTGCGACGAGTTTCCACCTGTCAAAAAAATCCCTCATAGCATCACACCACCTCCCCGCAGCACCCCTCTTTCTTCAATTAGAAGCAGTCCTACTTCGTCCAATTTCTCAATCACATGCTGCACATATTCCCTGACATACCTCACTATCGCTGCCCTCTTCATTTCTTTGTATGTGGTGATACCCACTCTCTCTTTCACCCTCGCAATTCTGTTGATTTCTCTCTCCATCTCCCTCCTGCATCTCTCCGTTTTCACATCTATTTCCACTCTCCATGAGGGTTTCAATAATGCCTTCAAACTCTCCAATTCCTCCTTGCCATCGCCACCCGCATCTATACTGTCCATTATTTTCTGAATTTGAATGAAAAGAAGATGAGGATATGCGAGTTTTGATATATATCTCTCTTCAAATTGCGGGAATGCGGAGGAATACTCATCAAAGGTCATTCCTCATCCCACACCTCCTTATCTCTCTTTTCCTTTTCCGCCTTCGCTGTGAATTCCCTTAAGGCAGAGATTAATTGTATCACCGTCTCCTCATTCACAGGCGTTATCCCCTGCCTTACCTCCACCTTTTCTCTTCTCCTACGCTTCCACTCCTGAACTCTCCCCTGAAATCTCTTCACAAATCTCTCAAGCAGCCCCTCCTTACGCTGCTGTTTCTCGCTATTCCTGAGTGCTTTCAGAACTTTCTCCGCCTCCCTCCTTGTCGTGCAAAGGATACATTCGCCATTCAAATCTTCAACTTTCCTCACTTTTCCCCCTCTGTCGCAAATTGCAATCCATCCGCCATCCGAATTGATATGCAATGCGAGAACTGGTGTGATATATGCGTCGCCGTTGTTATTAATCACGCACCAGAGGTCAGGAAGAAGTTTATGATATGCTTCGTCCCATGCATTTAGAATATCCAGTCCTTTTTTCCCCATACCCTTCATTCTCTCAACAACCCCCTCACCTCCTTCACCTGCCATCTCGGAAGGATTTGATGCTTTCGCCTTTTGCATCTGATTTTGAGATGTCTGATTTCGCACCTCCCTCTCGTGTGTTCGCATGTGCATGTGAAGAGCTCGCTTCTCAACCTCCTTTCCGCAAACGGGACATGGCACTTTCGGCATTTTTCACCCCCTTATCCCATAAATGAATGCGTTAGAATGAATAGGACGCCTAAACCCAAGCAACCCATGAATATTAGCATTCCATACTTGATGTAATCTTTCACTTCACTTCCCAAACTCTCCCTTATCGCACTCTCTAAAACCGCTTTCGTGTGGGCGACATTTGCAGATGTGTATGCTGAAACTGTGTCAATTGCATTCGCAATCACCTGATATGTGAATTGACCTGTCTTTGTCTTCATTTTTTCAATTTCTTCCCTGTTCCTCTCTATGAACTTCAGCAGATTTATCATCTTTTGCACCATCTCTTCATTATCAAGTCCTGTGTCCTGAAGCGCTTGACGCATGGCACGCTCTTCTATCGTCGCCCTCACAACCTCTTCAATTTCCGCATCATTGAAGTATTTTCCCTCTTCCCTCAACTGCCTTCTCAATTTCTCTTTGAATTCATCCTTCTGCTCCATTAACTTCCCCAAGTATTTCTCATAGCGATTAATCACGAAGAAGGCAATATCCTCAATCCCGCTTATATCAATTCCATGCTCCTTCAGATAATCCTTGAACTGCGAGAACGCTACCGCTTCTCTTGTTGCAATCGTTTCGGGAATATTCACGAAATAATGAAAGACAGGGATTCTGCCTTCCCATTTCTCAACCGTTGCCGATGAACCTTTAAATTTTATGCCTACATCGGCAACATACCAATAATTTGTCGCTGAGGGATTTAACCTTCTCTCTTCTCTCGGAATATACGCCCTGACAATCCCCTCTGGATAATGAACTAACGCTAATGGCCTCCCCTCTCTTCTTGCCCTCCAGAAGATGAATGCTTCTGGTGCATATCTCTTAATGGCGAGTGCAAACATCACCAAAGCCATAGATGCAATTATCGCCCAAAGGAGAAAGCCAAAGAATAAGAATTCGGGGACGATAATCATAGCATATCACCTCCTTGCTTTCGCCTCTTTTGCTCTTCATATTTCTTTCCCACTCTGTATGCGAGGTAGAATAGAAATCCTGTGAATGTAAGTATTGATGCACCAATAATTCGGTCGGTTATAGTGGCATTAACACCAATCAGCATGACAAGACCAAAGGGCCAGATAATTCCGCCTATGAAACCTAATGCTCCTGCTATAAGTAAAGTATTCACATACTCCTCTGTTATTGGAGTGCCCTTCTCTTCCATCCTATATCACCTCCTCCTGAAGAACGGGAGAATGCCTATAAAACTTCGTTGCGGATACCGCCTCAATCTCTCCTTTAATTCATATTCATCCATTCGCATTTCTTCCCTCGCCACTATTTGCCTCTGCGATACAAGTGCAATCCTTTCAAACCCATCCATGCTTCGCAATAGTTTCGCTTGAAATTTGATTGTGATTAATCCAACGATGTGGTGAAATTCTGGAGTTAGGTCAAACTTTGTCAGTCCGAGTGGTAAGTCAGCATCAATCAAGGATTTCTGAATGAGTATGCGATGCAAATCTCTTTCTCCTCTCAATCTTGTGATTGCGAATTCTTTATGCAAGAGGGTATATGCATACAAAATCAGTTTCTCCTTCGCTTTGATTGAGAGAGATGAACGAAGTATATACTCTGCAATTTCTCTTGTTGTGCTGTCCTTCAGAAGAGTATCAAGAAAACGCACAAATTCATTATCAAAGAGTGCTTCATCCGCTTGAATGCGTGGTGTCGGTAATCTGCCTTCAGGTGCTATCGCCTCAAGTTCATCAAAAACCCCGCCACTCTCTTCCCCTCTTCTTCTTTCTTCTTCCATCTCTTCTTCAAATTCTCCACTCATACTTACTCATTCACCTCCTCTCAAAATCCGACAAATGAAATCATATCACTGGGTCGCATCCCCATCTCCTTTGCAACTTTAACTTTGTGAAAGAAGCATTCAAATGGATTATCCCCTCCCCTGCAGACACCTGAAATGTAATCAAGGCAGTTCTCACACTTTATCTCTCTTCCCCGTATGAGAAAACGGAAATGAAAGTCAATTAGCATGGTATAGACTTCAAGCCACTCGCTTCCTAACTCTCTTTCAACCTTAACCGCCCACTTCTCAAATTCCTGTGCTGTTCTGTTGCATTTCCTTGAACAAAAGTATGCCACACTTCCATTTGGTGTTGTCCTTACTATTGCTTTCCTTGTATTCCTGATTTTCTTTCCACACCAAGCACATTCAGTAATCATCCTTTATCACCCTCTCTTCCAATTTCACCATATATTGTCCGCCTAACATCACCACGCTCACCCTTCTCTCAACCTCTAACTCCCAGACAATTGACTTTGCTGTCGGTGGTGATGCCTGAATTGCTTTTGCAAGTGTCGGAATTGTTGCTATATGACCCTCCTCATTTTTCAGAAATTCTATAATCCTCTGCTTCATTTCTTCTCTTTTCTCCTTCTTTAACCTCATCCCATCTCACCATCTCAACAACAAGCACTTCATCGTTTTCACAACAACCTTCCAACCTCGCTATATGCTTTTGACCCTCATCAAGCCCTGCCTTTTCCGTTATTAAATACTTTGTGGTATTTGAAAAAATTTTTAAAGGGAGAAAATTTTGAGCATAAAAGCAGCATAGGCAATAATTCGCCCACCATTCTCTCATGTCTGCGAGAAAGGCAACGCCTTCGCCTGAATGTTGCTTCAAAAAGTTGAATACGACGCATTCTCTCTCCTGTGTTGAGATTTTATGCATGTTGTAGAGGTTTGTCGCAGAACTTCCAATCAAAATGAATGCGAGGAGCGAAAACGCAACAGCACATCTCTTCTTTTCGCTCTTCATCAGAATGTAGGCATAAAGCAAGGCAAAAGCAATCGCAAATACCGCTAAGGGTGTGAGTGCTGTGGAGAGAGTTATAGGGAGAGTTAAAGAGGCATTCACCAAATCCGCATGGATAAGCGTAGGGAGTGCGAAGAAGAAATAAGCGAGAACGCATAAAGCAATTGTCTTCGCCCTTGTCCTTGCAAACTCATCAAAAGCAGGAATGAGTAAAATGGGAATTAGGCACTCATAATATCTCCCATGAGCGAATGGGAGCTGCGAGGCGAATGCCACTAAAACCGTATATGATGCTGCGAGAGCGATAATATCAGCATGTTTTCTGAAATCAAAGTTCAGAAGAGCAGGAGCAGTTGCACAACTCAAATATACAAATGCGAGGAATAACTGAATGAAGAATGAGGAGGAAGGTGCGTGTGGTGAGTAATGATAACCTGTTGCTTCTCCTGTTGAATTCAAGCATAAAAAGAAGTGAATTGAGGCAAGTGATAATGCCAACATCACTGGAACTATTGAATGCCTCCTGAACTTCCAAATCATGAATGGTATGAGTGCAAGTCCGATTACTTTTGTTAGTGTTGTCAATCCAACACCAATTCCTGCCTTCACTTTCTCCTCACGCAAAATCCACAACACTGAATATGCAAAGAGGAGAAAATACAAATTCTCGCTCATCCACACAAATGAATAGGTGAGTGAAATTGGTGCAAATGCTGTGATTGCAGAAATGATAAATGCTTTTCTCCCATCCAAATAAATTCTCGCAATTTCAAACACTGGAAAGATGAGGAAAGAGGAAATGATTGCATTCACCGCTAATCCAAGCATATACCTCAAATTCACATCTGCAATCACTGTGAGTGGAGAGAGGAGAGGGGGGTAGAGTGGAGGATACTGTGCACCAAATGTTTTTTTATTGTGAAGGATATAGGTGTGGTTTGTCCAAATCTCCCTTGCTTGAAGGAAATACAAAGTTTCATCCATTACAATTAAAGGCTGTTGAAATTGTGTTATGGAAAGGATTAGTAATTTCGCTGCAATTGCAATTCCAAACAGAGCAAAGAGCCATTTTCTTTTACTACTAGAGGTCTTCATTATCTCTCCTCTCCATAAATGTATGAGATAGAGTATTCAGTCCAGTTACTCATACTTCCTGTTGGCAGCACTTTTATCCTACCATTCATGTAGTCCATTTCGTAATCAACACCCTTTGTGTAAACTGTTGTATCGTTTAAGTCCATCACTGTTTCAGAGTCTTCTACTATGCTTGTATGTGTCAACTGAATCCAAGTATCATACTCACTTGAGTTAAATGTCTCACTTGCTATGTGTGAAGATATGTGAGTAATAACAAGATAGAACATTAGACAGGTTACTACAACACTGACAACCTCTACTGTGAACTTCCTCCTACTTTCACTCATTTCTCCTCACCCTACATCACCAAAATGATTGTCAATGCAACAAAAGCACAGAAGAGTGCTGTGAATGCATAAACAATAGAGAGGCGAATGAAAAAACGAATGCCAAAATAGGTTTTGATTATCTGCTGTAATTCTTTCGTCGCCTCTTTCTTCGTTTCAGCATCTTTGAATGCATCCTTTGAGACTTCAACAATCAAATTTCCCCGCTCAAATCTCGCCCTCACATATTTCGCATAAGTATTCATTTTCTCACTCACCTTTGAGGGAAGATTTGGTGGAGGGAGTAGAAGGGAGAACCCCTTAGGAGGTGATGATGGGTGCGAAGGACAAAGAAGTCATACCCCCTCATTCACCTCCTCCCCTCAGTAAAAAACAAAAAATAAAAGTGAGGGGGTTTTTAACCCCCTCCGCTGCCTTACTACTCTACTTTGCTTCGCCTCCGCCCTTCTTGCCGACACCGAATCCACCGAGCAGGTATGTCATTATTATCCCCGCTATGATGGCAATAGCCACGACGATAATCAACGGATAAGTTGTGTTCATAATTCGTATCGCCGAATTCATCGCCGTGTTGAACGGTGATGTAGAACTCAATTGCGTGACATCGTATATCTGCGAGCTGATGTAAACGCCGATTATCGCTACGACAACTGTTGAGACTATCGCCGTTGCTATCATCACCATGTCGTTGAAGCCTTTGCTCTTATGAGTCAGAATCTCCTTCACTTTCCTCAAAAAATTCGCCACCTTCCTCATTTCTCTCGCTTTTCCCCTCGCTTCATCACCTCCCGCCACATTAGGACATACGAGGCACTATTTAAATAGTTTTCGGTGCTTCCTTGATTTCAGCGATGATTGTCGCCGTGAGAAGTGCCAACCAGTATGCCAATAGCACTGCTCCGACAGCGGTCAGTGCAAGCACTGGCTCTGCTCTCCCAAGCGTTGTTATCCCTTTCCCTGCAACGACGCCTGCCAAGAAGCAGGCTGCCGAAAAGGCGAACCACTCCCCTTTCCTCAGCTTATCTCTCAATCTGCTCCATTCCATTATTTTGCATCACCTCCTTCACGCTTTCTAACGCCTCAATCAGTGCTTTGAGTGTTGATTGCTGTGTGATGAATTTTCGCTCAACTGTGAGGATGAAATTATCCGTGTGCCTATTGTATGTGAGTGAAAGTAGAGGAAAAGATGTCCTCGCTGTGAGGCATATTACTTCCACCCTTACCAAGTCGCAGCACTCTTCAGTTATTATTGTTTTGAGGTTGTAATCTCGCCTCATAAACTCCGATAATTTCTCCAACATATTTCACCAACTCCCTGTCTCCCCTCCTTTTGGCATCTCTCAACAAACCCTTCAGATATGTGATTGCGAGCATGATTTGCTCTATGCTCACCGTTGCCTTAAGCATATTCATCACCCCATTCTTCCGCATCTGATATTGGGAGCTCAAGGAAGGCTCTGCCCGCTTCGGTGATTTTGTATGTTTCGCCCTCCTTTCTCAACAGCTCGGTTTCGCAGAGGAATTCAAGGACTGTGTTAATCACTACCTCTGGCACTGGAAACATTTTCATGATTTCATCCCGCCGACGACCTCTTTTGCACTCCTCCAAGATTATCTCGCAGATGGGAAGGACATCTTCTATAAATTCCTCCATTATGCATCACCTTCTATGAATTTCTCCACGCTCTCAATCCTTAATTCCTTCTTTCCCCCATTCTTCGTCCAAATCCATACCTCCGCCCCGCATTTATGAATTTGTGAGAAATAATGAATTCTTTGTAACTGCTCCTTCTCTCTTGGTAGAGGATGCCATACCTTTTTCCTTGTCCCCTTGACCTCCACCACCTTCACCAACTTTCCTTTGTTGAGTATGAGGAAGTCGGCACCAAACGAGCCGATTGCCACCTTAACGACATTGTTTTCGCCATATTGCTCCACTAACATCTGCTTTGTCCTATATTCATCACTGTATCCTTTCCTCATTTTTAATCACTCCGCACAATAACGACATTAACACCACTGCTTCATGATACTCAAGCACCCTTTGATGAATTGCTATCATTCTCACTTCGCCCTTCTTGCCAAAGATAACGCTGAAAAATGGCGTGTTTGTCGGCGGAATGACATACTCCACCTTTCGCTCCCCGTCGTTGAACTTATACTCTTTCGTCCTCAACTCCATTCAAATCACCCTCGCTCAACCTTAACAAGCCGTAGCCAGTAAGGTCAAGCCACGCATCTTTCCTCGCACCCTTGTCATTTGCAGTAGCAATTCTGCAAATCTTGTCAAGCACCCTGATGAGGATTGCAACATCATGATATTTGTTTGTTGGAATGCCATTTGGGAAAAGAATAGAGAGGATGTGGCTGACTTTCTGGAAGGCACTGCCATATCCTCTGTTCTTCTCCTTCACCATGCTCGCAACATCACGAGCAATTACCTCTAATTCCGCAGGTCTCATTCTTTCTCACCCTTTCCTCTACGCTCATAAACCCCTGCAAGCCTCCGTAGAAATTCGGCTCTTCGCTTCGCCTCTTCAGAAATGCAAGGGAGTTCTGCAAGTTCTCTCAGCAACTTCGCCCTTCGCTTTAAGTCCATAGTAATTGCCATCTCACTCATCCCCCATACTCATCTCCGTGCTGCTCATCTACCTTCAGTATGCTCCTTATCCACGCATCCAAATCGCTGCCATGCATCTCGTAGAGAAATTTGATTTCGTCTGCAAGGTCTCTTACCGCATCTTCCACATCCGCTGCCGTCATTTGTTTCTCTTTGTATAGCAGGAATGTTGAGCGTAGGTTCTTTACACATGCGAGAATGCTGAGTGCTAATCCCTCTAATTCCTCCATTTTGAAGTCAAATGTGTTTCTTTGGCACTCCTCCACCCTTTCCTTTAAGTCTTTCATCTTTTCCTCACCCCTACCCCTTCAGCATTTCAGCAATCTCATTGAACAAATCCACGAGAATTGATGCGACATCCGCAGCATCTTCGCAGAACTGGAGCTCGTGAGATGCTTCTTCAAGCCTCTTTGCGACTTTTGATTTTATATCCTGTAATTGATATAATTCTTCATCTATCTCTGCAATTCTCTCTTCTGTCTGTTCTATCCTCCCTTTGAGAGGTCCCGCTACTTGCTCCGCTTCATATCTCGCTATTGATTCAACCTCATATTCCTTCATTTTCAGCACCCCCCTCTAAATTCTCCACACGATACTCTTCGCCCTGAAGCAGCGGCAGAAGCAGAGGCATGTAATACTCGCAGAGGAATTCCTTATAGTAGAGCTGTGTTTGCCTGATGCTTTTGTCCGCTACCGCAGACATGAGAAACCTGCGAATGCCGTAATCCGCAATGGCTCGCCGAAGTCGTGTAATATGTATGGCAACAGTGCTGTGCGATAAGAGCTTGCGACGATGCAGCCACTCCTCAAAAGCTGATTCAAGCGGTATCTTCGGCAGATTCATACACATCACCACTCCGCCGTCCCCTTAAGACACGAGCACGGGACTTCAACATACTCCGCTGGCGGTTGCTTCGTTGGAAGGCCAATGATTTCGTAGGCATAATTGCGATAATAGTGGTCAAAGTTCCGCATCGCATACTCTTCATCCTTGACTTTCTCTCTATACTCTTCAGGCGTGAGGACTCTTAAGAGAGCATAACGACAGTAGTGCTTCCTGCTGTTTGAAATGTCCCTGATGGCGAGGAAATACTTCCCAGGGAGAAGATAATAGATGTCGTCCCAGTGGTTTCCGGTTCGTGAGTATTCAGTGCGATGTGGCTCCAAGAGCTTTCGCTGACGAATGCTGTATAAATAGTGCTGCGTGTAAGCACCCATGCCTGTTGAACGGCCAGCGAGGCATACTCTCACAGGTCGCACATTCGTGGCATTCTCTCGCATTTTTCAGCACCTCTTCAAGACATACTTGCCATCCTCATACTTCAGCTCATACCCTGTCTCCTCTCTGAACTTCTGCAACTTCTCATGTGCAGCATAGTCTCTGCCCAAACTGAAACAATGGCTGCATATACTGTTGTCGTCTCTGAACTCAAGGATGCACCTTATACACTTGTCGTCTATTAATTCCGCCACCCTCTTCATTATTTCCCCGCTGGCGTTCCTTTCCTCGTGGACGGGGCTCGCCACTTCCCCGCCCTCTTCTCCACACACACGCTCACGCCTCTCGCACATCGCCACCACCTCTGAGGAGGGGCGGAGGATTTTCGCCTTCAGCATCACCCGCACCCCCGCATCATAATATTACAAAAACCCACTATTTAAATATTTTTGTTTTTTAAAAAAGCGAAAAGAATATCTTTAAGAAAAGTTTAGATAGGAGGGGGAAATGGCGGAAGAGGAGAAGAGAAGGGTGGTTGTGAGTGTCGCACTCTCCGTTGATGAATATTTAAGATTAGAGGAGGCGGTGGTGCGAAAACACGGAAGGAAGTGGGGCGTGTTCAGCGAATTCGTGAGAGAAGCGATAAAAAAGGCGGTTGAGGAGGTTTTGCAGGCGAGAAGTGAAAAATAAAAAATAACCTTGCCTTGCCCTGCCAGACCACGCCTGACCCCGCCCTGCCCTGCCATGCCGTGCCGTGTCGTACCATGCCGGGCCGTGTCGTGCCACACCGGGCCGTGTCGTGCCCTGCCACGCTATTTACACATAAGCAAACATATTTAAATACCTTCGCCCTACTTAATGATGGGTGATGAGGTATGGGTAAGGAGA
>Ga0209410_1001315_pt1 | contig 12054 bp, 10 predicted proteins | sample Mar14436cmmetaG_FD_184135 | JGI IMG/M metagenome (GOLD analysis project Ga0209410, IMG submission 184135) | Marine hydrothermal vent microbial communities from Guaymas Basin, Gulf of California to study Microbial Dark Matter (Phase II) - Marker... ... | reverse complement strand
CCAAAATCCGCGTTTGCCCTACAAAAAATCCGCAAGTGTGCTATAACAAAGCAATTTTAAAAAAACAGCTTTCACCTAAAAGGTGAAAACACACTCACGGGGTAAGAACAATGATAGAACAAAAAAGCACCTCTCTGCCGGTCAGCAGACACGGCCGTCGGGCAGGCTTTGGTCTTAGTTTAAAGCAAATGTAATATCTCTCAGAATAGGGAATTTGGCTTATAACCTCATTTCCTTATTAAAAATACCCTTGTCCAAAAATGTGCGGATTTTGGGTTGTGTTACTTGACGTTCATCACTACTCAGGCTATCTTGAAAGACTATTTGGTTCTTATAGAAGAAAATGGCAAGAGTGCTTATTGCTAATCGTGGGGAAATTGCTATCCGAATAATGAAGGCCTGTCAGGCCTTAAACTTGGATTTTGTTATAGTGTATACTGAAGAAGATAAACACTCTTTACATGTTAAGCTAGGATTGCAGCAAGGAGGTAAAGATAAAGTTTATCGGATTGCCAGTTATACTGATCCTAATGAAATCTTAGAAATTGCTGATTATACTAAATGTGATGCCATTCATCCTGGTTATGGCTTTTTGGCAGAAAATTATCGATTTGCTCGCCGCGTAACCATTAGACAACGCCCCTTGATATTTATTGGTCCTCGTTGGGAAGTAATTAGAGAGCTAGGGAATAAAATCAATACTAAAGCACTTTCCACTAAGCTTAATATTCCTGTAATTCCTGGGTCTGACAAGCCTATTTATAACGAAATTGAAGCAGAAAATATAGGCATTGAGCTTTTTCATCAACAGTGGGAGGAAGGTATCAAGAATCCAGCAATTCTAGTGAAAGCCTCCAGTGGTGGGGGTGGCATGGGAATTGAGGAAGTAAGACATTTAGGGGAAATAAGAAGGGTTTATCGTCAGGTAAAAAGATATGCTAAACGACAATTTGGGGATGAATGGGTTCTTTTAGAAAAAAAATTTCCGGTATTCAATCATATTGAAGTTCAATTAGTTTGCAGTCAACATGGGGAAAGAGTACACTATAGTACCAGAAATTGTACCATCCAAAGTATATCTAGACAAAAACGTATTGAAGTGGCACCTGCTTTTGACCCCAACTACTCCTATGATTTTAACCCTAAAGAGATAGAAAAGAAAATCATTCATTATTCTTTGAAAATAGCAAATTATTTAGATTATGATAATGTGGGCACCTGGGAATGGATTGTTACCCCAGAAGGTAAAGTGTATTTACTGGAGGTCAATCCCAGGATTCAAGTAGAAAGTGGTGTTTCGGGTCTAATTGCTCAAATAAAAAAACAGCCTCGGGGAGTGGATTTAATTAAGGAGCAAATAAGACTTGCTTTAGGAGAGCGGTTGAAATATAAACAAAAACACTTAAATTTTAATGGTGTCAGTATTGAATTTCGCCTAGTAGCGGAAGATACCAAACATGGCTTTAAACCCTGGAGTGGAACTATTAATCACCTTCACTTACCCCAATATGAGTGGTTGCAAGTCCATACTCATGTGCCCCAAGACAATCCATATTCTATTCCCACTGATTACGATCCGAATTTAGCTTTGGCCCTTATATGGGGAAAGGATATAGAAGAAGCCAAACAACGGGGAGAGCGTTTTTTAAATGAGTTAGAAATTGATGGAGAAAATAGTAAGGGAGAAAAAATCGTTACTAACATTGAATTTTTAAAAGAAAAATTAAATCAAATCCAGAGATTTGTTTGATGCTAGTCCTAGAAAAAAAGTTAGATGTTTTAAAAAAAAGGATAATTTATCTCTCTGATATTAAAGGAGAAATCTTTGGAGAGAGACTTCAAACTTTGGGAAATTGGCTAAATAATATTTCAGAGCGCATTTATGAAGTTTGTGAAGAAGAACTAGCGGAGCAGTTGGAGAAAATAGCCACTCAGATTTCTTTCTACGAAAGAGAGGCTGAGCAAAAACTTACTCCTTTGGATTATGTGCATATTGTTCGTCACCCATTTCGGATGACCTTAAAGGATATTTTGGAAAATGTATATGATGACTATGTGGAATTAGGAGGAGAAGAAGAATATAATATCGACCCTGCTGTAATTGCTGCCCGTGCTACTATAACCCGTCGCATAGGAAAAAGGGTTTACACTCACCAGGTGATGGTTATTGGTCATGAAAAGGGGCATGGTGAAGAATTTAGAAATGGCGGAAGTGCAAAACCTTGGGGGAATGAAAAGGCTTTAAGATTCATGCAAGTGGCAGAGACGGAAGGTATTCCTATCCATAGTTATATTTTTACTCCAGGTGCTTATCCTATAGAAGATTATCCTGGGGCAGCTCAACAGATTGCTCGTAATCTATATACCATGGCGGGGCTAAGGGTACCCATTATTTCTTTTATTTCTGAAGGTGGCTCAGGAGGAGCAGAGGCTATTGGTTTAGCTGACTTGCGGCTAATGTTTTCACATGGTTATTATTCTGTGATTTCACCAGAAGGTGCAGCTGCTATAGAAGGTAAAGTAAAAGAAGGGGAAAAAGTTCCTCTTGATTTAGTCCACTTTTGTGCTCAACAACTCAAGATTACTGCTGTAGAGAATCTCAAATTAGGTACCATTGATGGTATTATTCAAGAACCTCCTTTAGGAGCAAGAAGCGATGATTATGAGTTTTTCAATCTTCTAAAACAAGAAATAATTAGGGCTACAGATGAAGTTTGCCTTTCAGTAAAAAGTTTAAGTAAATTAAGGGCACATCATCTTAAAAAAAATGGGCTAAAGGATACTACCAATATTTATGTAGATTGGGGACTTGATAGTAAAGAAATTGAGAGGCTTTTGCAAAAACGAACCTTGAAATATAAAAATTTGACTAAAAATTTTTATGCTGACCTCCGTGGCTTTTGGCGAAAAAACATAGATGAAATAGAGCTAAAATGGTTAAAAATTAAGACATTTCTTTTTTTAGATGCCTTAAAACGTCCTCAAAGACGCCTCCAACGCTTGATAGGAGATATCAAAGCAGAACTCCAGGTGATTTTAAATCATATAATGGCTCCTTTTTTAAAGTTTAAGGAAAAGATTTTACCAAAGAAGGAAAAAAGGATATCTATTTTAACATCCGAAACCCCTGTCAAGGAAGAAGATGATTATTGGAGTGAGATTTATGTCAGTCCTCTAGCTAATGTGGATAAAACCGTGAGCTGTCCCAATGCAGACAGGTATGGCTGTTATGATATCTGGGTGCCTGATTTGTATGGAGAGTTGTGCGGTATCTGCCCTAATTGTGGTCACCATTTTCCTTTAGAATATCAATGGTATATGAATTGCTTGTTTGACAAAAATTCGGTAAAAGAATTTTATAGCGAAATTGCTTCTATAAATCCTATCAATTATCAGGGTTTTGATGAAAAATTAGAAAAAACTAGGGAAAAAACAGGGCGTTATAGTGCGCTTATTTCCTTTGATGCTAAGGTAATGGGTATTTCTTTAGTAGTAGTTATGCTTTATAGCGATTTTAGAAATGGGACAGTAGGAGCAGCCGAGGGGGAAAAATTTATATTGGCATGTGAGAGGGCTAAATTGTTACGCCGTCCTTTACTTGCTTATGTTCATGGAACAGCTGGCATCCGGATCCATGAAGGCACAGTTGGAGTAGTCCAAATGCCAAAGTGTACCATCGCCGTGAGGGAATATATTAAAGCTGGAGGACTCTATATTGTGGTTTATGATAACAATTCTTATGCTGGTCCTGTAGCCAGTTTTTTAGGCTGTGCACCCTATCAATTTGCCATTCGTTCTTCTCGTATTGGTTTTGCTGGCCCCAGAGTCATTCGTGAAACTACTAATCAAGAAGTTCCTCCAGATTATCATGCTGCTAAGAATGCCTTAAAACGCGGCCATATCCAGGGCATCTGGGATAGAAGAGAATTTAGAAAAAATTTGTATATGGCCTTACTTACTATGGGAGGGAAACATCTTTATTACCGTTAAAAATGGACGATATAGACAAAATTATTGCTGAATATAAACAAACTCCTTTTGAAATATATGATGTTTTCACCCCGCATACAGGTATGGTTTCACTTATGGTTAAAAAAGGGGAAAAAGTGAATTCAGGGAAAAAGGGAACTTTAATCTATACTATCTTGCGCCAAGGCAATTTAAAAAACATTTATGCCCCTATTGATGGGGAAGTTGTAGAGATACTAGAAAAAGTGGATAGGCAGTTTGTTGAGGCCAAAACCAAAATTATGTCTATCAAACACACCCTTAGTAAAGAAGAGGTGGTTAATAAAGTCTTGGAGAGATTTTTGTATATCTTTAAGGCTCCTGAAACGGCCCGATATCACTTCACTCAGGAACTAAATAAAAAAATTGAGCAGAAAGGTCTTCAGGGAATCATTATCAATCCTGGAGAGGAAATTTTAATTATGTCCAGAATGAAAAGGGATATCCCTCTTATTTATGAAGGGGAACCTGGAATTATTTATGCTGTTTATTTTAAATCAAATGTTACTATTATGCAGGGAATGCCTCTTTTGGGAATTTGTCCACCAGGACAGGTGGAGTTTATATCTAAATTAGTAAGAAAAATCCAGTTAGAATGGGAGAAAGATACTACTTAGATTGAAATTTGTCATTAAATAAGCAAAAATGGCACAAAATTTGCTTTTAGTAAAAACTGCCAGGTCTGTGGAAGTATGGAAGGCTTAATTCGGGATAGGGAAAGAGAAATAATCCTAAAAAATATGGTGCAGAAACTGAAAAAACAAGAGTTTGAACAAAGATGTGCAAGAGAAAAGGGAGCAGAAACGGTCTGGCGCCGAGGTGAAATAATGGGCGCACATCTCTGGTGTTACCATTTTGTTCCTCGAACTATGGAACTAGCCAAAAGGTATATTGAAAATTGTTATTTTTTGAGACAAACGCCCTATTCTGGTGCAGTATTTATTGCCCAAACACTAAACCAGGCCCAAGGAAGATATGCCAGAAAATGGTATGCTCTTTCAGGCGGATTATGGTTTAGCTTTATTCTCTACCCAGAGGTAGAATCACCATATATTCACCTTTATCCTCTTGTCTTAGGTATAGCTTGTTGTGAGGCCTTACGGGAGATAGGGATTAATGTTTATATTAAATGGGTCAATGATTTGGTATTTAATAGACATAAAGTGGGAGGAATTTTAGGTGAAACATACCTTTCTTCCCAGAAAGAAGCATATCTTATTTTTGGCATTGGTATTAATGTTAATAATACTCTCCCATCCACATTGGACATACCTGCTATTTCTTTGAAGGAGATTATAGGAAAGGAATTAAATATAGATTTACTTTTTTCCTTGATCTTGATAAAATTGATTTGGTATATTGGATTAGTTCATGAAGCAGAAGTGAAAAAAGAAACCCACAAAATTATTGATGTATGGCTTAAATATACCAATATTTTAGGTCAAAAGATGTATTATGCTGAGGATTTAAAAACGGATAAAAAAACAGAAGTAGAAATATTAGGATTAGACCCCTATGGGGGTTTAATTGTTTGTTTTTGTGATACAGAAAAAAGGGAGACGGTATATAGTGGTGAGCTAGCTTACATCTAGGGGGAAAAAATGGCCAAGATAGACAGTTTTTTTAAATTGGTGCATGAGAATGATGCTTCGGATTTGCATCTTTTGGCAGGGTTTCAACCTATAGTTCGCATCCATGGGGAGCTTCAAAAAGTAAAATTTAGGGCTCTAGAGGACAGTGAATTGAGGGGAATGCTTTATGAAATCATCACTGAGCCACAAATAAAATTTTTTGAGGAAAGCGGAGATTTGGATTTTGCTTATGAAGTACCTAATTTGGCTCGTTATCGGGCAAACTATTTTATGCATAAAGATGGAATAGGAGCAGCTTTTCGTGAAATTCCTGAGAAAATTATGACTATAGATGAATTGCGATTGCCTCAAGTTTTAAAAAGTTTCGCCTTACTTCCTAAAGGATTTGTCTTAGTCACAGGACCCACAGGAAGCGGTAAATCTACTTCTTTGGCAGCTATTATTGATTATGCCAACGAAAGGAGAAAAAGCAGGATTATTACTATTGAAGACCCCATTGAATTTGTCCACCAAAATAAAAATTGTGTTATCAGTCATAGAGAAGTAGGAACACACACCAAATCCTTTGCCGCTGCTCTCCGCAGTGCTTTAAGAGAAGACCCTGACATCATTTTGGTGGGAGAAATAAGAGATTTAGAAACAGCACGGCTGGCGATGGAAGCAGCTGCCACAGGACACTTGGTATTTAGTACTCTCCATACCATTGGAGCAACAAAAACTGTGGACCGTCTTATAGAAATGTTCCCCACGGATGAACAAGAGTTTGTCCGTTCCCTTTTGGCAGATGTCATTCGAGGTATTATCTCTCAGACTTTATTTAAACGCATAGACAGGCCGGGAAGGATTGCGGCTTTAGAAATCATGGTAGCTACTTACGGAATAAGAAATCTTATCCGCGAGAACAAGACCCATCAACTATCTTCTCTTATTCAAACCGGAAAAAAATATGGCATGCAGACTTTAGATGATGCTATTATGGAACTTCTCTCCAAAGGACTTATAAGTGCCGAAGATGCTTACTTAAACGCCATAGATAAAGCAAAATTTAAATCCTTTTTGAAACGTATACCTAGAGATTTTACGGAGGTATAAGATGGACAAAAGAATTATAAATTATGTTATCAAACAAGCTACGAATAATTATCCTGAACTCTCAGACCTTCTTTTTATACCTTATGAACCTTTTGAAATATTACTTTATGGTAGGGTTCATAGATTAAATATAATAGACAAGTTAGTAAGGTTTTCACCTTTTCAAGTGGAAACCATAGCCATGGCCCTGATTGAAAATAGGCGACGTCTGTTGAAAGATTTGGTCACCACTGGTTCTTGTGACCTTTCATACCAAGTGGATAACATTCGTTTAAGAGTAAATATTTTTTCCCAGCGGACGGGCTATGCCATTGTTATGCGAAAGTTACCAGAAAAGGTGCCTACCATAGAAGAAATGGGTTTGCCTATGGTATTTAAAGAAATTAGCAAGGAAAATGCGGGCATTGTGCTTTTTGGTGGTGCTACTGGAAGTGGAAAATCTACTTCTATTGCCGCTATTTTAGAAGAAATCAATAGAGCTAGACCTGCTCATGTCATTACCCTGGAAGACCCCATTGAATTTAAATTTATTTCTAAAAAAGCCAGTTTTAATCAAAGGGAATTAGGTGCTGATTTTAACGAATTTGCTATGGCTTTAAGGGCTGCTCTTAGAGAGGCACCACATGTAATTATGGTAGGTGAGATTCGAGACCCAGAGACACTGAAAGTAGCTTTAAGTGCTGCTGAAACAGGACATTTGGTGATAAGTACTATCCATGCCGCATATAGTGGCCAGGCTATCCATAGAATGATAGATATGATAGGAGAAACAGAAGAACGGTTCATCCGCTCTCGTTTGGCAGGTTGTTTAAGGTGGATTGTATGCCAAAAGTTGGTTCCCAAGATAGATGGAAGCCGACTTGCTGTCTTTGAAATTTTAAAAAATACTTTAAGAACCCAGGATGCTATTTTAGGTCAAAAATCAGAAACCACTTTTTATGATATTTTGGTAAAAGGAGAATCCTTTGGTATGCGGACCTTCGATCAAGGTCTCATTGCTGCTTATGAAGAGGGCTTAATAGATGAAGAAACAGCCATAAGCCATGCCACTTTCCGTTCTGTAGTAAGGAAAGGCATTGACCAAATTAAAGCAAAACGGGGAGAAAAAACCTCTGATATTGAAGGATTGACTGTAGAACAAATGGAGAAAGAAAAAATTGGATTTATTTAAAAAACTAATAAAAGGTTTATTATTGAAAGATGAGAGAAGTTAATTCTTTTGATGAAAAGATGAGGCAAATGGGTGTTTTACTGGTAGGGATTTCTTCCAACGAGATTGAAAACATAAAAATTGCCCTTAAAGAACTTGGTTGGAATTCTAAGCTGGTATCAGCTGAAGAAGAAGACACTATTATTCGACAACTCCTCAATGAAGAATATGGATTGGTTTTTATAAATGCTGAATACCTTAAAAAACATCCTAAAGTAGAAAAGACCATTTTTTATCTTCCCATGAAAAAAAGAAGAGAGCAAATTTTTATTTTAATAGATGAGCATATGAAAACTTTAGACAATTTTTCGGCTTTTAAGAAAAATGTAAATGCAGTGGTAAATACAAAAGACCTACCTTATCTCTCTCAACTTCTTTCCCAAATTGTCAATTCTAATAGAACCCTGTATCGCGGCTTCCAAAAAATGATTAAGGAGTTGGAGGTTGTTTAAAGCAAAATTTTTATATACGCCTTTTCTCTAAGTTGGGTTAACCATTGCTGGTATCTTTCTTCCATCTTTTGTTGATAAAACAATCTATAAATTTCTTCTTTGACCTCTGAAAAGGTCTTAGCTGGCACTTCTCTCCTTTTTTCCAACTGGATAAGCTGAAACCCGCTATGAGTTTTTATCCAAGGGCTTATTTCGCCTGGTTGCAATAAAGTTACTATATTCCTGATTTCAGGTGTTAAATCTCTTGCCTTAATCCAACCTAAATCCCCACCATCTTTAGCAGTAGGAGCCTGAGAATACTTCTGAGCCAATTCAGAAAAGGAGATTCCTTCCTTTAAAAGTCTCAGAATTTCCTGTTTTTTATCTTCATAAGCAGAAGTAAAAGGCAACAAAATATGGCGTAAGCGATATTCGGTATAACCTTTATATTCATCTATATGTGCTTGGTAATATTTTTTTATTTCTTCATCTGTTACTGTTACCTTACTTTGTACTTGTAAACCTATCAATTTACTTTTTAAGAGTTGGGTCTTAATCCAGTCTTTATAATCCTCATATGAACTTCCTTCGCGGATTAAATCTTCTTTCAGCTTTTTTAAGGTGATGCCATTTTGGGCTATTATATTTCGAATTGCCCTTTCCACCTCTGCATCTTTCACTTGTAAACCTAATTTTTTTGCTTGTTGGACAGTTAATCGGACATTGATTATTTCTTCTAACACCCTTCTTTTTACTTCAGAAGGAGGGTTTGAGGTCTTAGTTAAATATATCATAGCTTGTTTCAACTCAGAAAGGGTGATTACCTCATCGTTGACAATGGCCACTATTCTGTCCAGTAATTTAGACCAAGTAATGTGATTTGGAACTAAAATGCAAAAAGCCAGTATAAGACTGCACAAAAACTGTTTCAAAGGGGTATTCATTTTTTGCCATAGTAATCCATGTTTATTCTTAAGGTCAAGGGTTAAAATCAGCAAATTGGGATATTTTATTTTCAACAAACTCTTTAAACCTTTTTTGAAAACATGATATGTCAAAGGTTTCAGCTTTTTTTCTAAGAGTTGTGATATCAAATCGGTCTTGGTTTTTTTCAAAATGTCTTATGGCTTCTTTTAGACTAGTTACACTTTGTTCAGGAAATAAAATGCCTGTCTCTGATTCCTTCACAATCTCTTTTGCTCCACCTTTAGCAAATGCAATCACTGGTGTTCCACAAGCTAGTGCTTCTACCATAACCATGCCAAAATCTTCCTCAGCAGCAAAAATAAATGCCTTGGCCTTTTGCAAATAATTCTTCACTACTTCAGGAGAAAGATAACCCAACAATTCTACATTACTAGGAGCAATACCTAAAAGTTTGTCATATTCTGGTCCCTCACCTATAACCACTAATCTTCTTTCTGGTATTTCAGCAAAGGCCTGAACAATTAAAGCCACTCTTTTATAAGGAACTAATCTAGAGATAGTAATATAAAAATCCTCTTTTTTAGTATAAGGCTTAAAATTACCTACATCCACTGGAGGATAAATGACATGAGCTTCTTTACCATAATATTTTTTAATCCGCGCTGCCGTAGCCTTAGAATTGGCAATAAAATAATCCACACGCAAGGCACTACTTACATCCCAAAGTCTCAAATAGTGAAAAATTAAATTAGCCAGTTTCCTTTTCAAACCTTTAAATTCCAATAACTCCATATATTGATGATGTAGGTGCCAGGCATAACGCATGGGGGTATGACAATAACAAATATGTAGTTGGTCATCATGGGTAATAACTCCTTTGGCCACGGCATGTGAAGATGAAATGACCAAATCATAATTTCTCAAATCAAATTTCTCTATAGCCAAGGGATAAAAGGGGAGATAATACCGATACCATTTTTTTACCAATGGGAATTTTTGTAAAAAAGAGGTATAAATAGGAGCTTGTTTTAGGGGAGAAGACCCTAATGTTTTTTTATCTGCCAGAAGCGTAAATATAGAACCAGGATAGATTTGGTAAATAGCTTCTAGTGTTTTTTCTGCACCACCAATGGTTAACAGCCAGTCATGAACAAGGGCGGTTTTCACTTATTTTCTAATACCTTATGAAATATTTCTAAATATTCCTGGGCTGTTTTTTCCCAACTAAATGCCTTAGCCCTATTTAAGCCTTTTTTTATTAATTCTTCCCTCAAATCCTTATCATCTAATACCCTTTTAATGCCCTCAGCAATGCTATTAATATTATAAGGGTTTACATAATAGGCGGCGTCACCACAAATTTCTGGCAATGCCGAGACATTTGAGACCACTACCGGACATCCACAGGCCATAGCCTCAAGTGGGGGCAGACCAAAGCCTTCATATAGAGAGGGAAAAACAAATAAAGAGGATTTCCGATATAACTCCATTAACCTTTCATCATCCTCAATCTGTCCCATAAATATCAATCTCTCAGAGGGAATGTCCTTTAATATCTTTGGAATCTCTATTTTTTTAAAAGTACCTCCCTTTATACCCACAATAACAAGTTTGTGGGGGATTTTATTTATTAAAATCTTAAATGCCTTTATAAGACCCATTAAGTTTTTTCTCTTGCTCAAACTGCCTACATAGAGAATAAATTTTTCTTTTTCATGTATCAAAGGACAATTTAAGAATTCTTCTTTTATTCCTAAGTAAATAGGATATATTTTATTCCTTAAGGAAGGAAAGTATTTAGTTAAGGCCTCTTTTTCTGAATGAGATACAGTAATAATGGTATCGGCCAGATTGAGCAATCTAGGTATGATAAATCCATAATATTTTCTAAATGTAAAAGAATAGGCATCTGGAAAATACATGTATGATAGGTCATGGATTGTAATAACAAGTTTAAGTGCCTTAGGTTTTATAACAGGGGCAATATTGGCTGGACAAAAAAGTATATCATAATGAGCACTCTTTAAAGGTAAATAAATGTGTTCCCATATGTGTTGGAAATACTTATTATTTCTTCCAAAAGGCAGGGCAAGATCATATTTTAGTCTTGATTTATCAAAGACCATTAAAAGCCCCTTTACATATCTCTCCACTCCTGTGGTGTATTTGTGTTTAAGAACCCTGCCTTCTATTAAGAGCCTCATTTTAATTGATTTAGAAGATTCAAAAACTTTTCTGTAATATGTAACCAAGAGAATTCTTTACATCTATCTATTCCCAAGTAAAAGGCTTGATCAAGTTCATCATGGTACCATAAATCATAAATTTTAGATAGCGCCTTTACTAAGGCGATAGCATCATTTTTTACCACCAGACCTCTATTAATCCTTTTAATTAATTGTGCATATTCATCATCAAAGTTAGAGATATAAAGTATGGGCCTTTTACTGCCCAAGTATTCATAACCCTTACCTGGTATTTGTTCTGGTTGATCATTTGCTATATTTATAAGAAGGTCTGCCTTGGCTTGCTGGATTAAAGTTTCTTTATGGGAAATCAATCCCAAAAATTCAAAACTTTCTCCTAAGGTTTGAAAATCTTTCAAGAATTGTTCATTCCTACCGGCTAAGATAAATTTAAAAGGAATCTTATCCTTTAATATCTGAAGTGCCTTTATCAAATTTTTTGGACTTCTAAATTTTTTATAAAAAGTCCCTGTGTAGATAATGGTAAAGGTATTATTTTTTATATAAGATAGTTTTTCGCTTGTATTAAACCCCTGGGGTATTATCGT
>Ga0209410_1001313_pt1 | contig 12066 bp, 11 predicted proteins | sample Mar14436cmmetaG_FD_184135 | JGI IMG/M metagenome (GOLD analysis project Ga0209410, IMG submission 184135) | Marine hydrothermal vent microbial communities from Guaymas Basin, Gulf of California to study Microbial Dark Matter (Phase II) - Marker... ... | reverse complement strand
CTCATGACTCTCTGGAATCATCGAAAGTAGATATCTAATATCGTGACCCTCCTTCCTTGCAAGATAAACCACATACAGAGAATCCTTTCCCCCCGAGGTTAGTGCCGCGAGTCTCATATGTATCCCCCTAATCTTGTCATATATTTTCATATATCACAATGAATGCTAAAAGCCCATAGCAATGTAGCTATTCGTGGAAAAATTCTAGTTGGATTCTTATGGGATTGATAGTTGGTTGGATTTTTTTCTAATCTCAGGGACAGGTTACTTGTATGCATTTAGCATAAAATGGTCCTCCTCCTATGGCAGTAACAATATCAGCTGTAGTGGATGAGAAGGTATGACTACCTCCTGTGCAGTCAGCATTTTCATAAAGAGTTGCCTCACAACCATCAATTATTATAATGGAACCATCCCATGACCATACAACAAAAGGGACACATTTACCATGCCCTCCTACATCCCAAGCAATTCTACTACTTGTCAAATCCGACTTACCTTCAGAAAAGAATTCCCCGTTTTTTCCAAAATTATCATCCTGATATAGGATCACCCCTCTCACAGATTCTGGCTGTGCAGGCGCCATCAACAAATTCACCAATGGCTCTGCGATAATGATAATAATCAAGGCTAAAATCACGAACATAAACCCCTTCTTTGCCTCGGTTCTGTCTTCTGGATTATCTGATGTGATGAATTTATACCCAGAGATCACGAACATTATTGCTGCTATAATCCCAGCGATATAGTAGATTATACCGGTGATCCCATGAATGGTCTCATGTAGTTTGCAAGTGCTTTTGCAGGATTTTTCACAACCATCCTTTACCTTATTGATGTCCCAGGAAGCAACTGGAATTGAAACCTTACTACAATAGCCATTATTTTTATCACAGCAAGTATTACAGTTCTCAATGCAGTTTGTATATCCCCCACATATTGCTCCGCAAGCCCCTATACAGCTATCCTCATCAATACCAGTGGCAGTTATATCTATCGTACCAGTAGGAAGAGTACAACTACATACACATGCATAGAAATCCAAAGCAGAACCCACCCCTACAATCAATAAAATCCCCACCACAACCAGCAAGATGAATTTGTGTTTCATTCTCATTTAATCATTTGAATGATGACTTAAAAAAAGTAGGATTTTTTGTAATCATTATTTCACGACACACTTCATCACATTTAGATCCTTTGGGTCTGGCTGAATATTTGGGCCACCTGGTAAAGCAACACCACCCATCAATAAATCCACCAGAGAACCTGCGATAGTAATAATAATTAAAGCCAGAATAATATACACAACCCCCTTCTTTGCATCGTCTCTATCCTCTGGTGTAGTTGATGTTATGAATTTATATCCATTAATCACGAGCATTATCGCTGCGATAATCCCCGCTATATAGTAGATTATGGATACGATGCTATGTATTGTCTCATTGAGTCCACATTTACTTTCACATGCTTTTTTACATGACGCTAATACATCCGCTTTTATGTCTACTAGATCCACTATCCCAAATACTGACCATTTAACTACCTCTACATCATCACTTAATCCCTGACACCACATATCGCAGTTCGTTGAATCATCGAGATAGTTAGTCAGTCCACCACACGAGGTACCCCATTTTTCAAGGCAATTTTTTTGAGCAGTTCCAAGTGCATATACCAAATCAGTATATTTTTTAGCTGTATATGGATCAATAAGATGTAGGGGGTTTGAAAATAGCTCCTCTAAAATTTCTAATGGTATAAGACTAGTATAGGTTTCCATACCAGTTGCCTTTATCTCCCCACCATGACATGTGCCCGTACATTCACAGATTATGCGATAAGCAGATACTGCTCCACTACACCAAATCAATAAAATCCCCATCACCAATATTGACTTGTAGAATTTCATCTAATCAAATTCTTTACCTTTCCGACATCTTTAGAAAATTCCTCCTCATCGGGCTTTATCAATCCCTTTAATTTTTCCATCCAAAGATTCGTATTTCCAACAAAGAGGAGAATGTCTTTTTCTTTACCCTTTTCCAAGAATGTAACTCGGATGTATTTACTTCTTAATTTTTCCTCTTCTCTGAAATTTTGTATAGAATCCAGAGGTAGATCCAAGACAAATTCCCCGTGACTTCGAGCCAGTATCCTCTCAGATGTAAGATACAGGCTTAGATCCCTGTGCCCCTTTTTACCAAAGAATTTCCCCTTTTTTCTTGGAAATAAAACGGCCCCTCTATCCAATGTCCTCAGCAATAATTCCTCCCCATGCATTAATTTCAATGGCTCCTCTTCCTCTGTGATATATTTAAAGATGTAATAACATCCAAATATTGCTATTCCCATGGAGAGCAAGGCCAGAAAGAGGTTTCCGATGATGAACTGATAAATAAAGGCTAAGACTATTATAGCTGCCACTAAACCAAGAAATACCTCATAACCCATTTCCTTTATTCTATCCTGGATCATTTTATTAAGGATTTAAATTTAAAGTTAATAAATATTCTATTTAAATATTTATTATGGTTCTATGTAAAATACCAAACATAATTGGGATTATACTGATGATTCTACTCTTAGAGCAGGGCAGGGTTGGAACTTGTGTAGATTCAGGTATTGTAACTCTTTTTGCAATAGTGACTCTTATTGTCTTGATAGTGGGACTTATCCCTGGTTAGGCATTTTGAGAAATTTTGAGAAATTTTCTATATACCTAATATTTTTAGATTATCCTATTTATATACCTAACAATAATATATTTAATATGCTAAATAAAAAGGGACACTTCACACCGATATCAAGTATGCTCCGAATAATTACGGTTGCACTAATGCTCATATTCTTGGATATGGGGACCAGGGGTACATCAATAGATCCGGGAATGATGAGTATTTTCGCAACAGTAGCCATAATTACAACACTGGCGAGCTTTATACCCATTTAGATTTATGCTCATTCTGAGCTCATTCTGAGATCGACTACATTACAGTGTTGTAGCTAAAAATGCGCTATATGTAGGTGCATTTTTTATTATCTTTATAGCCTTGTTCGTTGTGGGTTCAATATGCTCTATTTATTAGTAAAAAGGAAATATTCTATCGATGACATCAATTCTGCCAGAAGGAGGAGATACTCCAGAAGGGGTTGAAAAGGAAGTAGTCACAAGAGAAAAAGAGGGTATGAAGATAGATCTAAAAATAGTAGTTATTATCGTAGCCTTTATAGCCTTGTTGCTTTTATTGATGTTACTCCCGGGGGCTCCGATTGAGGCTTATGGAATAAGCGTTAGACCGGGAACATTTGTTTTATTGATTATACTTGTTTTAGTCGCCTTAATGTTACCTAGGGCTCTGATAAAATTTCTGGAGTACGAAAGGGGTGTTGTGTTCAGATACGGTAGGTTCAACAGGGTTGCTGGTCCAGGCTGGACACTCATATTCCCCATAGTGGAGAAATATGAGAAGGTTGATCTAAGGTTACATGTTTACACCATAGACCCAAAAGAGGTGGTGACAAAGGATAAGGTAAGATTCTTGGTATCACCAGAGGTATTTATGTATGTCTCAAATCCCAGAGATGCCATAATAAATATTAAAGACTATAAAGGGGCTGTTCTTAGTTATATTAATTCTGCTCTAACTCATATCTGTGGTAATTCACCATCAGATTACATTATATCGCACATGGATAGTATATCCCATATGTTGGAGGATTCTGTTCACAAGATATCTACCTATCCCGGAAGAGAATGGGGAATCGTTGTACCGAAGGTTAAGCTAACCATGGTCAGATTTCCGGAGAAGGTTCAATCTGCAATGCACGAAAAGGTAGCTGCCGGACAACTTAAGCTGGCGGCACATGAAAAAGCCGATGCCATTAAGATGGAGATAGATGCCATAAGGGAGGCTGGGGGTAAGCTCACGGACCCAGCCATAACCTATATGTATCTAGAGGCCCTAGATAAAGTTGCAAGGGGTAGGGCAACCAAGATAGTACTGCCATTGGAGATATCCAAGATTGCGGAGACAATAACCAAGAGAACTACTCAGCCTACAAAGGCCAAAATACCTGTAGACATGATCAACTACTACCAGGATGTTATGGATAAATACGAAAAACGTATAAAGGATATAGAGAATAGACTAAAAGAGGGAGAGATAAAACCCGAAGAGATGGAAGAATACAGAAAAGAGATAGAAAAAGAGGAGGAGGACTACACCAAAAAGATCAGAGAGATAAAAAAGAGATTGGGATTGAGAGATTAGACATAACATTAGATATATCTCTATCATCCCTTTATCTTCAGCTCCTCTATTTCAGCTACCAGGTGCATTGAAGGAACCTCCATTGCGGCTTCAGCTAAAACGAGTAATGTCTCCAACCAGTTCATGATTCCCACCATCACAAGTGGTGCTGCTCCCAACGCGAGGAATCCCGCCAATCCAAATCCAGTTTCCATAGTAGAATCTGAAACTAAGCTGAGTAGTGGTGTAGAAGCAATCCCAATTACCGCAAGGATTATTGCCATTAACGGCTGAATAAATATCCAAAGTATTGTCTGTCTTATTATACTCTTTCCGAGCCTCTGTGTAAAATGTATTGAATAGAGAAATATCCCAATAGGAAACAGCATTGTAAATACCAGAATCATGAAGTATCTCATACATATTATAATAAATGGAATACTGGAAAGAATAATTGAAAACAGAAAAATGAATAGCATTGGCCAGAAGGCAAGAAAGGGCATTTTCCATTTAATTGTATTCCACATATGATCCACGCATATTCTTAAGACCTTCAATGCGATTTCCATATTCCCAGAGTTGGTATTAATGATAAAATTCGTGATGTATAAAGAAACATCCAGGAATGCCTGAACTATGGGGATAGTAAAGATAACAAATGCTACGGAAAGAATTAACCTCAGTAAACTTCCCTTTGCCCTCGCCCTCCCCTCTGGAGAACTGGAAATGAACATGAGATATATAGCCAGCAAGAGAAAAGCCAATAGATAAAAGGGTGCAAGGAGCTGAATGAAGAAATTTACCTTGTTATCTATTATCGGATTTACATCCCCATCAGCAAGGATCAACTCTGGATTGCTCTGCTGGAGTATATTGAAAAATTCACTAGGTTGTAGGGCATCTCTCACGGGGTCAAAGAATGCCTCTCCTATGAAGCCCGTATATAATGCATCTCTAATTATTCCACCCACTACCTCACCCACTACACTGGGCATTCCGTGCCTTAGTGAGGGTCCTATACTATCTGTAAGGAGAGCTATAGCAAATGCCCCCGTAGAGAGTATCATCAATATCGTCAATACCACGATGACCTTTTTACCCTTTGTTACCATTTTCATCCTATTTCATTGTTTCATCTATAACTACCGCCCCTATTGAAAGTGGAGCCGCCTGTAGCACTTCAAATAAAAATACGAGGAAGGCCAGCCAGTCTCCAACCCCCAAGATCATCATCGGTGACCCAATGAAAAAGAACAATGCTGCGATAAGGATATAGAATTCTGGGATATAGGAGGGTATGGAACCAATCACGGTTCCAATGATAACTAAGGCTAAAATCCATGCTATTGGCATGAATGTCCATAGAAATGTCTGCATGAATAAACCCTTTCCAATATGCTTTGTGGGATAAAATAAATAGAGAAAGAAAGCCAATGGCAATAACATTCCAAAGAGAATTACCATTACATGTCTTAGAAGCAACATGATAGTCAAACCAAATAGCAAGGTGGTATGAATGGCAAATAGCTCAATCCCACCGGTTCTGTGGATTAGTGTTAGTTTACTGAACTTCCAGTATAAACCACTACTGGCTCCCTTTAAAGCACTAATTCCGGCATTAGCACCCATTGATATTAATGCATTGGCAAGATTTTCAGATATTATAAAGAAGACCTTCAATACCCCTGGGGAGAGAGAAATCAAAACCAGACCTATTATCAGATTAGTTAGCATGCTCTTTGCCTTAGCCCTCCCCCTCATGGAAGAGGAAGCCATGAGGATGTAAAGTGCAAGAATAACTATAGCTAAGATATAGAATGGTGCAATTATCTTAATAAAGAAGAACATTCCGGAGGTTATCTCACTCATTGGAGGATTAGTGGTTAAGAGCAAAGGAAAACTATCAAAGATCTTTTCATAAAAATCTATTACCTGCCATCCAGTCGAGACTATCCAACCCTTGGCTACTAATTTCAATCCCTCTTTTATTGCGACATCAATTATACCTAGTAACGCCCCTCCAGCATTTACCAATGTTGATAGCAGTAAAATCACAACCAATAATGTGAAGATTCTGCTTTTTTTATCCATTTTATTTCATCAAGGTAAAAATTTCTTGAATAGTAAAACCATTACGATTGGAACTAGGATTATTGAAAAATGGGCTACTGCTCCGAAGCCCAGTGTCATTAGATTCGTGGTACCAAGATCTATGGATGTAAAAAACCATGCAAGCATATTGTTAATCCCTGGAACAGGGAAGATATTGAGGCATGTAATCTCTGGATTAGAAACCAGGGTAGTAACTGAGAATGCCTTTGCCACAGAAACCAATGCCAAGGCCATGAATGCCTGGATGAATGTCCATATCAGGAATTGCTCTAATATCGTTTTTCCAATACTCTTTAATTCGGGGATAAAATAAAGGAGAATTCCCAATGGGAATAGGATCATCAATGCGGTGAGGATAATATTCCTCAGGGATATTACCATATAGGGTAACCACGCGAATACATACACCAGCATTAAAGAAACTGCCCCAAGTTCGATGTCTGGTATCATTAACCATGTAGATAAGATGAGCATTCCCCATATCCCACCATTAAGTATCTCCCTAATAAGTTCCAAACTGGTTAGAGAGAAGATACTATCTGTTAAATACCCGGAGATAGAGAATATCAACCATATCAACCTTGATGATAATGATATTAGTACTAATGTAATTATCAGTTTACTTAGTAGAGATTTTGCATTTGCCCTCCCCTCTGGTGATGATGAATACAGCAGTAGATAGAAACCAATGGAGACTATTAACAGGGAATAGACTGGAAATAGTATCTTCAGTAGTATATTCAGGAATGGCAGAATCCCCTCAGTTGGAGGATTGTAGAGGATTACCCTGTTAAAATTCTTGACAAAGGATGTTCCATCTTGAGTTAGCCAGTAACCAATAGGTGCCGCAATAACCAAGCCCCTGATGAGGGGTTTTATTATGAGACTCTCCAGTAGAATCTCAAGCGATTCGAGCTTAATCCCCTTGGCTTCTGCGGTAACTATCATTAATAATGTTATCACCAATGCCAATGTCATCAAATTCATAAATTTCTTTTTCCTCATGGTAAAAATCCTCTAAAGAATCTTATTATGAATAAGGGTGCTACGGCAAACATCAGGCACCCGACAAGGGGTATTACTGGCATGGTCGTAGGGCCCAAACCAACTTTCATGAAATCTTCCCCCAAGCTTATTATGGACTGAACAACGGTTAGAACTATCAGAGCGTTAATAACCTGCAGGAATGTCCATATAATGGTTTGCTCTAACATCGTCCTTCCCAGTGCCTTTGTAAATTCAAAGGAATAGAGGAGTATGGATAATGGAAATAAAACTATGAATACAGAAACGGCAAAGAATCTTATCAGTATGGGGAAGATGAATGCACCCCACACCAGGATCATGAAGAAGAGAAATGTATAGAAACCAAGTTCTATCTCTATGAATGTTGCTATGAAGTGTAATCCCTTTAGACCACTTAGTTCTAATCTTAGATCCAGTGGCGTTGCTCCAATGCTCGTATCCCATGCCTTTGTAAATACACCCTTTGCGGTTGGGGCAAGAATGGATGATGTTAATCCCTCAGAGACCGTCAGTAAGAGATTCATCAACTGGGGTGATACTGAGACGAAGATTAAGCCTACTATTAATTTAGTTAGCATTGACTTTGCTTCTGCCCTTCCCTCCGGAGAGGAGGAAAGAAAGAGGATATAAAAACCAAGAAATGCTATTGCTGGGATATAAAGGGCGAATACAAGTTTTATGACAATAACCATTAGATTGGATAACGTAGTAATGGAGGGATTCATCATCACTATCTCTGAGAGATTCGCTTTGAGTTCATTCAATCCCTCGGTTCCATATGAGGCTGAAAGCCAGATATACAACAACCTCTTGGCAATCCATATTATAATACCCATTCTATTAAACCCAGTCTCATGACTCTCTCCAAATATCTTGGGTATTCTTACTGCAGTTGATATCGACATTGCTACCAATATCAATCCGATCACTATCAAGATCTTAATCCTTGAATCCATTCTCATAATGGTGGTAATAATTTTCTAAGTAACATGAACAGGATTATTGGTCCCAACATTAAGGTAAAACAGGCGGCGAGGTCAAAAAAACTGATAGTAAGTGGCCAAATCCCAAACCCATAGCCCAATAAATCCTCAGGAAGCATTATCATCCCCGTACCTATTGCAACCAGGATTATTGCATAAAATTCCTGCACGAATGTCCATAGCAGGAGTTGCTCTAATAAAGTTCCCCCTAGTTTCTTTGTTGGATCAAAGCAGAGGAAGAAGATGGTGAATGGAAACAACAGTGTGAAGAACATAACCATCAGGTACCTGAAGGCTAAGATGCCATAGACACCAATAAAGAGTGTAATGCTTAACATGAGCATGGGTATTGTTCTCCCGGGTTCTGCCTCTACTTTTAATTTTGGTAGGCTCTCACTTATTATCTTTAATAACCTTACTGATCTAACTCTTCCATAGCGAAATACCCATTCATAAGCATATCTATCATAAGCCATCCCACTTGCACGGGTTACTATCTCCGTTACTATCTTCCCCATTGCATTTACCCCATATATAGCCCCCACGGTCATCCAAAACGAACCCCACATCACCCCAGTATATGTACCCACAGCATCAGTTACCTCTTCCTCTCCCTGAGTTAGAATATTCTTCGTTACATTCTCTGAGAGTGTAAAGAAGAAGTTAAGCAGATGTGGGGAAATGGTGACCAATATCATGCCAATTATCAATTTGCTGACCATGGATTTCGCCCTTGATCTCCCCTTCGGTGAGGTAGACAGGAAAAGGATATACGCCCCCAATGAAACAAGGGCTAGGACATAGAATGGGATCAGTAGATGAATGAATGAGTATACTGTAGACTTTACCCCTTCATGGAGCGGGTCTGGATTTATCAGGATATATCTGTTTATATTCTCTGAAATGTCTTTGGTTACCGTCCGTGTGAATAAGCCAAGGAGGAAAACATAAGCGAATGTTCTGCTTTTCTCACCTTTCTCCTCTAGCTCTTCATGAGCAAAATGTTTCCCCCAGTGTGTAATCAAATGCTTTGGATTTTTAAGCACATGCTCCCATGATTTAAGTACACCCTTTAATGGTTTGGTTATTAACCCCCAGATTGTATCGATTATTGAAGCTGAAACACTACTGGAAAGTAGTATTAGGATTATAAATATTGCCAGTATCTTATTCCACATCCTTTGTGAATCTTCTCTTTGCATTTTTGTATTAATTCTTACATTTTATATTCCTTTAGCCATCGCTCAAATATAGGATCTGTGAATCTATATGCCCCTTTGGCTTTCCTTTCTAAGATACCCTTTTCCATTAACTTTTCCACAAATGGATAAGCAATAACTCAATCCCGGATCTGAGAGGGTTTTCACCATCCCCTCTACCAGTTCAGCTCTAATTATATAAGTTCATTATTCACCCTTCAATGTCTTCCACCCAACCTTTTAACAAAAGGTTGATCAAAATGAGTGGGGTGCTTCACACCCCACGAACAATTATTCTTCACCCTTCAATGTCTTCCACCACTCTCCGAAGTCAGTTCTCCGTCTCTTGAAGAATCTATATGAAAATAAAATGAAGATCAGGATCAAGATTAGGATCAGGAAATTAGCCAAAAATTCCCCATGGAAGAATGGTGACCTGAATTCTGTGCTGCCTACCGGAGCTTCTGCATTAGCTGGGGAGACAGGATTTGTAGCTGGTGGGATAGCCACCATTGTTCCAGGGAAGTAAAAATATAATATAGTAAAGCAATGAATCTTAAATGTAAAGCTCGCAACTCCATTTGCATCTGTTGTAACATATCCATCATTTATTAAGGAGGGAGGGGATAAGAACTCCACCTTTCCGCTCCCGCTTTCTATGTATATTGGCTGATTTCTAATTGGAATTCCTGTATCATAATAAGTTAAGGTTAATCTCCCGGTTACAATCTCTCCTGGCTTGATGTTCCATGGCTCTGTATCGAATTCATAATCAATTTTGCTTGCCTCTCTTAGAATAACATTCACGTTCGGATTTGGAGATGATGGAAACAAGTCAATTGTAATATTCCTGAAATGTGAGTATATGGTGATGTTTGCATTTTCTTCAATATCTTTGGCTGTAAGGGTGTATTCCTCCAAACCACCAGTAGAGTTGATGATAGAAATTTTGAGCGTATTGAAGTCAAAGGTATATGTGGTTTTATGATCGGTTTGATTTTGCCTTACATTTGCTTTTGCAGTTAGAAATCCCGTGAAATCATAATCCTTAAATCCGATATCAAAGTATTTCTTCATAGAGGAACGATTCTCTGTATATAAACCCACAAAATCATAATACTCTCCGAGATTTACATTATCGAGGTAGACCTTTATATTATTTGATCTAAATTCTATACTGGAGATTTCATCCTCAATTTCTACACACTCTCTGTTCCAGCCGGATGGGAGATCACAGTATGGAGAAGTGTAAGAATTGCAGTCTAATTTGAATTTCTCATTTCCATTAACATAAAGCTTTAGATAGCCTCCACTTTTGCATTCCTCAACAGCATACATGAAGCACAATTCGTTATAGGGAAATGTATGTAATGGTATTGGAGTAATTCTCTGTTTTATCCATCCATTATCCTCCAGTTTTACAGCATAGCCGGAAAAGCCATTCGGCACCGTGGTTACTTTGCCCTTGGTCTTTGCCCAGTTTTTGTATTCTTTGCCCAAAGGTTTCTCAAATTCTCCATTCCTTATCCTGATTCCCTGTTCCTCATGAAAACTTCTCTTGGATTTACATGGATCTGGATAACAATCACTCTGGGGACATACACAATCATTACTAGGATCGGAATCTGTATTGGGTTTAAATTCCCCCCCAGTATCATTTATGCATGTTACATCAAAGCGATCATCTGGAGGGCACCAGCACCTCGGTGATGGACATTCCCTTTTACATACCTCATTGAAATCGAATTCTTTTCTTTCATAGCCATACGAGTCGTGATGTGTATATACCTTCGTTTCTTCATCACCCGGGGATGGGAATTTCTTGTATAGATAGTGCTTTACAGGATAAACGATAGGGAAATAACTTATAGTGGATTCATTTACCTGAAAAATGAACATTCTCAAGATATCTGGGTCTAGAGTAACATTTATAGTACCGGAAATTTCCCTGTTTCCCTCATCGTCCACGAATTGATACCCATCCTTATTATAGTTACATTTTCTACTATACCAACAATGCTGGTATCTATCCCTGCTTTCACCACCACAACCTATATGTTTATCCCTATAGGTAGGTTCTTTCTCTACGTGCCAATCGAAATCATCACAGCTGCAGGCATCAAGCACACACACCTCATTAGTACACACCTCCTCATCACACGCTACATAATACTTGTTCCTTCTGAGCATACTGATGTATTTATGCTCCGCATCTATTTTTAATTCATTTGCGGTGTCCAAGAGATTGTAATTAAAAACAAGATCAGAATTCACTATGAATTCTTTTTCTGGGTCCTTAGGCTTATAGACCCTCGTAATGGTATATGTATCGCCAGATTTAGAGAGGTATGCACGGGTTATCTCAAAGGGCATGTTTCCAGTCTCTATTAGAGTAAATGCAGGATGGGTTATCCCCCATTTATTCTCCTTAATTCTGTTTTTATTCACTGTTGTGCCATCATCTATATCTGTGTCAGGAATGGTAAATGATGT
>Ga0209410_1001312_pt1 | contig 12067 bp, 10 predicted proteins | sample Mar14436cmmetaG_FD_184135 | JGI IMG/M metagenome (GOLD analysis project Ga0209410, IMG submission 184135) | Marine hydrothermal vent microbial communities from Guaymas Basin, Gulf of California to study Microbial Dark Matter (Phase II) - Marker... ... | reverse complement strand
CGTCTGGGTTGTGCCACAATAGCCATAGGGGGAAGAGCTTATGGCACGCTTTGGCATTGTAGCGGTCCTTTTGCTTTGCCTCACGGGAATCGCGTGGGCAGACATCGCCGTGTATCCTCTTTCCATCGAGGTTCCCGTTCCTCCGGGGAAGGAGGCCACCGTAGGGTTCTGGGTGGAGAACGTGGGCTCTACGGCGGCCGATGTCCGCATCACCCTCCACGATTGGTTCCGTACCCCCGAGGGCAAGCTCCAAGTGCTTCCTCCCGGGACCCTCGAGGGCTCCTGTGCCGCCTGGATCACCTGTTCCCATACTACCATCGCGATCCCGCCGGGTGAGAAGGTTTGGGTGTCGATTGTCATCTCCGCCCCCGAGGATGCCATCGGCGATCGTTGGGCCCTCTTCCTGGTGACCGAATACCCCCCAGAGGAGAGGCCCGGGGAAGGGATGGGCACTAGAGTATTGGTGGCCTACGCGGTGAAGCTTCTGCGCCGGGATCCCGACCACGCTTCACCCGCCGGCGAGATCCGCTCCGTGGAGGTCCTGGGAGTCCACCCCCTCAAGCTCCGTATCCACTACGTGAATACCGGGAACGCCCACACGAAGAACAGCGGTACGGTGGAGGTCCGGGATATCTTCGGTGAGACGGTGCGGAGCTTCTCCATCGACGAATTCCCCACCCTTCCGGGGGAAGAGCGGGTTCTCGTAGTGGAGGACCCCACGGGGGAACCCCTTCCGGAAGGGGTTTACTACGCTTTCGCCACCGTCGATTTCGGTGGGGAATACCTGGTGCGGGGCGGGATCATGTTCCAGGTCCCGCTGCCTTCTGAGTAATTCATATAACGCACCGTTTTCCCTTCCTTCGTTTCCCTTGATCCACTACATCCGCACGAAAAGTCCATCTCTTCGGACATTTCGGCACCTAAGATGGCTGGGGTATGGACGGTGGCCGAAGGGGATCGATCTGTGCATTGGCGGCTTTCGTCTCCCTCGCAGTGCATCTGGCCGCTTTTGGGGGGCCATACTCCGTGGAGGTGAGCGCCACCCCTCCCAAGGTGGCGAACCCGGGGGAGATCGTCACCCACGTTTTCACCATCGAAAATTTGGGCACCGAGGACGATTTTTACCTTTTGGAGTTGGAGATCCCTCAGGGTTGGGATTTCTTTCCCGAGATGGAGGCGGTGTTCGTGCGCGCCGGGGAAGCGGAGTACGTTTTCGTGAACTTGATCGTACCCCCAAGCGCCCCTGCCGGGACCTATTCGGTCGTCCTCCGGGCGACCTCCTCCGGGGACCCTAAGATCAGCGCCGAGGCGGGGACGAAGGTCGAGGTCCTTCCCCGCCGGGATTTCGAGCTTTCCTGGCGCGATCCCCCCGAAAGACTCCAGGTAGGACGGGAGGCGGTGTGGACGTTTCTCCTCGAAAATACGGGCAACGTCCCCGATACCTACTTGGTAAAGCTCGAGCGGTTCGGGGAGTGGGAAGCAGAGGTGTCTGCTCCGGAAGTGCACCTCCTTCCCGGGGAGGAAGAGGCGGTGGAGGTTTTGGCCCGGGTTCCGTCCCGGGCGCGGGCGGGGAGCAGTTACACCCTGCGGATCATCGTCACCTCGGCCCATGACCCAACCTGCGTCAAGGAGCTCAGGGCCTCCGGCCGGTTTCTCCCGCCGCCTCCCGAGCTCGTTCCCCGGAGCCTCTATCCTCGGTGGGATGTGACCTTGGGGGCGGTACTCGATTCCGAAGGCAACCCACGTTTTTCCTTCCGGGGCACCGGGGACATCGAGGTCTTCGACTACCGGGTCGACGCGGGCATGGAGGCCTCGCTGGACGGCTTGGGAGAGCTCCGCCTGCGTTGGGAAGGGCACGGGAAAAGCTTCTTCCTCCACGGCGGGGGGATCGCGGGGCTTTTGCTCGGCGTCTCGGGAAAACCCTTGTTCGGTGGGGAGATCGAGGGGCTGGGCCGGTGGCGGGCGCTCTTCACTCCCTCCACCAAGGGCCTCTCCGTTACTGGGGAAGGAGAGGGGGTGACCTTCAACTTCGTTTGGGGAGGGGATTTGCACGCAGGCCATTCCTTTCGGGATATCGGGTTTCGGTGGAGCCCCGAAGACCGCTTCTCCTTTTGGGGAACCATCTCCCAGGGAGAGGACCTTTCCTCTACGGGCACAGCCGTGCAGATGGGGGGTGAGCTTTCCCTTCCGGGCTCCCGGTTACGATGCACTTGCCTTTGTATCTCACCGGGGTATCCCCGTCAGGGGCTGCGGGATGAGCTTTCCTTCCGCTGGGAAAGCTTGCGCGCTTCCCTCCCCCTGGAGCTCAGGTATCGGTTCGTCTCCGTTGCCCGGGAAACTCCGGCGGAAAGGCTTGTATCCCACGAGCTTCGGGTCCCTTTTTCGCTGGATGCGCCGCTTCGGCCACGGCTGGAGCTGGGCTATATCAGGCGTTACGCCGAACCTCCCCCTCGGGACGTGGATGAGCAAGTCCTCTCCGCACGTCTCTCCCTCCATGGGGAGGCGCCCATTTCTTGGAATAGCTCCCTCGACAGTTCGTTCACGGAGGACTTCGTTGCCGGGACCACCGTGGGGAGGCTTTCCCTTTCCGGAGGCTTCACCATCCGGGCCGAGGTCGTGGAGCTTTCCTTCCGTGCCGGGGTGACAGGGGCGTTGGGCATCGGGGCGGAACCCCCCACCTCCTCGTTCACCCTCAGGGCGAGGTTTCCCGGGGTATTGGGGAGCCCTGATCTGGTCTTTCGCGCTGGAGGGGAGAGGGCCGAGCTTTCGTGCTCCTTCCGCGATGTCCCCACGGGGGAAGAGGGCGAGGCCTCGGGACGCCTGACCTATACCTTGGAGGAGGGCGCATCACGATGGGAAGCGAGCCTTTCCCTCAGCTTCCCCGCTGACTTTCCCTTCCTCGGGCCCACCCGGGGGAGGATCCGGGGTCGGATCTTCCTGGACCGGGACGGCGACCATGCCTTCGGCCCCGGGGACGAAGGGGTGGAAGGTGTGTTACTGGAGGCCAACGGTGCCGAAGCCTTGAGCGGGGACGAAGGGATCTTCGCGTTTCCTCCCCTCCTTCCCGGAAGATACCGGATCACTTTTGTGGAACCCCCTCCGGAGTTCGTCCCGCTTCTTCCCCTGCCGGAGGTGAGGGTGGAGCGGGGGAAGGAGGTGGTGGTGGAGATACCGCTACGTCCGCGGGCGTGGCTCAAGGTCCACGTTTTCCATGACGCCGACAAGGACGGTTTACACGATCCCGGAGAGGCCGGGATCCCCGGGGTGGAAGCGGTGGTCTCCGGGGAAGGGGGGACGTGGCGGTTGAGGACGGATGCCGCCGGCCTTGTCTCCTTGGAGCTTCCGCCGGGACGCTACACGGTTAGGCTGATCGAGGAGAGCCTCCCCGAGCGGTACGTTCTCACCACCCCCGGGGAGGTCGAGGTGGAGGTACCGGAGTATGGGACCGCGGAGGCGGCCTTCGGCGCTTACCGCAAGCCGAAGCCGGTGGTGGTGACCTTCGGTCCTCCCATCGCCGCTATTTCCTATTCGCCCCAGAGTCCCCGTGTGGGGGAGCCGGTGCGCTTCTCGGGCGCCGGAAGCAAGGCCTTCAACGCCGAGATCGTGGAATATCGCTGGGAATTCCGTCTTGGTCCGCGCGCCTTGGGCGCGACCGGGGCGGAGGTCACCGTCTCCTTTCCCGAACCCGGCCGGTGGACGGTGACCCTGATCGTCACTGACTCCAACGGGCTTATCGGGGCGAAGCGGGTAATAGTAGAGGTTTCTCCTTAAGCTTTTTGAGTTGTCAAGCGCGGATGCGTTGGGCATGATCCTTTCGGGTGATCGAGGGTGAAGAGAAAGGCGGAGGTGCTCGTCATCGGCGGGGGGACCGCGGGGTATTCCGCGGCCATCCGCGCTGCCAAACTCGGGAGGTCCGTGGTCCTCGTGGAGAAAGATGAAGCCTTGGGGGGTACGTGCCTCAACCGCGGCTGCATCCCTACCAAGGCCCTCCTCCATGCCGCGGGGCTCCTGCGGGAGCTCTCCGGGGCCCGGAAGCTGGGCATCGAGGCAAGCGATGTTTCGCTTAGCTGGGGGAAGCTTCAGGCGTGGAAGGATTCCGTGGTGCGGCGCCTCTCCCAAGGGGTCAGATTCCTTTGCGAACGAAACGGGGTCGAACTCATAAGGGGGACCGCCCGGTTCGTCTCCCCGAGGCGCGTGCGGGTGGAGGGGGCGGACGTGGAGCTCGAGGCGGATGCGGTGGTCGTGGCCACGGGCTCGGCCCCCGTGGAGCTCCCGGGGCTCGAGTTCGACGGGGAAATGGTAATCTCATCCCGGGAGGCCCTCTCCCTCCCCAAAAGGCCCGAGCGGGTGCTCATCGTGGGGGGAGGGTACATCGGGATGGAGCTCGGAACCTTCTTCGCCTGCGTGGGGACCGAGGTCGTGGTGGTGGAGCTTTTGGATCGGGTCCTCCCGGGGATCGATCCCGAGCTCGTCTCCCATATTGCCCGAGGGCTTCCGCAGTTGGGGGTAGAAGTCCATACGAAAAGCCGGGTAATCGGGTTGGAGAGGTCCCGAGGGGGGATCGTTTCCCGCGTTCATGGGCCCGACGGGAAAGAGTTCATAGTAGAGGCGGAGCTCGCGTTGGTCACCGTGGGGCGGCGGCCCTTCGCCGAGGGGCTGGGATTGGAGGAACTGGGGGTCGAGCGGGACGAACGGGGGTTCATCCGGGTGAACGAGCGCCTCGAAACCTCCGTTCCCGGGATCTACGCCGTGGGGGACGTGGTCCCCGGGCCGATGCTCGCCCACCGGGCCCATTGGGACGGAAAGAGGGTCGCGGAGATCATTTGTGGTCGCGAACCCAAAGAGAGGCCCCCGGTCCCGGCGGTGGTGTTCACCTCGCCTGAGATCGCCACCGTGGGCCTCGCGGAGACCGAGGCGAAGGAGCGCGGATATGATGTTGTCATCGGAAAATTTCCCTTCACTGCCTCGGGGCGGGCCCTCACCCTGGGGGACAACCGCGGCCTGGTGAAGGTCATTGCCGAGAAGGGATCGAAAAAGATCCTCGGGGTGCCCGGCGGTGGTGTTCACCTCGCCTGAGATCGCCACCGTGGGCCTCGCGGAGACCGAGGCGAAGGAGCGCGGATATGATGTTGTCATCGGAAAATTTCCCTTCACTGCCTCGGGGCGGGCCCTCACTCTGGGGGACAACCGCGGCCTGGTGAAGGTCATTGCCGAGAAGGGATCGAAAAGGATCCTCGGGGTGGGGATCGTGGGGCCATGGGCCTCGGAGCTGATCGGCGAGGCCTCGCTGGCGCTTCATAAGGGCTTGACCTTGGGGGAGTTCGCCGAGGCGATCCGCCCCCATCCCACCCTCTCCGAGGCCCTGGGGGAGGCGGCGGAGGTGCCCTTGGGCGGAGCGATACACGTGCTCTGACCCCGGATGGAAGCCCTCATCACCCGGCTTTCGGGCGGGAACCTGGTCCTTCAGGGCCTTTTAGGCGGCATCGTTATCACCCTGTTCAATGCCCTGGGGGCGCTGCTTGTGGTGGTGTGGCGCCGGCCGCGGGAGGGGCTTTTGGACGGGGCCCTGGGGTTCGCCGCCGGGGTGATGCTCACCGCCAGCTTCACCAGTCTCATCCTTCCCGGGATTGAGTACGGAGGCATCTGGCCCGTGATCGCCGGGGTGGTGCTCGGGGCGCTGATGCTCGACCTCGCCGACCACCTGGTGCCGCACCTCCACCTCATCGGTGGCCGGGAGGGCCGTCCCAGCGCGCGCATCAAGGCGGTGTGGCTCTTCATCATCGCCATTACCCTCCACAACATGCCCGAGGGGCTGGCGGTGGGGGTGGGATTCGGCTCGGGGGACATGGACAACGCCCTCTCCCTCATGTGGGCCATCGGCCTCCAGAACCTGCCGGAGGGGTTGGCGGTGGCGGTCTCCGCCCTGGGCGCCGGCATGGGGACATTCTTCTACGCCGCCGTGGTGGGGATCCGGGCGGGGCTGGTGGAGATCCCCTTGGCGGTCGTGGGGGCGTGGGCGGTGGAGGCAGCCCGCCCCATCCTCCCCTACGCCATGGGATTCGCCGCCGGGGCGATGCTCTACGTGATATCGGACGAGATCGTCCCGGAGACACACCGGAAGGGACACGAGCGCCTCGCCACCCTGGGGTTCATCATCGGGGCCCTGGTCATGCTCTATCTCGATGTCACGCTGGGATGAATGGGGAAAGGAGGGACGCGTGGAGTTACTCAAGAAACTTTCCGAAGCAAGCGGGATACCCGGCCACGAGGAGGAAATCAGGCGGATCATCAGGGAAGAGCTGGACGATGTGGTGGACGAGATACACACGGACACCCTGGGGAACATCATCGCCCACAAAAAGGGGGAAGGTCCGAAAGTGGTGGTGGCCGCGCACATGGACGAGATCGGGTTCCTCGTCTCCTACATCGACGAGAAGACCGGGTTCCTACGGGTGGAGCCCTTAGGGGGGTTCGATCCCCGCACTCTCATCGCCCAGAGGGTGCGGGTGCATACCAAGTCCGGCGTTCTCCTCGGGGCCATCGGGGTGAAACCCGTCCACATCCTCCCCGAGGAGGAGAGGAAGAAAATCCCCCAGGTCAAGGAACTCTTTGTGGACGTGGGCCTTCCGGCGGATAAGGCCAAGGAGCTCGTCTCCATCGGTGATATGGTCACCCTACACCAGGAATTCGCGGAGATGGGGGAGCTCGTGTCGGGGAAATCCCTGGACGACCGGGTCGGGGTGTACGTGGGGATCGAAGCCCTGAAGAAGTTGGGGGAGCACCGGGCGGACATCCACTTCGTGGGCACGGTCCAGGAAGAAGTGGGGCTCCGCGGGGCGCGGACCAGCGCCTTCGCCATCGCCCCGGAGATCGGGGTGGCGTTGGACGTCACCGTCGCCTGCGACATCCCCGACGTCAAGCCTCAGGAGAGGGTCACCGAGGTGGGAAAGGGCGTGGCGATAAAGCTTAAGGACTCCGCTTCCATCTCCCACCCCAAGCTCGTTCGCTTCCTGATCGATCTGGCGGAGGAAAAGGGGATCCCCTATCAGTTGGAGATCCTCCCCCGGGGCGGGACCGATGCCGGGGGGATCCAGCTCGCGCGGGAAGGGGCGGCGGTGGTGACCCTCTCCATCCCCACCCGCTACGTCCACACTGCAGTAGAGGCCGCCCACAAAAATGACATCCAGGCCGCGGTGGACCTTTTGGCCGCTTTCCTCGAGCGCTGCCACGAGGTGGACTTAAGGCTTTGAGCTGCCGGGAGGGGGATATGGGGAGGATCTTGTTCAGGGACGTGGAGGTGATCGCTACCTTCGACCGCGAGGGGCGGGAGCTCCGAAACGCCTGGCTCCTCGTGGAGGGGAATAGGATCGCCGCCCTGGGGGAAGGGGCGCGCCCTTCGGGGCCGTTTGACGAGGTGATCGATGGTCGGGACCGGGTGATGATCCCGGGGATGGTCAACACCCACCACCACCTCTACCAGACCCTGTTCCGCGCCGTTCCCGGGGCGGCCGACAGGAAGCTCTTCGATTGGCTTCTGTTCCTTTACGAGCGCTGGCGGGGGATCGACGAGGAGGCGGTATACGTCTCCACCATCATCGGTTGCATGGAGCTCCTCCTCTCCGGGTGTACCACCACCGCCGACCACTTGTACCTCTTCCCCAAGGGAAGGGAGCGGCTGATCGATGTGGAGATCGAGGCTGCCCGGGAATTGGGGATTCGCTTCCATCCCACCCGGGGCTCCATGTCCCTCTCCCGGGAGGAGGGGGGCCTCCCCCCAAAGGACGTGGTCCAAGCCGAGGAGGAGATCCTGGCGGACTCGGAACGCCTGATCCGCGAGTACCACGATCCGTCCTTCGGGGCCATGACCCGGATCGCCCTGGCCCCCTGCTCCCCCTTCTCCGTGACCCCGGAGCTCATGCGGAAAACCGCCGAGCTCGCCCGGAAATACGGTGTCCTCCTCCATACCCACCTCGCTGAGACACTGGACGAAGAGAGGTTCTGCCTCGAGAGGTTCGGGGTGCGGCCTGTGGAGTACCTGGAAGAGCTCGGCTGGCTCGAGGGTGACGTCTGGCTCGCTCATATGGTCCACGTGAACGCCGATGAGGTAAAGAGGATCGCGGAGGCCGGGGTAGGGGTAGCTCACTGTCCCTCCTCCAACATGCTCCTGGGCTCGGGGGCCGCCCCTGTTGTGGAGATGCTGGAGGCCGGGGTTAAGGTGGGGCTCGCGGTGGACGGCTCGGCCTCCAACGATCACTCCAACATGATCCGGGAAGCCCGCCAGGCGATGCTCGTTTCACGGATGAGGTACGGGGCCGAGGCTATGCCCGCCCGGAGGGCCCTACGCATGGCAACGATGGGCGGAGCCCAGGTATTACACCGGGAAGCCGAGATCGGGTCCCTGGAGCCCGGAAAGTGCGCCGATCTCTCCCTATGGGATATCTCGCGGTTGGAGTTCTCCGGGGCGGCGGATCCGGTGGCCGGGCTACTCCACTGTGGGGCCCAGTACGCGGAGCTTGTGATGGTGAACGGGGAGGTCCTGGTGCGGGGAGGGCGCCTCGTTAACGAAAAGCTCTACGATTACATCGCCCGTCACCGCGAGATCGCCCGGAGACTGGTCCGGGCATAAGCCTTGGGCTCCTTAACCGGGGGATGCAGATGACCTTTTGTGGTCCGCTTGCGGCAGGATTTTGGGGCGGATACATTTGTGCTTGGCATGACAGGAAAAGCTTTTCTCCTCCTATTTTTAGCGCTGAGCTTTCCCTTTTTCGGATCAGCGGGTGAAAGATACGCCCTGAAGATAGCGGAAGGGACTTCCCCTCGGGGGGGACAGGAGTTGGTGGTGGAAAACGCCCTGGTCCGGTATCGCTTCTGGGCGGACAACGGGGTGCTTGCCTCAAGTTATCTTTATTTTGCCCCCTATGGAACAAAGGAGCTGGAGGCGGTGCCGGGCTGGACCCAAGACAAAGCCCCCGAGCTCATCCAAGATGTGAGCCTCCCCCTGGAGATCTGGCCTCAGGGGGCAGCCCCTGACGAGCCTTTTGTTTACCGGATTTCCTACACCGAACAGGGTGAAAAGGTCCTGGAGGTAAGGCTCGCTTGGCAGGGGGAGGGGCTGGAGGTAGAGAAGAGGTTTACGGTGGCGGAAGACGCGCTCTACACCCTGCCTGTGGAGATCCACTTGCACGGCCAGGGACAAGGGGTGAAGCTTGTCCTCGGCCATTACCCCCAAGGCAAAGGGGTTCCCGAGCTCGTTTACCTTTATGAGGGACGAAAACACTCCCAGCCCCTCGCCTCCGGTACCCTCGAGGGAATCGGGCTTGTGGCCAAAGACAGCGTCTTTTTCTGGAAGTTCCAGGGGATGGAGGGGCTGAGGCCCTTCCAAGGGAGAAACGGCGCCGGACAGCCCGTGTTCGGGGTGGAGATCCCCGCTTTCTCGGGGGAGTTCGTCCTCAAGGGAACCCTTTACGCCGGGCGGAACCGCTACATCCTCCTAGAGAAGGCGGGGCTCCAGGGAATAGTGGAACTCGGATTCTTCTCCCGGTTCTTGGTGGGGGTTATCCGGTTCCTGGAGATGCTTTACCGGGCCACAGGCAACTACGGTTGGGCGATCGTTCTCTTCACCTTGGTGGCCCAGCTTTTCCTCTTTCCCCTCACCCGGACACAGATCCGGTCTATGGCCAAGATGCAAAGGCTACAGCCCAAGATCCAACGGCTGCAGCGCCTGTACAAGGACGACAAAGAGGCCTTCCAGAAGCACGTGATGGAGCTTTACCGTCAGGAGAAGGTGAACCCCCTGGGGGGTTGCTTCCCGTTTTTGCTGCAATTCCCGTTCCTCATCCTCCTTTGGCAGTCGATCTTCAACTCGGCGGAGCTCTTCCACCTCTCCCCACCCTTCCTCTGGATCCCGGACCTTTCCCTGCCGGATCCTTACTACATCATCATCGTGCTCACAGTGGCGGTACAGCTTCTGGGCCAGTGGATAACCACTCGGCGTTCCGGCGCCCAAGCTGCGGGCGGCACGCAACTGATCGGTTGGATCTTCCCCCTTTTCTTCGCCTTCATGTTCCGCAGTTTTCCCGCCGGGCTCTGGCTCTATTGGTTCCTTTACTCCTCCATCCAGAACCTGCTCCAGGGAATCGTTTACTGGGAGCTTTCCCGCGCGGCCCCCGCGGCGCCCAAGCCCGAAGATGCCGGAAAGAACTGAAGAGGCAAGGAGGTTCCTTTTAGGGCTGTTGGAACTCGTGGGGGAGGAGAAGGGAACCGTTGAGGTGGTGCCCGAAGAGGGCCGCCTCTACGTTAACCTTCGTGGCCCGTTTCATACCTTCCCCACCGATCCCGACTTCCGGGAGGCCTTGGCACATATCCTTCGTCTCTTTCTGCGGCGACATGGAGGAAGGGTAGCCCTTCTCCTTGACGTAAACGGGAAGCTCAAGGCCAGGGAGATGGAGCTTGTATCTCGGGCGCGGGAATTGGCGGAGCGCGCCTTAAAGGAGGGGAGGAAGATCGAGTTGGAACCCATGCCGGCGGCGGAACGGCGCCTGATTCACTTGGCATTGGCCGACCACCCCGGCGTACGGACCTATTCGGTAGGTCAGGGAAACAAGCGCCATGTGGTGATAGAACCCAGAAAATGAAGGGGCCTACCCCCCCGATCCGACAGCGGGGCAAGCGCCTGGAGCTTTGGGGAGTTCGGTTTACCCCCTTTCCCCTTCCGAAGTTGATAGAGGAGCTTCGTGACAGGCTTAGGGCAGGGGAACGGGGGATAGTGATTTTCACCCCCGATGCCCGGGCCTTCTCGCTTGCCATCCTAAGGAAGGACCTTCGGGTTCTCCTGAACGAAGCCGAGTATGTGGTGTGCGACGGGGTAGGCGTCTCCCTTGCCGCCAGGGCTTTCGGTGCGCGGCTTCCCCGGGTGGCCGGGGTGGATTTGGCCTGGGAGTTGTGCCGGATGGCCGCGGAAGAAGGCCTTTCCGTTTACCTCCTCGGGGCGCGGCCCGAGGAGGTGAAAAAGGCGGCGACGGCGCTCACCGCGGCTTTTCCGGGGCTACGTTTGGTGGGCCACCATCACGGTTACTTCCGCGGTGCCGGCCCGGTGGAGGAGATCAGGGCCCTCTCCCCGGATCTTTTGTTCGTGGGCATGGGTTTCCCTAAACAGGAGCGGTGGATCCTCGCCCACCGACGCTGCGGCGCCGGGATCCTTATGGGTGTGGGCAGCACATTCGATATCTGGTCGGGAAGGTTTCCCCGTGCACCCAGATGGGTTCGGGAGGTGGGGCTTGAGTGGTTGTGGCGGGCCTTCCAGGACCCCCGGCGCGTGCGCAAACTCTGGGCAGTCCCTTTTCTCCTTGTGTGTATAGCCTGGTCGTGGATCAGATGGCACACAAAGGCCTTTCTTAAGGGTTAATCAGCGCCTCGCTCGGAGCCTCTGGGCGGTGTTGGTCCAAAGATAGAAGATGGGGTTCGCCACGAAGATGGTGGAGTAGGTCCCCACGATCACCCCGATGAGCATCACCAAGGCGAAGCCCCGGAGCACCGGACCCCCGAACGCCAAGAGGATCGCGACGGGAATCAAGGTGGTAAGAGAGGTATTGATGGTGCGGGTGAGGGATTGGTTGATGGAGCGGTTGATGATGTCAAAAAGAGATGCCTTTTTCATGGCCTTCTGGTTTTCCCTCACGCGATCGAAGATCACGATGGTGTCGTTCAGGGAATAACCCACGATGGTGAGGAGGGCAGCGATCACGGGAAGGCTCATCTCCACTCCCACCAAGGCACAGATCCCCAAGGCGATGAGGACATCGTGCACCAACGCCACCACCGCCCCTACGGCGTAGCTCAGGCGGAACCTCCACGAGATGTAAACCAACATCCCGAAGATGGCCACGAGGATCGCCTGCCAGGTACGCCGGATCAGGTCCTCCGAGACCTGCTTGCCCACCGAGGTAGGGGAGATCTCCAGCACCGGGAACCTGTTGTTAAGCTGTTCTTGGATCTTATCGATTGTCTTCCCGTGTTCCTCCACGTTCAGGGGAATGGTGATGAGGAAAGCGGGGTGCCCCTCGATCTC
>Ga0209410_1001311_pt1 | contig 12068 bp, 11 predicted proteins | sample Mar14436cmmetaG_FD_184135 | JGI IMG/M metagenome (GOLD analysis project Ga0209410, IMG submission 184135) | Marine hydrothermal vent microbial communities from Guaymas Basin, Gulf of California to study Microbial Dark Matter (Phase II) - Marker... ... | reverse complement strand
TAGAGGAGAGACTTAGAACCAAGAGGATAAGCAAGACGGAGGCAGTTACAAGCATGGTTCCATATTCGGTTCCAACAAGAATAGGCCCGTCAGACTACGTTCCATTCCTCGGAGACAAGAAGATCTGCTACATACACATTAGGGGGAGGAAATTCGGAAATCAACCAGTAGTCCTACATGCGAAGCTTGAGGTTGAGGATTCACCGAACAGCGCTGGGATGGTCATAGACGTCATAAGAGCAGTGAAGATAGCGTTGGATAGGGGGATAGTAGGGCCTCTCATCAGCATCTCAGCGTATGCCTTTAAGCATCCGCCAGTACAGGTTGAGGACTCCGTGGCTAGGGAGTGGGTTGAGGAGTTCATTCAGGGAAAGAGAGAACGCTAGCATGGATGATCAGCACTCTCAGCTCTGAGTTCTCCCTTAATTTTTTGATTTTATTCGTGTTCGGAGGATTGGTGTAATGAAGGCGCTTATAATAGCCGCTGGACGTGGAGAGAGATTCAGACCTTTTACTGATGAGAATCCAAAGCCGTTGATACCATTGCTTGGACGCCCATTGATCGAGAGAGTTATAGATGCCGTTAAGGCAACAGGCATAAGGGATATAATCATTGTTACTGGGCATTTAGGCTGGAAGATCAGGTCTTTTCTTGGAGACGGATCAAAATATGATGTTAAGATAGAGTATATCGTGAATAAACGTTGGCAATTGGGTAATGGAGTTTCAGTTTATGAGGCGAGGAAACTTATCGATGAGAATTTCATCCTCTTAATGTCTGATCATATCTTCAATCCAAAGGTACTATACGAAATTCTAGATTATCAGATGAATTATGACGAGTGCATCCTATGCGTCGATAGGCATATGAGATACGTATTTGACTTGGAGGATGCAACAAAGGTTCTGGTTGATAAAGACAGGATCATCCGGATAGGTAAGGAACTTAAGCGTTATAATGGTGTAGATATGGGCATATTCCTTTGTTCACCAATAATATTCAGCATTTTAGCCGAGAATATTCGGGATGGAAGATACACTCTAACCGAGGCAATAATGAGGCTGGCGCACGATGGAAAGATGAAGGCATACTGCTTTGATGATGAAGAATATTACTGGATGGATATTGACACCTTCAGAATGAAGGAGATCGCCGAGAAGATGCTGCCAAGATTAGAAGCGAAATCCACATTTCTCAGTGTGGATTGGAGGGAGATACGCTGAAGCGAGTCAGCTTTGAAAAGGAGAAGGGCGCATCGGATCTCCTAGCCTACTATGTCCATAGGCCATTAGAGAACAGAATAGTCCTGAAATTAATGAATACCAATGTAACACCAAATCAGATAACGTTAATGACGAATATACTCGCATACGTAGTGGCGGCACTATACTTCTCCGGATATCTCCTTGCAGGCTCGCTTCTGAGCTTCGTTGTTGGAGTAATGGATGGCGTGGATGGAAAATTAGCTAGAGCGAAAAATCAGACGTCAAAGCTAGGTAAGATGGAGCATGCCTTCGATTTGCTCTTCGAGTTCACATGGCTCATATCATTAGCATTGTTCCTTCATAGAACAACGGGAAATCCGCTTCCGCTAATACTATGCATGTTCTCACTTCTCTTCATATCCTTCTATAGATACTGCTACGACACCTTCAGCAGGACTATGGGCATGAGCCTAGACATTTATGGGGACTTTGAGAGGGTCTTTAGGAGGGTGGCTGGGAGAAGAAACCTCTATAACATTCATATTCTCATAGGCATTCTACTCGGCGTTCCCCTATACTCCCTTATGAGCATAACAGTCCATGCTGGAATAACAGCTCTAATCTACGCTTGGAGAACAGCGAAGCATCTCCACGCCTCTGATCTTGCTGATCGTCAAACTAAAATTCTCTAAGTAGAGGCGTCGAAATTGAATGCGGAGAAGTGGAGGATCATAAGGGAGAGAAGTGAGCATCATAAAAGATGGCTCGTATCTACTTACCTTAATAGGCCATTCTCAAATGTGATCACATACTTCCTCATGGATGTAAATGTAACTCCAAATCAGATAAGTGCATTCACGATAATCCCAAGCCTCCTAACATTCATCTCATACTATCTTGGAAATTTCGTGCTAGGCGGAATATTAACCCAGATAGTATCTATAATCGACGGCGTTGACGGAGAGATCGCGAGAGTTAAGAATTTATCATCGAAGATCGGCGGTGTCCTAGACTCAATATTCGATAGGCTAGCAGAGATCCTAATATGCCTTGGAATAGGATTTGGAGCTTCCATGGTTAAGGGGAATCCATTGGCATGGCCATTCACATTCATCGGCATAACGGGCTTCCTATTGGATACGTATATTGCTGAGTTAATAAAGGCGAGGATGAATAAGCCTCTTCATGGTGCCATTGACGGCCTAGAAAGAAGGCTGAAGTTCAGCTTTTCAGATAGAGGATTGAAGCTGCTGATAATATGCATCTCATCGATCCTAGGCATTCCTGAATATGGAGTTTTAATTGTAGGCATAATCTCGATAATCTATGCCTTCACGAAGTTCTTTCTCTGGCTTAGAATCTCATATGGAGGCGAATGCCAATGAGAATAGCGATGGTCTCTCCGTACTTCTATCCTGTGATAGGCGGAATAGAGACTTACGTCCTCGAATTATCCCGTGAATTCGTAAATAAAGGGCATGAAGTTTATGTATTCACTTCGAATAAGACAATGAATGGCAAATATGACGTTTTTCCTTGGAACGAGGAGATCGATGGCATAAACGTCTTCAGATTTAAGGTTCTTACATTCACGAGAGGAGTTGAGTTCTGGCTTAAATTTTCAGATGTGCTACTCAAGGCTAAACCGGACATAGTTCACTGCCATAAGATCGGATTCTCGATGAGCGATATGTGCCCCATCACCTGCAAAGCAAATGGCATTTCTTGCGTAGCTACAACTCATGGAGTTCCATATATATCAAGCGTCCACAGGGAGCCTCCGCTGCGAAATCTATACCTAAAAACGGTTCCAGGCAGAACTGTAAGGCTATTTGATCATATAATCGCGATCTCGGAGATAGAGCTCCCATGGCTACATAAATCCGGAGTATCAGATGAGAAGATTCATGTCATTCCTGGGGGAGTGTCAAGACGCATATTCAATGGGAATTTCAGCCAGAGGGATTTCAGAGAAAAATATGGTGTGGAGTCAAGGATGATCCTCTATCTGGGAAGGCTGGCAGATAAGAAGGGCATTGAACATTTAATATTCGCGGCTTCCTTACTGCTTAGAGATCTACCCGATTTAAAGTTCGTCATAGCCGGTCCAGATTGCGGAATGATGTGTAGGCTGATGAATCTGACCCATAGGTTAGGTGTCGAGAGGAGCGTAATATTCACTGGGCCTCTCCCAGAGGAATTTAAATATGCTGCATTGGCATCCTCAGAGGCTCTTATTCTCCCTAGCTCCTTTGAGGCTCAAGGATTAGTCATAATGGAGGCTCAGGCATTAGGCATTCCCGTAATAGCCACTAGGCAGGGTGGAGTTCCACGCTTCGTAAGGGATGGAGAGAACGGCATACTCATAGATTATGGAAGGCCTGATCAAATAGTGAAGGCCGTGAAGATGATATTGGAGGATAGAGAGTTGGCTCGAAAGATGGGGGAGAACGGGAGGAAACTCGCTGAGAAGTACACTTGGGATTCGATCGCCAATAAGATACTGACCATATACGAGGATGTATCCCGGGGCATCAGCCAAAAACGTAATTAACTCTGCTTCTTAATTGACCAGAGATAAGCTTCCTCAGCTCTCGTCTTTTCAGCTTTTCCCTCCCGCTCGAGATCCTCAAGTATGCATCCGATCGTGACTGGACGAGAGATCCCAACAATTTTATAGATCTGCCCTACGCTTAGAGGTCTTATAGAATCCCTAAGAACCCTCAAAACTTGGGACCGCAGCTCCTCTATGCCTTTTAGGCTCTCCTTCATGTGTTTCCTCACTTTTTCCCCTCTGAGAACGGCCTCGTTAAATGGCGGGAATGGATGACCGGTTACTAAGGTCTTTATAGGCTCATTTAAGAGGCGGCGAAGAATTCTGATATATGCTTCTGCACTATAGAAGAGCAGAGGCCTTCTGTCTCCCCTACCCTGAATTGAATCTCCAGATATGTAGATTCCATTCTCCTCATCGATTATGCAGGAGGAGCAGGCTGAGTGGCCTGGCGTGTGGAGTATTCGTATCCTTCGTCCCTCAATATCGAATACATCACCATCCTCGAATGTTTCATCGACGATGATGGATTCGAATCTGGCCTCGCGTGCAGGGAATATGGATGGAAACCTCTCATGGAGCTCCCTATCTATTAGGCCAGCATCCTCCAGGTATGGCCTCCCAAACTTGTGAACAAGAACCTTACAGCCAGTATCCCTCTTAATTACGGAGGCCCCTCCACAGTGATCAAAGTGTGCATGAGTAAGTATTATATGCGAGATTTCTGATGGATCTCTGCCTATGCTTCTGATATATGGATATATAGCCTCCTCCGGGGAGTCTTGGGTGCCAGCATCGATGAGGATTATTGATTCTCCAAGGAGCATGCATGAGCTGACAAAATACGTTGACCATGGACACTTTATTAGGTGGATCCCTCCTCCAATCTCCAAATTCTTCACACCAAAGGATAAACGGAACCTCAGACTACTTAACGCTTTGCTTAAGCCTAACCTCTTTCTTGCAGGATCCTTTTCAATTCGAGTAGGATTGGCATCTCATGTAAGCGTTTCTCTGAGAGTTTCCTCCAAAATATTCCCTTAGGCTGGGGATGCACTCTCCTTATCCTTATTATCCTCCTTGGAGTTGAGATTAGATCTACTGTTAAGTCATGTTCTTCTATTGGAGCCTCATCTATCAATTGTAGGTCATGGATCGAAGTGAAGACAGGCGTCCCCTCCTCTATGAGGTTAAGCTCCCTGAGAATTCCATACTCTATTTCGCTATATCCCCCGCCCTTACCTATCCGTATACCATCCTTTGACACGGCTACAGAACCGACTATCACGAGGTCTATGCGGGGAAGATCCTTTAGGGGACATGTCCTCCCATACTTGAATGCCCCTCTTATCGAGGATGCCTCAGCTAGGTTTCTCCTCTTGATCTGCTTCGGATCGAGCAGTAAGAAACCGCTTCTCAATTTTGGAGTAGGCATAATTAACGTCTTACCTGATTCTAATATGAGACGCCTAATCGGCATCTGAGGGGAGTCCGGATTAACCTTGATCACACGGGCACTTTTGAATTCTTTTTGCTCAGATATTCTCTCAGCTGCCTTCTCAGCTCCGATGAAGTTCGGTATTCTACCATAGACTGGCCTTGGAAATCTCGCCACTCCTCTACTCTCAAGGAGCCCCCAGATTCTCCTCCTTATTTCATCCTTCCCGAGCAACTATATCACCGAGAAGTGAAGAGCAAAGATGAGATTTCATGCCGGTAGATAATTCTTTTCTCTTAGAAATAGGCTTTTATTCGGCTCGTAACTTAATAGGGGATTGGAGATAAGATTGAATCTGGAAAGTAAAGTAATGAAGGTGATTGATGAGGGAAACGGGATTCTCAGGTTAGCTCCAACATGGGTTCCGAGGGACTTCCTATCTCCAGGGGGAAGATTAAGGCTGGATCCGAAGTATCTTTATGCACTCGGCCTTGAGAGAGGCGGGATAGATGAGAGGTGGCTTGCCTCCACGACGAGAGCGGATAACCCCGGAGCCCCAGAGGATGAGGGGTTAAGCTATATTGTGATCAAAGAAGGCTCCAAGGTGGAGAAGGTTCTCCTTCGAGATGCGATTGATGCCGTAGGCGAGGAGATAATTGGCAAGCATGCTATGAGGAAGTATGGAGGATGGACGGTCCTAACGAAGTTCTTTGATAACTCGGTTCCAATACCATTTCATCTCCATCAAATGGAGGAGCACGCCCACGCCGTTGGACAGGAGCCTAAGCCGGAAGCCTACTATTTCCCTCCGCAGCTCAACGCTAACGAGGGAAGATTCCCCCTCAGCTTCCTCGGCTTAAGCCCGGAGACGACTAGGGAGGATATTAAGGAGTGCCTGAGGAACTGGAATAAAGGCGATAACGGAATACTATATCACTCCAAGGCTTACAGGCTTAAGCCCGGAACGGGATGGCTCATTCCCGCCGGGATCCTGCATGCCCCCGGCACGCTCGTAACATATGAGGTGCAGAAAGCCTCAGATGTATTCGCGATGTATCAGTCAATGCTTGAGGGCAGACCGATCCCATGGAGCCTCTTGGTTAAGAATGTTCCGAGGGATAAATGGGATGACTTAGATTATATTGTGGACATGATTGACTGGGAGGCGAATACTGATCCATACTTTAAGAAGCATCATTACATCGAGCCCAAGTATGTGAGGCAACCTGAGGATATGATAGAGGAAGGCTATGTGGAGAAGTGGATCGTTTATGCATCTGAGGATTTCAGCGCGAAGGAGCTCACAGTTCTCCCAGGTGCGGAAGTGACGATAAGAGATAAAGCGGCATACGGCCTCATAGTCATACAGGGATATGGGAGAATAGGCGAATTCAAGGCTGAAGCGCCAAGCATGATCAGATATGGCGAGTTAACAAACGATGAAATGTTCGTGATAGAGGAAGCAGCAAAGGCCGGAGTGAAGATAGTCAATGAGAGTTCAAGGGAGAATCTAGTCATATTAAAGCACTTCGGCCCTGGAAACCCGGACATGCCGAAGACGATCGATTAAATTGCATACCTAATATTAATAGAGTTATACTGGCCGCTCTTCGCTTCACAGTGTACATCTTTTTATCTACTTATGCTTACTGCTTATTTGGGGTTGAGGTGATGTTCCTTCCACGCTTAGAATAGTCAAAGTTAAATCTGGATGTCAGAACTTCTCAGCTTCAAGCAGCCCCCTCTCAAACATGACTATCAGATTCCCCTCCTCTCTGGAGAGTATAACATCCAGAATCTTCGATAGGTGCTCTCTCCATCTGCTGGGCTTCCTTAATAATTTAATCTAAACCTTCACACTTCTATATTCATAATATTTGAGATTAATTGATCCCGAATTTCATTAATGCTCATAATTGATCAAATGTAACTCTTGTTTCCCTAATCAACCTGTTATTTTAGCGCGTAAAACTCAAATAGAAACTTAGGAGTAGTACTTAATAGTGTATTTATATTCAAACAAAAATCCTTGATTCGATAATCTCAGAAAACCAAAAAATCTTATATATAGTATAGATGTAAATTCTGAATTGGATATTCTAGGTGAAGCACATGTCAACTGAAAAGGAAGTGGAAGTTGGTCGTGGCATAACAGCGAGGTCCATCATCGTCGGCGTCATCGTCTTCGTCTTCTCTATCTTCGTGTTGGCGCTGAGCTTTCACAATGTTCCCGGAGGAAACTTTGAGTGGTTCCACTGGACCGTATACTTAAGCTCCAGATGGGGATACAGCTGGAATACAGTATTCTTCCCATTGATCCTAATAATAGCGATACTTCAGCTCCTACACAAGAAGATCGGCCTCACAAAGCAGGAGTGGACGATAGTATTCGCGATTCTATCCATGATCTGGCCAATGCTCTTCTGGGTGGGCATCTATACATGGGCGGCTGGAGTAGCCCTTCCGCCAGCGGGCTTTCGCGGCTGGGATAGAATATTAAAGTATATCCCTGATGCTTGGACAGTTAAGGATCCAGTTATCGCGAAGGCCTTCTATGAAAGGCACACTTACGAATTGATCTCCGGATACTGGCCGATCTATAAGGTTCCATATGCAGAAGCATGGACTGTTCCATTGATAGTTTGGACACTCTTCGGCATATTCATCGGCCTATTGACGTATGGACTGTCACTTATCTTCAGAAAGCCATTAGTGGACATAGAGAAGCTACCGTTTCCGGGGATGTACCCGAACCTCTTCCTAGTCGAAGAGGCTACAATCCCTGCTGAGTCGAACTCAGGCATGAGAGCCATTATATTCAGCAGAAAGGCATTGTACTTCTGGATAGCCTTCTTCATAGCTTTCATACTCGAATTATTCAATGAAAGCGGGTACACCGCAGGGTTTATCTGGGAGAAAAATCCGCTTCCATGGAGGGCTGATATAGACTTAAGTGGAGCTATTGGTCCACCTGGAGGCGCGCCAATATTCCTGAACTTCTGGAATGTGATATGGTATGTAGGAATTGCCTTCCTATTCCCACTGGATATACTCTTCACTGGACTGCTGTTCTTCGTGATCTGGCATTGGATTGTTCCATGGGCGCTTGTGTCAGCCGGATTATATCCGGCGGGCAAGAACGTTAGAGGATTTGGAGTCTGCTGGCCAGCCGTCTGGGGATCAACGTGGGCTGAGTCATATCAGATGCAATTCCTAACGATGTGGCTTGGCATAGCCCTGTTCACCCTATGGCAGACGAGAAGCTACTGGATAGAGTCCTTCAGATCATTCATTCGAGGCGGAGGCGCTGATGCAGATGAGCCATGCTCTCACCGAACGATGTGGCTGATCTTCCTAACCGGCAGCGTTGGATTGTTCATCTGGATGGTGGCAAGCGGCATTCATCCATGGATGTCACTGGTCGTCGTGGTATACATAATCCTCGTGCAGATCGCATTGATTAGGATGAGAGGCGAGCTCTGGAGTGGAGATCCATTAGATCCATGGGGCTTCAGAACTCAGCATACGGTTGCGCCCACAATAAGGCTTACGGGATCAGTAATTGGAATGCCAATAGATGAGGCTGCCAATTCTCTAACTGCCTTTGGAAGCGCATGTGTGTTGACAATGCCTCTTGCAGGTGGAAGCTATCAGCCATGGGCTCCGGATGTGGCAGGAATATACTCATATAAGATGGCCGCCGAGACCAAGACGAGCCCAAGAGATGTCTTTAAGGTTCAGATGCCAACTTTGATCTTGGGCATGATACTGGCAACAGTCTTCGGCTGGCTTGTTGTGGGGACAGGAGGAATTGGTAACTGGTCGCATAGCTGGACTACTAGCTGGGACGGAGCTCTTAATAATATAGGACAGGCAGTCTGGGCTACTGAAGGCAAAGGCTTCACGAAGAGGCCGCTCTCGGTTCCCACGATGACGTGGGGAGCGATCGGCATTATTGAGGCTATAGTCCTAATGTACCTACGCATGAGGTTCCCGTGGCTGCCTATAAATGTCGTTGGAGTTCCACTTCTCATATGGACACAGGCATTCGGAATGTTCACGATATTCATAGCATTCATTTGGAAGCTGCTAACATTGAAGATAGGAGGCCTCAAGGTCTACGAGAATGTCATGGTACCCATAGCAATGGGGATATTCTTCGGCAGCTTTGTACATTGGTACATACTACTCCCAATACTATTCCAGTTCAGATACTGGGGATGGACTCCTCTAATCAAAGCATAACCATTACCCCCCATCTTTTTTGATTAGATCTGAATGTTTCTGATGAATGTGGGCTTACCGTTCACTTTAGGAGAAAGGTACTTCTAAGCAAAAACTTCAAGCTCAGAACATGATCAAGAATAAATATTTTAGTGTGTGCGTAGTTGCCACTAAATATATTAGATCAGAAACTTACTTGAAGGATCAGCACCTTCTTCCTCTGATATAGTTTCTCTTCCGATTATTTCTCACTATTCAGTTGTTGCTGCATAGGAAAGATTAATCCTGCTCGCATCAATGACTGTAATGCCTAACGTAACTGTTGCAGTTTAGATAAGTTTATATGCTTATTTGGATTTTTTGGTGTTTGTGGTGGATATGGAGAGAAAGGAGAGGTTGTTGAGGAGTGGGGAGGCTGCTGAGATTCTTGGAGTTGATAGGCATACTATTGTTAAGTGGATTAGGGAGGGTAGGATTAGGGCGGTAAGGCTTCCAAGCGGGAGATATAGGATTCCCGAGAGTGAGGTGAGGAGGATTCTTGAGGGAAGAAGCGATTAAAGCATATAGGATTCCTGTGGAAGCTCCAATAGACCTTATAGAGGCTTATTTCGAGGTAAGGAAGAAGGCATTAAGGGAGGTGCTGGATCACGTTGCTTATTCTAAAACTGGAAAGATCCACTTGAACTTTAAGGCTGATGATAGGAGGAAGCTGAGGAGCGTCCTCCTTAGGGATTGGAGATACTCAAAGCACTACATCGATTCAGCCATAAACTCAGTTATCGGATTGGTTAAGGGATGGATAAGGCTATATAATAGGGGCAAAGCAAGATACAAGCCAAAAATAACAAGGAAGACAGTCTACATTAAAAACACGCTACTCAGCTAGAGAAATGGAATATTGAAGATTAGCATCGAACCAAACAGAAGATATTTAGAGGTTAACTTAAGAAAGCACGATTGGATTCCAAGCGATTTCAACAGGATTGGAGGCCTCATACTAACTAGAGAAGAACTAATAATAACTGTTAAAAGGGAGGTTGCACTAAAAAAGCCGAGGCATTGGGCTTCCTTCGACGTCAACCTAACAAACATAACCGCCTTGATTAATGGAAGGATAGTCAGATACGACCTAAAAAGGCTATGCCACATCCACAGAGTCTACGAGAATAAGAGAAGGAAAATACAGCAGCTAGCCAAGCACAAGCCCAGAACAGCCAAAAAGCTAATGAAAAAGTACTCTAAGAGAGAAAAGAATAGAGCTAAAGACTTTATGCACAAGCTAACAACTAAGATAGCTAAGGAGCTAAGTGAGAATGGAAGCGGAGCCGTACTTGAGAACCTAAAAAACATTAAGGGCAGAGTCCTCTGCAAATCCAAAAACCTAAACCGTAAACTATCAAAGTGGAACGCTAGAACCTTCCATTCCATGCTCGAATACAAGTTGAAGTGGCTTGGGCTCCCAGTAAAATATGTAACCCCAGCCAATTCCTCTAAAACATGCCCCGTCTGCTCCGGCAGATTATCTGCCTATCGGGGCAGACTAATGAAATGCCCAAAAATGCAACCTCATACAAGACAGAGACGTCATAGCAGTCCTAAACCTTCAGATGCGGGACTCCGGGGTTACTCAAAGCGCCACAACAGCCCAAACCAAGGGCAATGACGGGGAAACGGCTGATAGACCAAAACTCACACTCACCTATGAAAGCCTATCAGCCGTGAACCCCTTGATGCCGCTTCATTTGTGAATGCGAAAGTTGGATCCTTAATTAGGGCCTTCTAAATTTTTATGTATAGTCCCGTTCTATCATCCCGCATGTATCTATTAATCTCACAGTTTAGTTCTCAAAAGGAGTCTTCATGCAAACTTAGAGTCTATTATGTTTACAATTCGTTAGGAAAATATCCTGAACGGCTGATTTATATAAAAATTGGTAACGCAAAAGATATATTCGTCAAAAAATCAATTTTCATACAAAATAACGTGAATGCCAAATAGGGTTCGTGACGGCATGCATAGTAAGCCATGCTTCATATTCGGATTAATGTTTCTTCTCATTTTCACTATTACACCAACTGTCCTGTGGGTGCATGGGCAGGGCGGGGAGGAATGGAGGCCGAGGCAGTGGGTCGAAGAGATAATTGAAGACATCAGCATGAAAAATATAAAAGAGCATGCAAGGGTCCTCTCGAGCTATCAAAGCAGAATGACAGGCTATCCTGGATGCGAGAAAGCAGCAAATTACATCTATAATTACTTGGCGAATGAGCTCGGCCTCAACGTTTGGAATTGGACCTATAATATTCTTGTTCCCATAGATCATGGCTCCACGGTCACAGTAACATTTCCCGAACATAAAGTCATGAAGGCATATGCGCTTATGCCCAATGGCATCCAAACATGTAAAACTCCGCCTGGAGGATTAAGTGGAAGGCTAATCTACGTTGAGGATGGGGATCCAGAGGACTTCGACGGCTTCGACGTTAACGGAAGCATAGTTCTCATGAAGTTTAATAGTAAGGGAAACTGGGTTAACGCGATGATATTCGGAGCGAAGGCCGTCATATTCTGGGATACATCCTGGACGGTTCGCGGTGAGATGGACTATAAGAGCCTCATGGCACCCGTCAAATTTCCGAGGCTAT
>Ga0209410_1001309_pt1 | contig 12085 bp, 11 predicted proteins | sample Mar14436cmmetaG_FD_184135 | JGI IMG/M metagenome (GOLD analysis project Ga0209410, IMG submission 184135) | Marine hydrothermal vent microbial communities from Guaymas Basin, Gulf of California to study Microbial Dark Matter (Phase II) - Marker... ... | reverse complement strand
TTATCTCTTTGAAGTTCTTCTCTGGCTTGATCGGTTTCAGAAGGAGAATCCGTAAAAAGGAGGTTGAAAGGTTACTCTTCCCTTGATGCAGTCTCCGTAGTCTCTCAGGTTTCAGAAGGAGAATCCGTAAAAAGGAGGTTGAAAGCAGATGTAACAAAAAGCAAAGTCGTCACGATAAACGCAGGTTTCAGAAGGAGAATCCGTAAAAAGGAGGTTGAAAGCCGTTCCCTTGAAGCCCCCTGTTCGTGGATTTTTCCAGCAATCTTTCTCTATAGCTCATCCTTGACGCTACTCGGAATTTCTATGTTAATCGCTCTTTTTTCCCATAGTAACAATTCATGTCGCATATAGTTTCCAAAATTCATCTATTACTCCTTGAAATACACCTCTACCTCCACCTCTCCAGAGAGAGGCAATATAATCTACTGCTACTAGAGATTGCAAAGATAATAAGTACAATTTTCTGAGTTTCGGAGTAGTGGCGAATTCTAACCACAATTTACTATCTACTTCGTCATCAACTACTCTCCTGACTTCTGCTTGAAACAGTTTGTATCCATCATTGCCGATTCCGTCTACTAGTTTACTTAGATTATCGAGCGTTCCTCCCACTATTTTGAATTTAATTACCGACTCAAGATTGAATTTATCCCAAATTTCATTTAGAACATTCCTTAGCGACTCCAGTTTTTCAAATCCCAATCTAATGGAGTGTTCAGATACTCTTGGCCACCTTAAGGACAGATTCATTGCGTGATGATGATATAGTACTGAGAAGGTCGTAGAGTTCCAAATATTCTCCTTGACTCCTTCCTTGATCAATTCGATTAGACAGGAGTCTAAGATATACGCTGAGAAATATTCATGACCTCTAAACGATAAGTACTCCGTCCCATTTCTCTCCCTGAGATTTCTCTGATAGAAGACTTTTCCTATGTCATGGAAAACGAAAGATATCTTCAGTAAATTTTGGAAATCTTCGCAAATCCTTGTTCCAGCCCTCATCAATCTAGACCCACTAATATTCCCAATCAGTTCTAGCCCAGATTCAATGTGCTTCTTTAGCGATTCCTTGACTTCTTTGCCTCTGCTCCTGTAATAGTAGCTCAGTATCTCACAACTTCCTACGTCTCCCATATGGAGACGGGAATTAGGATGTGTCGCAATATTATTCTCTCCTTTCAATTTCATTACTCCTCCTATTTCTTCTTTTTCTAAATGAAATCTCATTTGTTTTCGTCACATAGCATCAGTCCTCGAGAGGAGTCATACTCACAGTCTACCAAAAATGCTATGAAATTCCTCTTGCCTATGACGTATCTCATTAGTCCCTCAACCTTACTAGGAAGTCTGATTTTCCTGTCCTCTACTTTCTCTATCTCTCCATCTTTTGAATAGATTGCCCCACAAACTCTCTTTGAGAATCTACCAGTAAAAGCTCTTACACTCACTGGGATAATCTTATCATAGACGTCTGACACACTGCTAACGTCGTTTATAACGTCCTTCTGAATAACTGGCACTAGGAGGCCCTCCCTCACGAAGCTCCCCTCTAAATCCAAGAACTTTCTCACAGCCTCGATTGACCCCCATCTCAGGTTCAGCATTATTTTCACTAAGCTGTTCACTTCCCTCTCCTCTACCGAGAAGTCCTCTTCTCTGTAAACTCCGTCGAGTAATCTCTTGTATTTTTCATGATCGTGGAAGAAACCATTTCCTATGTTTCCCATTTCTTTCAATTTTTCTAATGTCCTATTAACTAGATCTAGGTCATATACTTTATACCTCTCTTGGTCCTCTCTCGGTAAGTCCTCATACCATATGTAAATCCGCCCCTCTTCCTCATTGTCATATCTAAGGAATCTCCCCAATCTCTGTATCAGTGAATTAGGGGGAGCAATCTCGGTTATGAACAAGTCGGAAGAGACGTCTACACCAGCCTCTATGACCTGAGTAGATATCACGAGGTATTCCTCTTCCCCGATTACCTTCCTCATTTCATTGACCTTGTTTGCCCTGTCCTCCATTGAGAATCTAGAGTGAAGCAAGATCACGTTTTCATAGTTCTTCGACACTAGATTATAGAAATCAACGGCGTCTTTAACTGTATTGAATACCACTATTCTCCTTTTGAAATCATCTGTATTTTCTTCCATCCAATTCATCATCACTACGAATTTGTTTTCCTCGTCTAATTTTTCTATATGAACGTCGTATTTTTTCCCTCTTCTCTCGTTTATGAATTCTTTGTCTGAGTCTTCTTTGAATTCAATCAGTTCAACCTTTTCTCCAGTATCTCTCCTTAGCACTCTCTTGAGACTCTCCGGAATAGTTGCTGACATTAGTATCAACTTCGTTTCTGAATCTATAGCGATTCTCTCTAGGGCCATTAAGAAGTTCAGAGATTTCGTTGAATCTGCCACGAGATGTACCTCATCCAATATCAAATTGGAGAGCAAAACCGAAGACCAAGAGAATAGGTAGTGCCCCATGGATCCAATAGAAGTACCGTCCCACCCCCTCATGACTTTGTCTAAGTCCTCCGGCGGTATTCCGAAGAGAGTCAGGGAGAGTGTATCCACTGTAGTTAGGGTGACTGGCCTGATTAGATACCTAGACTCCTGCTCGTGCATATACCTCCTACCGATTTTGTCCTTCGGAAATACCTTAGAGAACTTACTGTGCTGATCTTCTAGGAGAGACCTAAGTGGATACGAGACCACACACTTCATTTCCTCTTCTATAGAGTACTTCGATAAACAAGCGGATATAGTTGACTTCCCGTATCCAGTGGGAGCTTCTATGATGAACACGTTCTTGCCTTCCCATTTATCCTGAATTACTTCCAATGAGTGTTTTATGAAGGGCCTCACTTCCCCCTCGAAGAAATTTTCCTTTTTTAGTTCTTCTAGATAACTGGTCATTTTGATGCCTTCAGACATTTCGCATCACCTAATCCTACCTAATTCAGTGAGTATTTTTCTGTAAGCCATGGATCTCCCTCTTTCTCTTCTATCGTTACTTCCACTTAGCTTAGAATAGGAATTTACCATCTCCCTGACGAATTCGTACCATCCTGAGACATCTCCTAAAGTGACGAATCTATAGAGGCCGTGTAAGGCCCTTAGAGCGTTGTCTGCTTCTCTATATCTCCCTCTAGTTCCCATACTCCTCACTGCATCCATTATCACACTGTCCTCTGGTCTTAACAACTTGGAAATAGTTCTGGAGAATTCTGAAGGATTTAAGAAGTACTCCTCCAAGAGATCTAGGTAGTAGGGCCTGTTAAGGAGGTTCAGGGGTATCTGTTCGTATACTTTGTATGTTCTCCCCCCCTCGAAGTTCAACTTCACTAGAACTAGGGAGAGCTTGTCAAGGTTCTCACGCATCATTAGTTCCAATATCTTGGAACTCAGTATCAATTCGAGTATTATAGTTTCGGTTGTAAAACTCTTCTCTATGCTCTTTCTTATCTCCTCTGATGATTCCTCCTTTACTATAAAGTACTTCTCCAACTTATTCACGTCTTTACTCAGTAATAGGTTCAATGCCTCTTCAGGCGAGAAAAAGAGGAAGTAGTGTTCTTTTCCTCTACTTAGCACGTGAGAGGAGTATATTCCTAAGAGCCCTGCGAGCAGAGCCTCTCTTGAGAATCTCAACCTCAGCTGATTGGAAATTGATCCAAGTTCCAAGCAGGAGACGCCTGTGAATCTATCGGCCTTGAATATCTGGAAGGCCGTTATCTGATTGTTTCCTACTATAACGTCGTTCCCTCTTATAGTTACGTTCAAATTGAATGACGTCCGACCACTGGGGATTATCCTGCTATTATCCTTATTTCTCTTTAGTTCCTTAAGCAGTTCTCCATAAGATACATTGGCCCCAATATTTAGACCGAGTTGTCTTACTCCACCTTGATCCGTTCCTAGGGCCAGTCTCACCCTTATCTCGTCTAGTTTCTCATCTCTGAGTTTATCATATGCTTCAGGGAAATCAAAGCTTGAGAAGCTCCCTGAATACCTCGCTAGGAATAGGACACCTTCGTATAGGAAAGAACTCATGAGTGTGTCATTCACTGTCCTAATTACTTGCGCCATTTGGACTCCTCCCTATTAATCCTATTTTCTCAATTTCTTTTAGTTCAACCTCATAGTATACTACTCTCTCTCCTCCCAAAGAATTACAAGACCTCAATTCCAATAGAAACTCAGGACTCCTCAACTTCGATGACAACATCGGGACAGAAAATGATAGAATCCTCTTTCCCCCTAAGTAGTAGGTCACTGGGTTGTCCTGAGGACTGTACGTACCCAAATCAAATGGATTGATGTACGCCTCGTATTCCCATTTTCCGCTGAGTTTGCTCTTTGGAACTACTCCACAAAGCAATGGAAAGCTGTAATTAGTAGTTCCTCTATAGGATGGGAATTTGAAATTCACTTCGTCGATTTTCCAGACGTTAGACACAGAAACTAGACTCTCCTTTGATCCTATTCTACTTATTCTCCAGAAATGTTTCTTTTTAAGCTCGAAATCGTAATTCTCAGTTTTCATCTCTTCACCTGAGAACACCAGCACCCATCTGATTTTGGGTGAGTCATCATCTAAACTGGAGAGTATGGTCTTCCCCCTAGCCGGAGAGTCGAAAGACCTTCCCAAATCACTTGGATCAGGGTATAGCCTCCCACTAGTTATTTTAACTGATATTATTCTATTTATGTCTTCGTACTTAATTGGAACTGAGTTGATGGGCCTCCAACCTATAGCTAGGAGGTTTTCACTCAGAGAAGACATGACTAGGGTTCCATCGGCTTCCCCTAGTCCAAGCTCTCTGGATATGACATTGGAGAGGGCTCCCAAGACAGTGGTAGGAGGGGGATACAGAAAGGAAGGGGAGGTCTTGGACATTCCGGCGACTCTGCACTGGAATCCCCACACAAATTCCACGTCCATGACGTAAGCTATTGCGTCCTTCAACCTCCACATTCCTCCTTTATCCTGCTGATGAACTCGCTTAGGTCGTAGAATAATTCAGCCTTTTCTGACTTCTCTACTTCTTCCACGAAAGTCCTGTACTTCTCCTGAATTGAGGAGACGTACTTCATGTCTTCTGACTCTACCACTTCCCCTAATCTCTTGGATATCAAACTCTCGAGCTTCTTCTTCACAATCTCCTCCCAATCTATTTTCTCATAGTACTCGGGCATCTTTTCTTTCAGACCTTTCTTCCATTCTTCTACTATGGATTTCATCTCACCTATTAATTCTTCGCTCTTCTTCTTGATGTAATGTACAGTGTCTCTCAACATCTCCTTGTTCAAGTAGACGAATAACTTGGCTCTGTCCTCAGTCTTCTCTAGCTTCGATAGTGCATTAGACAGATAGTAGCCCGAATTAGGACTTGGAACAGTCCAGACTCCATCGCTAACGGAAACTGCTATGGATTCCCACTCGACAATTGGAAGAAACCTAGTCTTCTTTGCGCCAAACTCAAACTCTAATATTAGCTCTCCTAAGCTCTCTATTGCTACTTCAGTCCTCTTTCTGATGTCATCACTGCTTATTACTTCTTCTCCGTAGTGATCCATGTCGAAAGTGATCCTCCCGACTTTACTAGAATCCAAATCGAAGCTGAAGGCATAAGTGGAAGAGGAAAGTTCAACGTAATATATCATCTGTCCCCTTTCTTCTTCTCTAGTGACGAACTTAGTTCCAAGCGCATACCTAGAGTGGAGTTGCGGCTCTATTATGGAGCTCTCTAGAGCTTCCTTAACAGGCACCATGTAACCAGTTGAGAAACAGGAAGTCCTCTTTACTTGTCTTCCTCTGGCTTGTGCCCCCCTCCTAGGTGCGAACAAGAACCCACCTAAGTCTTCCACTACGCATCCCCTAATCACTTCTCTCTCGAAGTCATATCCGTTGTTTGGAGGATTTGAGCCAAAGGCATGTTTGAATACCTCCTCATTGGTACTCTTCAGAAATATCCCCTTCCTACAAAGGTTGCAAACTGGTATATTCTCCTGATCTGACTTCTCAGCCACTATTTCCTGATATCCATGAGCTATGCTCTCTCCAGAGATAGCAGGAACTAAATAAGTGGAATATCCTCTCTCTGGAAGAATTACTGGAACCCTCCTGTGTTTTACATAGTTTCCGACGCTTTCAGTCATGTTCAGGGCCTCTACATTGACCAAAACCCTACCTCTAACTGAAAGGAACATTCAATCACCCCCCTTTTCTCTTGGAGAGGATAAGGCTAGGGCCTTACTTGCTATGAGTGAAGTCACCCTTCTCAACTCTCTTCTGTCTTTTATCTTTGAAATTAATTCTATTTCCAGTTCTGCACTTCTTAGGCTCTCTTTTGCTCCTTCTACTAGTTCCCTGTTCTCTATATCTTCCTTCCTCATAAGAGAGTGAAAGTCTCTCAGGCTCTCTCTCAAGTAGTAGACCGCTAGATCTGTTGACGGAGAATAGCCCAGTTTATCTACATAGGTGTAGCTACCGCTCTCTGAAATCAAAGCGGCTAGAACTTTGGATATTGCATCGTACCTTCCCATGAGATCACCAGTCGTTTTGAGTGGAGTGACATATAAAAGCTTTTCTAATCCCGGGTGAACAGAAAAGTGTATATAGTGCTCACTTCTCTTCCATACAGTGCATGTCTAAGACACTAATTTCCACACTAGGATTCGAGGAAAGTTTCTGTTACAGAGCCATATTGAGACACGAGATAAGAGAAGGAGACAGAATAATACTTGTCACTGCTAGCATGACTAAAAAAGTCTCAGACGCATATGATTGGATAAAGAGATTCATTGACTCATCCTATAAAGGAAAAGTTTCAGTTGAATTAATCCAACTAGACCCAAGCAATTTTGAGGAGTCAGTTAAGACAATGTCTCTCAAATTAAGGGAAATAGGCGAACAAAAAGTAATTGTGAATTTGAGTGGTGGCATGAGGGCTCTGATAATTTCAGTTCTGTTCTCGCTCATGATTAGCCCTATGAAGGACTTTGAAGTAGAATTGGAGCTAGAAGATTCCAGTGGATTAGTCATAGTGCCTTTACCTCTTCTAAAATTATCTGAACTCAAGAGTAAACTGAGTAGAGAGAGAATCAGAGTGCTAATCGAGCTTCGAAATGGGGCTAGAGACGTCAACACTATATCCAAGAGGATTAGAAAGGACAAAACTACCGTAAGGAGACATCTAAAGACTCTCAAGGAACTTGGATTAGTTAATTACCGCGGAGGAAAACCCCTCCTGTTTTATTTAACTAAGCTAGGAGAAGTTTTAGTGGAATTACTCAGAGAGGATAAAACTAACCACAAAATATATAAGTGATCAATGAGAATAAATGAGGTGACTGGAGGGATTTTCCATGCTAGGCCCATACAGCTCGGCCCAACTTCTCAGCATAGCAACACTCACTCCGTTGCATACTGGAGTAGGAAGAACTGGAACAGTAGTGGATCTTCCAATACAGAGAGATCCATTGGGATTTCCTATAATATATGCTAGTAGCTTGAAGGGTGCTATAAAGAGCCACGTGTATCTAAGTGATCTAAGCGGAAGAAAATTCAAGGAACTATTTGGACCTGAGCCAGGAGACGATGAGAAATACTCCTCTCCCATATCATTCACAGATGCGAGACTAGTTTTCATGCCAATTAGGTCTGGGAAGGCGAGTCCAGTTATGGTGACCTCCAAAAGGATGTTAGACTACGCCATAGAAATACTGGAATTAATAGAATTCCTGAGGAAGAGTAATGGTGAGGAAGCCAATCTAGACGAATTAAAAGACTTGAAGGAAACGTTACGAAAACTCAGATCCATGGAACCCAGTAGTGGGAAGGCAACGTCAATCTCCAAGGACCCGATAGTCAGATTGAATGATAGGGATGAGGTTATAATAGGAGGTGAGAGATTCACTGTAGATTCCAAAGAACTCGACGGAATAAACTCTGATCTTCTCTCGAGACTTAATGTGGACTCTTTTTCAGACGCAATGGAGAGAATAATCGTACTAAATGACGATGATGTCCTGAGGATTTTGGAAAAGGGAATGATTCGACTCACTAGAATAAGAGTGGACAGGGAAAGGAAAGTCGTAAGAAGAGGGGCTCTGTGGACTGAAGAGTTGATTCCCCAAGGCAGTCTCTTCTTGGCTGGGATTCTAATGAGTGAAGAGAGGAGAAAGGCATTGGAGAGTAATGAATCTTCAGGGGAATCCATCGATTTAAGATGCGAGCTTGCCAATTCTCTGGGAATCAAGGAGAATAAGGGCTATCTTTTCCTCGGGGGAAAGGAGACTGTTGGGAGAGGAATAGTTAAGATATCTCTACTGGGGTGATCGCCTTGGGAACGACGTCTAAGGCAATAGAGATGATCGATGAAGTAAAGAAAATAATGAAAATAATTGACGGGAATAAAGACATAAATAAAGACATAGAAGAATCAGTCCTAGCCAGAATTAGGAGTTTTCCATCAATGCTTCAGTCAAGTGGATTGGCCCCCTCACTAGCGTATTTACTCTCGAAATCAGATAATAATTCGTATGAGAAACTGTGGAGAGGAGAGAAACCGAGCGGAAAGAAGAAGGAGGAACTGGGATACACCATATACCTATACGTCGTAGTTAAGTTCATAAAGAATGAGTTTGGCTACGAAGTCGAAAAATGGGAAGATCTAATTAAATTCGTAAGAGAAATAGATGAGAACAAGGAGAACTCTGGATTAGTCCATCAATTCCTGTTAGAATTCCTCACAGAGTTAAAGAAAATAGGAGAAGCTACTCTGGAGGGTTAAATTTGCTTAATGAATTAATAGAACTTAATAATTTAGCAGGAAGTGGAAAGAGAGTAGCAGATAATATATACGAGAGAATAGTATCGATAAAGGCAAGGAACACTAGTCCAGTGATATTGGGAGGGCCGAGAGGCGACACAGTCTTTGAGAACGGTAATCAGGTGAAGTGGTGGGGAGTAAGACATACGGCCGTGAGAGGAGTTTGGAGATGGTGGATTAGAGCAATACTCTCAGGAATAGCTTGGGAAAATGGATATAATCTAGATTACAAGGATATGAGTAAGTTAGAAGCTAAAATTGGATTGGGGACTGTTAAAGGATTGGACAATAAGGATGGGGAATCCAGTAGAGTGATACTGAGGATCAATAGCGAAATTAAATCTATACCAATAAATAGGAACAGGTTTAGAGGAAATACTACTTCTCTTCTGTTAAAAAAAATCTCTAGATATAGCATGTTAACCTTAGGTAATCAGAGAGAAGTCTTGTTCCGAAAGCAACCCATACATCCCGGAAACTTGGAAATTGAGATTTCAATCCTGGCTAGAAGAGAAATCAGCGACTGGGTCAAGAATTTATTAGTCTTAGCCTTGGGATTAGCTCTGACTAAAGGAGGAATAGGACAAATGACTTCTAGAGGATTTGGGAAATTCGAAATTCTCTGGATGGATCCAAATGATGTCTCCCAATCAATTTTCAAAAAATCTCTCAGAGAAGTCGTGAAAGATGAACTAAAGCAGATCTGCGAAGATTGTGATCTGAATAATATTCTCAATAGAGAGAGATTCCAAAACAGGACAAAAAACGAAGAACTGTCCAAAATTCCAACTCTTCACCAAGATGTGCTAAAATCTGAGATAGTCGACACAAGAGTGAAATTAGATCATAGTAATATCATCCCAGCTAGAAACGTGTGGGACGTCCTAATAGCAATAGGGAGAGCTACTCTCAAAGTCAATTGGAAAACCAACTATCGGCAATCTGGTAGGAACTATCACACTTGGCCACTAGGTCTGCCGAGATTCGCCCGAAACACAGGATATGCATTCAAAAAGAACAATAAGTTGGATCCCGGAAGATTGACTAGTCTTCTCAGAGCAGTTCCTGTTAAAGACGGGAGAGAATGGAAGACAGAGCTTTTCATGTTCTATACGAAGGATTTGGAAAGGTGTTGGAGTGAATTGTATCATCTCAGCAGACAGAGGAGATCAGGACTACAAAGAACAAGAGTCTCCCAAATAGCTCGGGATAAGAGACCTAGGGAATTAGCAGATGAAGCCTTTGAAAAGGTGAAATCTCTCCTGTAGAGGAGGGTGTAGTGTTGCAAATCGAATACGAGAACGTTTATACGCTTTACGAGAGGTTTCTCTTGGACGAGAAATCAATTGACTCTCGGAACGAAGAAGAGAAGGACAATAGGTTGAAGGAAATCTTCATCAATAAATTGATGAGGATGAAACTGAAAGCCAAGCCAGTCAGTACCTTCATGAGAGAACTCAGGAGAGCATACGAAGAAATGAAAATCCCTCACTTATACTTGGAATTCGAGACAAATAGTGAACTAATCCCTGGATCCACTTCTGGGCTAGGGTACCTGATATTCGACATAGGTTTGAGCTGGGATCCTATCTTCGATGTACCATACATACCTGGGAGCTCCCTGAAGGGAGTAGTTAGATCCACTGCATATGAATTCCTTAGGAGAATCTACAGGAACAAAGTAGAAGAAGAGATCGAGGCAAAATTAGAAAACGTCTTCGGGAAGAGCGGAGAAGACGGAATGATGAGCTGTCTAGTATTCAACGACGCCTATCCGATGATAGATGGGGAAGTCCCAATGAGAGAAATACTCGTGGAAGACATAATCAATCCCCATTACAACGCCGAGGTCTCAGGGATAAAGACGGAACTGGATGTACAACCCACTCCTATCTTGCATCTAGTAATCAGGAAAGGGGTCAAGTTCTCAACGATAATCTCTGCATCTAACTTTCTCTCAGGAGGGTCTTCTCCCCTAAGAGAGGAAGAAGAGAACGAAATAAGGAAAATAGCCAAAGAACTGGGAATAGACAAAGAAGGCCCAATAGAATCAGTGATAATCAGACTCCTGGCTTTCCTCCTAGGAGGAGCGTCTTCTCTCGGAATAGGCGGTAGAACTCTCAAGGGATATGGGAGGTTCTCTATCCAAAAACTCGAGGCGAAGTCCTATGGTAGGAGAGAGGAAGTTAAATGAAGAAGAATTATTTCTCTTGAAGACGGCAGCTCTACTGCATGACCCCCCTCACAAACCTTGGATACTCTTAGGAAAATACAAAATCGAAGGAGATGGGTCAGATAGAGAGAAACACGAAATAGAAGCTAGTAATCTATCTAAAAAAATCCTAGAGGGAACAGTATTAGAAAAAGCATCTGGAATGTTGTTCAGAGAAGAGGTAAAGAAGGCAGACATACTAGCTTCCTCACAGGACAGATTCCTCCTAGCAGAGAGAATAAAGGGGATATGGGGAACTACAGAGCTCAGAAACATGTTCAGACCGAAATTCAGATATAGGGGCGAGAAACCATCCAAGGAAAAGATAAAATACTTCGCTAATGAGATGAATCAAATCCTTAGGAAAATCGAAGACGTCAAATTAGCATATCACGTACTTTTCTCATTGATTGAACCACTTTGGTTCAAAAAGACTGGAAGTATGGGTCCAGCGGACACTAGAGTGCCCAATCACTCCGTATTTGATCACCTCTACGCCACAGCCTCTATGATCAACTGGACCGCTACTGGGGAAGAAGAGGGACTCATGATCGCCATAGATTTGGCTGGAATACAGAGTCTGGTAAAGTCTGCTAGAAAACTGAGTGACTATTGGGCTGGAAGCTGGCTAGTTTCAGCCCTAGCGTGGGCTTTAGTCAGAGAATTCGTTGAGGAATACGGACCAGACGTCTTGGTAGTTCCAACGGCTAGGTCTAATCCATTTTACTACTACTGGATCAAGAAGAAGCTGGAAGACAATGAAATAGAGGAAATAGAACAACTAGAAAATATTTGCGAGAAGATACTTCCAGAAGGATGGCCGAAACATCCAGTCATTCCAGGAACCATGACTCTGATCATACCGAAGAGAGAAGAGGATCTAAGGGAGAAGCTAAAGGAGAAATACGTAGATTCATGGAGCAAGATCGTCTACGATACATACGAAAGACTTACTGATGAATTAGATAAAAACAACCTGAGCAAAGAGGAATACAAAGAGAAAATCAGAAAATTACTGTTCATTGTTA
>Ga0209410_1001307_pt1 | contig 12094 bp, 14 predicted proteins | sample Mar14436cmmetaG_FD_184135 | JGI IMG/M metagenome (GOLD analysis project Ga0209410, IMG submission 184135) | Marine hydrothermal vent microbial communities from Guaymas Basin, Gulf of California to study Microbial Dark Matter (Phase II) - Marker... ... | reverse complement strand
CTGATGTAGAGGCCCTGGGACTCTATGAAGGGGCATCTCCTCGTCGCCTTAGGCTCGAATTGGGGTTTTACGACATCTATTCCATGCTTGAAGGCGAGGACGCCGAGCCTCAGCATAACCCCCTCCTGGTCTCCCCGCCCTATTAGGGTGAGCCTCTCCCCCTCAATTCCCGTAGGGATGTAGTTGCTGACAACGATCCTCGAAGCCCCAACCTTCGAGGCATACTCCATGAGGTCTGGAAGCTCCCCATAGTTGAGGGAGCTGAGGGTGACATGCAACGCTACGAGGGGCCTTGGACTGTGGAGTCTATCCTTCATCTCCCTAACGGCCATTAGGCCATCGGTGACCAATTCAAGGCCTCCCCTAAACCTCAGAGCTCCATATAGCTCTGGATCGGCTGCCTCAAGGCTGACGATCAACTCATCTAAGCCGAGGGTGCATAGCTCATCAGCCATCTCCCCCAGCCTCAAACCATTCGTGTTTAGGGCCACCTCCAATCCCTTTGACTTCGCCTCCTCGATGACGTCTAAAATCCCTGGGTGAACCGTCGGCTCACCCCAACCCGAGAGAACTAAGCGTCTGACGCCGATGCTTGAGGCCTCCCCCAGAACCCGTTTAATTGTGTTGGAGCTCATATCCCCGAGTTTGAGGGCGCCTGGAACGCTGAACCTAAAGCAGTGTCGACATTTGGCGTTGCATCTCGTGGTCAGCTCAAGCATCACGACCCTCGGCCTCGAATCCGGATCGACGTTGATCCTCCACTCGCCGAGGGTTATGGGCTTAGGGGTCATCTCCTTAAGCATCGTTCACTTGATGATAAAGCTTTTCTAATGAACCTCCAAACCTATTACGGAGATGTCCGGCGGATATATGGGGAGGATCGCGAGGGTAGACCTATGGAGTGGAGCCGTCTCCTATGAGACTCTCCCCGAGAAGGTTCTGAGAAGCTGGATCGGCGGGAGGGGGCTTGGCGTCTACCTACTGCTGAAGGAGTTAGACCCAAAGGTTGACCCCCTAAGCCCTGCTAATAAGGCGATCATACTTACGGGGCCCCTGACCGGCGTCGGCGGAGTCCCCGCAGCCGGCAGATGGTGCTCCGTCACCAAGTCCCCATTGACGGGGACGATACATGACTCCCATAGCGGTGGGAAGTTCGGCCCGGAGCTGAAGTTCGCAGGCTTCGACGCCATAATTCTTGAGGGTCAGGCTGAGCAGCCCGTCTATCTATGGGTTCACGATGGGGAGGTGGAGGTGAGGGATGCTCGACACCTATGGGGCCTCGACGTCCATAGCACGACTGAGACCTTGGAGGGGGAGCTATCCCAGGAGGGTTTTGAAGGCGTTAAGGTTGCATGTATAGGCCCTGCGGGTGAGCGCCTCGTCAAGTTTGCGGCCATCATGAATGATAAGTCGAGGGCTGCTGGGAGAGGCGGCCACGGAGCGGTGTGGGGGTCGAAGTTCCTGAAGGCCGTCGCCGTGAAGGGTGAGCGTAGACCTGAGGTGGCTGATCGAGACCGCTTCAGGGAGGTCTCAGCATCGGCGATGGAGAAGGTGAGGAAGTCCTCCGTCACAGCTGAGGCGTTGCCGAAGTATGGGACGGCGGTGCTGGTCAACATAATCAATGAGCATGGCATACTCCCAACCCGAAACTTCCAGACGGGCGTCTTCCCCACGGCTAAGAAGATCAGCGGTGAGCGGATCGCAGAGGAGGTTTTGGTGAAGGAGAGGCAGAGGGAGGAGATATGCTGGGGCTGCCCAATAGGCTGTGCGAGATACACACGCATAGAGGAGCCCCCCTTCACAGGTGAGGGTGGAGGCCCCGAATATGAGACCATATGGGCCTTCGGCTCCCAGACCGGGACGGATGACCTCGCAGCCATCTGTAAGGCAAACTATCTCTGCAACGAGCTCGGCCTCGACACAATCAGCATGGGCCACACAATCGGAACCCTCCTCGAACTGGCGGAGAAGGGTAAAATCCCAGAGGAGGAGCTCAGAGGCCTTAAGGCTGGGTGGGGCAGCGGGGAGGCCATCGTGGAGCTGACCTGGCGGACAGCCTACCGCTCCGGCATCGGAGACGCCATAGCTGAGGGGGCTAAGAGCCTCGCAGAGCGGTATGGGATGCCGGAGGCCGCCATGGTTGTTAGGGGGCAGGAGCTTCCGGCTTATGACCCGAGGGGAGCCCAGGGACATGGACTCGCCTACGCAACGAGCAACCGAGGAGGATGCCACCTAAGGGCCTACATGATCTCACCTGAGATCCTCGGCGTCCCAAGCCCCGTAGACCGATTCGAGACTAAAGGTAAGGAGAAGATGGTGAAGGAGTTTCAGGATGTCTCCGCCGTCGTCGACAGCCTCATAGTCTGCAAGTTCGACACATTCGCCCTATGGCTTGAGGACCTCACCTCGCTGCTGTCAGCCGTGACGGGGTGGGACTACACCCCTGAGGAGGTCTACACAGCTGGGGAGCGAATCTGGAATGCTGAACGCTGCTTCAACATCCTCTCCTTCGGCGATGGAAGAGCCTATGATACGCTTCCGAAGAGGCTGCTGGAGGAGCCGATGCCTGAGGGGCCTGCGAAGGGGCATGTCACAAGGCTTGGGGAGATGCTCGACGCCTACTATGAGGTGAGAGGCTGGAGGGATGGAAGGCCTACGGCTGAGAAGCTGGAGGAGCTCGGCCTCAAATGGCTGGCTGAACGCCTCTCGGAGGAGGGGTTGCTGCCAGACTAACCCTTTTTCTCACTTCGGAAAAGCATAATAGGTTAGCCTTCATTTTATGCGACGACCATGGAGGGGCTTAGAGAGGAGATTTTGAAATGGGCCCTACTAAACGCCGTCAGATATGAAGGGGAGGCGAAGCTCGGCCCAGTGATGTCCAGGCTCCTCGGGGAGCATCCAGAGCTGAGACCCAAAGCGAGGGAGCTCCTACCCCTCGTCAGGGAGGTCGTTGAGGAAGTCAACAATTTGAGCCTGGAGAGGCAGAGGAGGATGCTTCAGGAGCGGTGGCCGGAGCTCCTGGAGGAGAGGCCCAAGGCTGAGGAGCGCAGGGAGCTTCCACCCCTCCCCAACGTCGATCGCTTCGATGAGGTTAGGACACGCTTCGCCCCAAATCCAGATGGGCCGCTGCACCTCGGCAACGCAAGGCCGGTCATCCTATGCCATGAGTATGCCAGGATGTATGATGGAACCTTCATACTACGCTACGAGGATACAAGCCCAGATGTTAAGGCCCCCATACCTGAGATGTATGAGGCCATAATGGAGGACCTGAGATGGCTGGGAGCCGAGCCGGATGAGGTCTACTACCAATCAGATCGATTGGAGCTCTACTATCGCTACGCCCGTCAGCTATTGGAGATGGGGGCCGCCTACGTCTGCACCTGTCCACCTGAACGGTTTAAGGAGCTCTATATGCGGGGTGAACCCTGCCCCTGTCGAGACCTTTCGCCCCAGGTTCACATAGACCGCTGGGAGGGGATGCTGGGAGGCCTCTACCAGAAGGGGGAGGCCGTGGTCCGCATAAAAACCGATCTGAGGCATCCGAATCCGGCTGTTAGGGATTGGCCCGCCCTTAGGATCGCCACAGCTCCCCATCCAAGGGTTGGAACCCGCTACAGGGTTTGGCCCCTATACAACTTCAGCTGCGCCATAGACGACCATGAGATGGAGGTCTCCCACATCATCAGGGGGAAGGAGCATGAGGTAAACACCGTGAGGCAGAGATACATCTACAAATACCTCGGCTGGGATTATCCGGAGGTTCTAAGCGTTGGACGTCTAAGCCTCGAGGCCGGTGTGCTGAGCAAATCAAAGATCAGAGCTGGAATCGAGGCCGGCACCTACATGGGATGGGATGACCCAAGGCTTGGAACCCTCATGGCCCTCAGGCGTAGGGGCATACAGCCCGAGGCGGTGAGGATGCTGATGCTCGAGATCGGCCCAAAGGGGGTGGAGGCGAGGATAAGCTGGGACAACATAGCAGCCCTAAACCGAAGAGTAGTCGAGCCGAGGGCCAACAGATACTTCTTCATAGAGAACCCGAAGCCCTTGAGAATCGTCGGCCTGGATAAACCACTGGAGGCCAGGCTGCCCCTCCACCCAGACCATCCTGAGAGGGGTGTGAGGAGGCTGAGGGTTGAACCAAAAGACGGCGCCGTGGAGCTCCAGATAGCTGAGAGAGACGCTGAGAGACTCAGACCAGGGGGAAAGGTGCGATTGATGGGGTTGATGAACATAGAGGTGAAGGAGGCGGAGCCAAACCTGGAGGCGGAACCCATACCTGGAGACCATCTCGAGGCGAGGAGGATGGGGTTGGCCTTCATACACTGGCTCCCGAAGGGCATCGGCGTAGAGGCTGAGGTGGTGATGCCAGACGCATCGAGGATAAAAGGCCTCGTCGAACCCCTCTGCCTGAAGGAGGAGGCGGGCTCCATAGTCCAGTTTGAGCGCTTCGGCTTCGCAAGAATCGACAGCCTGAAGCCCCTCGTCGCCTACTACGCCCATAGGTGAGCATAAGGTTTAAAATAGGGTGCTTCTCAAATTGTTAGACGCCTCGGGAAGGAGATGAGATGTCGAGTGTCGATCCTTCCAAGCCCTTCTACGTGAGGTTTGAGGTGCCGAGCGAGGTGGCTGAGGCCGCCTACGAGGCTCTCAAAATAGCAGCTGAGACTGGGAAGATCCGTAAGGGGACGAATGAGACGACGAAGTCCGTTGAGAGGGGGAACGCCAAGCTGGTTGTCATAGCTGAGGATGTCGATCCACCGGAGATCGTCGCCCATCTACCCCTGCTCTGTGAGGAGAGGGAGGTCCCCTACGTCTATGTCCCAGAGAAGCGTAAGATCGGTGAGGCCGTCGGAATAGCCGTCTCAGCAGCCTCAGCCTGCATCGAAGACCCAGGTGAGGCTAAGGGTCTGGTGGATGAGATTATATCTAAGTTGAAGGAGATAGCGAAGTAGGATGTCTGAGGAGACGCTGACGCCGGCCGTTGTCATCCAGATCCTCGGCAGAACAGGTTTGACAGGTGAGATCATACAGGTGAGAGTCCGCATATTGGAGGGGAAGGATAAGGGGCGTATAATCACCAGAAACGTTAAGGGACCCGTCAGGCTCAACGACATATTGATGCTGAGGGAGACCGAGAGGGAGGCTAAGAAGATCAGGTGATGTCCATGCCCAAGGTCTATGAGTGCAGCTTCTGCGGCAGACCCATACCCCCAGGGACGGGGAGCATCTACGTCCGTAGGGATGGGAAGATCCTGAGGTTCTGCAGTAGGAGGTGCAGGGTCTCGATGATAGAGTTGAAGAGGGATCCGAGGAAGCTGAAGTGGACGAGGTTCTATCGGGGGAGGAGGGGTTGACATACGAGGAGACCCTAATCCTCCTGAAGCCAGACGCCCTTGAGAGACGCCTCGTCGGACGAATAATACAGCGCTATGAGGATGCAGGCCTCGAAATCCTCGACATAAGATATGTGAAGCATGTCAGCCGGGAGCTCATCGAGAGGCATTACCCAGACTCCATGGCCCTCGCCCTCGGCCTAAAGGCTAAGGAGGCAAACCCCGAGATCGAGGACCCAGAGGCCTATGGCCGGAGGGTTCTGGAGTGGCTTAGGAGATATGTCTCCAGGGGGCCTGTCATCGCCTTGAAGCTCGGCGGTGAGGACGCTATCAAGAGGGCGAGGATGGTCACAGGCTTCACAGACCCCGCCAGGGCTGAGAAGGGGACTATACGAGGGGATTTTGGCATAGACTCCATAGAGAGGAGCAACAGGGAGGGGAGGGCCTGCGAGAACCTGGTCCACGCCTCCGGCAGCCGGGAGGAGGCTAAGAGGGAGCTTAAACTCTGGTTCCCAGAGGACCCCTAATCGAGTATCACATCCTCTATGCTCCGGAGCCTCTCCCTCAGCCACTCTCGGAGCTCCTCGATCTCCCTCTCCCGTTTTCTCCACAGCTCCATGTCGATGTGGCTCTCTATTGCCTCGGCGATGATGCGCTTCAACTCATTCGGGTCGAGGGCATCCAGCTCCACGGCCTCATCGCCGTAGGCGGCGACAAACCTCGGAGCCCTAGCGTCGCTCCTCTTCACCGGCATCGGGGGGAGCTGATACCTGATGATCTGCTCCCTCGTTAGGGCTACACGCTTGACGGTGAAATCCCCAGCCCCATATCGTCGAAGCCTCTCGGCGAGATCCCTCTCGATGTCTACGCCGCTTGGATCGAAGTCCCCGAGGTATAAGATGATGGTCTCCTTCCCCTTCAACCGCTCCCTGATATACTGAGCCATCCTTAGGACGTAGCTGAAGCTGGGGTAACCCCTCGTCGGGAAGGTTCTGACGGCATATCGATTCGCCACCTGGCTGACCAACCTGCTTAGGGCATCCTTCTCAAGGCTGATGAGGAGGTAGCAGGGCTGATCCTCCCACATCGGCATGGTGAACTCCTTCCAGCTCTCTATGAAGCCCCTGATCCTTCGACGTAGAAACTCCTCGACGGAGTGGTAGCCGACGTCTCCACGGCCAAGAATCCTACGGCTGCGGTCTTCGATGGCGTTTAGAGGTATGTCCCCCCTCTCACGGGCCTTCACCATAATCCTGCTGAGCCTCTTATAGCTGTTGAGGGTGTTTGGAAACATTCTCCGAGACACCAATCGATAATAGAGCTGCCTGAGGGTGATGGGTGTGTCGTATTGCTTCAATATCTCGAGGGAGGCCTCCACGATCTCCCCGTAGCTGGGGAACTTCCTCATCCACTCTCACTATAAGAGGTGGGGCCTATAATTGTTCGGGGCTAAGGCAGCCGGATCGACACCAGCTTCCGCAGCCTCCTCTCAGCCTCGTTTATCGGATGCTTTAGGGCTCTTTCCAAGAGCTTCCTGAAGACGGGGTATCCAAGCCTCTGCTCCAAGCTCCACTCCCTGGCGAAGACACCTGTCTGAATCTCCTTGACGATCTCCCTGATCCGCTGCCTCTCCCCATCGGGCAGCACCCTCTCAGCGTATAGGAGCTGTCCATACTGGCTTGTTCTGCTGTGGAGGGGCAACTGACCATATAGGCCGTCGAGGGCCATCGCCTTGGCGACCTCGCTGAGTTCGCCGCTCATATAGAGTTCGAGGAGAACAGCCTCAGGGGGATAACCCATCTCGGTTAGAACCTCGAAGCTCAGAAGAAGGGCCCTCGCTATCAGCGGCGCCACATAGTGCTCTGAGAAGTGGTCGAGTTCGGTTTCGATGGCGAAGGAGACCTCGAGGGCGCCGGCCCTCGTCGCCCCGATCGCCTTAGCAAGCGCCAGCAATCTCTCAAGGGCCCTACCGGATGCGTCTTGGTGAACCGCTATGAAGGCTGGAGCTCCATGGCCCTTGACGTAGAGTTCTCTCACGTATCTCCCTATCATCCTCGGCGCCAGCAGTAGGACGTCGACGTTCTCCGGTGGCTGTATGAAGCCGTAGTGGATGTTGTATCCGTGGGCGAAGACGAGGGCGTCCCCCTCGTCGAGGTGGGGCTTTATGTCTCTCTCATAGACCTCCGGCTGAACCTCGTCGGGGAGCAGGAGCATTATGATGCTCCCCCTCTCAGCCGCCTCCGGTATGCTGTATGTTGGGAATCCATCCTCGACGGCTCTCTGATAGCTCTCATCCCTTACGTTTCCTATGATGACCTCCAGGCCGCTGTCCCTCATGTTCAGGGCTTGGGCTCTCCCCTGGTTTCCATACCCTATGACTGCGATGGTTTCACCCTCAAGGGCTGAGAGGTCTGCATCCTCATCTCGATAAACCTTCACCAATCTTTACACCGACTCTATATCTGCTCGAAGGCGTTAAATCCTTGGTGGATTACTCTGACTCGATGGCTCCACCCCCCATATCGATTCCCCTCATCTTCGCCGGCTCCCTCGAGATCGCCGTCCCCCTCCTCCTCGGCTACCTCGCCATGAGGCGTCTGAACGTCGGTCTCATGCCCTACGTCGTTGGATGCGCCCTCTTCACCCTCTCCCTCATCAGGATGCCCATAAACTCTGCCTTTCAGCGCCTCGTCTATCCGCTGCCCCATGGCTTCCAGCTCTCAGCCCTCTTCATGTCGACGACGGCCGCCCTCTTCGAGGAGGGTGTGAGGCTCATCGCATTCCTATGGCTGTTGGATGAGCGAAGCTGGAGTGTCGCCGTCGTCTATGGCCTTGGACATGGGGGGATGGAGTCGATGCTACTGGCTGGTGTAAACTCGCTGATAATGGGCTTCCTCCTCATCCTATCACCGTCCAGAATCCCCTTCACAGCCCTGATGATGGAGGAGTTCCCAGCCTACCTCCCCCTCCTCGCCCTCTATGAGCGGATGATGGCCATCGCCATACACCTCTTCCTAACGCTCCTGGTTCTGAGATGCGTCGTGGAGCGTAGACCCCTATACCTCGCTGCAGCCCTCCTCATACATTTCGCCGTCGACTTGGCAGCCCTCCTCCTATCGCAGTTTGGCGCACCCATCGTCGAGGCCGCCGTAACACCCATAGCCGCCCTATCGCTCCTATATCTATACCGGACGAGGCCGGAGGCTGTGAGCCATGCTTAGAGACCTCAGACCAGGCGTTGTCGTCTACCTCGCTCACTGTCTGCTAAACCAGAATACGAAGGCTCCAGGCCTTGTATCGGAGAAGACGATCAACGCCGCCGATAGGGTGATAGGGCTGCTTAGAGCCCTAAACGTCGGCATCGTCCAGATGCCATGCCCAGAGTTCACCCACCTCGGCCTCCTCAGACCGAAGCAGACGAGAGACCAATACGACAGCACGGCATACCGAAGACGCTGCAGAGCCATCGCTGAACAGGTGCTAAATGAGATCGAGGACTACCATAGAGCCGGAGTCATAGTAGCCTGCATCCTCGGAATAGAGGGAAGCCCCTCCTGCGGAGTAGAATGGACAACAAAGGGATGGGGAGAAAAATCGGAGAAAACCAGGGGAAAAGGCATCCTCATCCAAGAGCTCCAAACACTGCTGGAACAGAGAAACCTCATCATCCCAACGATAGGGATACCGGAGAAACCGAAATACGGAGACATCGAGGAGGCCTTAAAAAGGGTGGAGGAGGCGGTAAAGGGGGCGCAGAGCATACGGCGTAAAACTTATCTCTAAAGGCTTCATCCAAAAGAGTTGGACGCCCTGGTAGTATAGCCCGGTCCAATATGCTCGGCTGTCACCCGAGTGAGCGCGGGTTCAAATCCCGCCCAGGGCGCCAGGGAAGATTTTTAATACGTATACGTATTTGTATAAGGGAATGGGCTCAAAGGTTTTCCCCGTCCGTCTCGATGAGAGGGATGTGAGGCAAGTTGATCTCCTGGTGAGGCTCGGCGTCTTCAAGTCGAGGAGCGAGGCCCTGAGGATGCTCATAAGGCTTGGGGTTAAAAGCCTTGAGGAGTTGGTGGAGATATCTGAGGCCTTGGAACGCCTCTCCCAGTTGGAGGGGGAGGAGGGGGAGATACCTATAAGGCTTGATGGAGCCCTCCGAAGGCTACTCTCAGAGCGGGGTAGGTTCACATGAGCTACGTCGACACCAGCGTCATAGTGGCCGCCTTAGACCCCACAGACCATAGACGAGATATAGCTCGGGAATTCCTCGAGGGTGAGACGGACAAGGTGGTATCGGAGCTCACCCTCGTAGAGCTGGCCAGCGTCCTATCAAGGAGCCCCCATCGAGGGAGACTGCTGGAGAAGTTGAGGGTTAGGGAGGAGCTCCTAATCCCAACCCTCCTCCTCTACATAATGAAGAGGTTTAAACTCAGGTTAGCCCTCCTCAAGGGATCGGTGATGCTTCCACCCCTCGGCGAGCTCAATCTACCCATAGCGGAGGCCATGGAGCTCTCCATGGAGGCCCAACTTCGAACATTAGACCTACTCCACTTAGCCTACGCCAAGCTCCTGAGGGACTCGGGGGAGGGGGTTGAGGTCATCGTAACATTCGATGAGAACTTTAAGATTAAGCCCTCACTTGAGGGGAAACTCGATATTAGGGTGCGCCTCCTCGGGGATTAGACCCTATTAAGTTTTAAGCCCTCCTTAGATTCTTCTCGATCGATATGTCTAAGGTTATGGAGCTTAGGGAGGCCTTGAAGCGCTATGTTAGGGATGGCTCGGTTCTCTGCCTCGGAGGCATATCCCTCTGCCGTAGGCCTATGGCTGCGGCCTATGAGATCATAAGGCTCGGCATCAGAGACCTACATCTCATCGACATCGCCCCCGGTATGCCCCAGATACTCCTCGCCTTAGCCGGCTCCGCCAGCGTCGTTGAGGGCTGCTGGCATGGCTACGAGCTCTTCGGGCATCCCTACATGTGGCGGAACCTCGTTGAAAAGGGGCCAAAGGAGACGGGTTACCGCTTCGACGATGAGTCTCACTATATGTTGTCGCTCCGCTTCGTCGCCGGATGGCTTGGGGTTCCCTTCATACCGACCTACACGGCGAGGGGTTCAGACCTATGGAACCCAGAGTTCGACAACCTCTGGGATCTGAGGGGTAAGCGCCGTAAGGTTGCAGCTAAGAAGTTCGCAGTCATCGAGAATCCCTTCAAGGAGGGGGAGCTGGTGAGGCTGCTTCCGGCGATAAACCCCGACGTCACCATAATACACGCCCAGATGGCTGCTCCAGATGGGACGACCAGGATACTCGGTGCCCACTTCGACGACTTCGTTCACGCAGCCTCCGCTGACCATGTCATCATCACCTGTGAGCAGATAGTCTCCAGGGATACATTGGCGGTGAATCCTGAGATGAATCTGATACCCAGCGTATATGTCGACGCCGTCTGCCAAGTCCCCTATGGAGCTCATCCAGGGTCATGCCTCGGCTACTATGACTATGACCCCTGGTTCCTCAACGAGCTGGTGAGGGTGACGAGGGAGGGGGAGAGGAACCCAGAGGTCTTCAAAAGATGGTTGGAGGAGTGGGTTTTGGGCGTCGAAGACCACGATGCCTACCTGGAGAAGCTGGGTCTGAGGCGTCTCCTTGCTCTGAGGGCCGACCCCGCTTTGGGCTATGCTCCGGAATTGCCGAGGAGGCTCCATGAGATGCCTCCACCACCATAAGGGGTGAAGCACGTGAACGGGAAGGATGATTATACGGCTCTGGAGATGATGGTCGTCCAGGCCTCAAGGATGATTAGGGATGGGGAGGTCGTCTTCGTCGGAACAGGATTGCCGATGATAGCCTCGATGCTGGCCAAGTATCTACATGCACCCAACGCCATCCTATGCTGCGAGGCAGGCTTCTGGGATTCAAGATTTCTCCATATACCCATGACCGTCGGAGACTCCAGGTGGTATGTGGGCTCAACCTGGTGCGCTGGACAGTCCTACATGTTCTCACTGCTCCAGCGTCGACGAATCGACCTCGGCTTCCTCGGCGGAGCACAGGTGGATAAGTATGGGAACATAAACTCAACGGGCGTCGGAGTCCAGCTCAGAGACGGCTACTACGTCTTCGGTAAACGCTTCGAGGGTAGCGGCGGGGCGGCTGACATAGCGTCGATGGCGAATAGGGTGATCATAATGATGAAGCATGAGCGACGCCGCTTCGTCGAGAGGGTTGACTATATCACAAGCCCTGGATGGTATGTCTGGCTCCACGACTTCAAGGATGGCCGAGGCAGGGTGAGACTTGTGCCCCGATGGGAGCTGGGTATGTGGGGTGGCCCGGAGGCGGTCATCTCAACCATGGGTGTGATGCGCTTCGACGAGGAGACGAAGGAGATGTATGTCGAATCCTACTACTCAGAGCTCGGCGTCACACCCGAGGAGATAAAGCGGAACACAGCCTTTGACATCAATGTCGACGAAGCCGAGCCGGCTGAGCCTCCAACTGAGAGAGAGCTGGAGCTCCTAAGGGAGCATATAGACCCAGAACACATCTTCCTCAGAGAATAGTCAGCTCACCCTTATGCAATGAACGACTCCAGCATTTATCGATGGATGGATAAAGACGTTAGCCCTCATCCCCTCGGCATCAGGCCTGATGCCCTCAGGGCTGTGATTAGGGCTACTCCGAAGACTGTGGCGATGGCTGTCATCGTCAACCGCTCAACGGCTGAGACTGGGAGCATATACATGAAGAGC
>Ga0209410_1001306_pt1 | contig 12094 bp, 9 predicted proteins | sample Mar14436cmmetaG_FD_184135 | JGI IMG/M metagenome (GOLD analysis project Ga0209410, IMG submission 184135) | Marine hydrothermal vent microbial communities from Guaymas Basin, Gulf of California to study Microbial Dark Matter (Phase II) - Marker... ... | reverse complement strand
GCCGTAATCACAAACATTGATGCAGATCACCTAGATTATTATAAGACATTTTTATCTATTAAGGCTGCATTTAGTAGATTTATCAATAACATTTTACCCTCTGGTGTGGCTGTGATCTGTGGAGATGATCCCCATTTAAAAGGGATAGTATCTAAGGCAAAGAGGCCATATATTAGTTATGGTCTTTCAGAAGATTGCCATTATCAAGCAAAAGGCCTCCTTTTGAATAATCAAATAACACAATTTGATGTTTATGGATATGGAAAAAAGATAGGAAGTGTGTCCTTAAGGCTCTTAGGTATACACAATGTCTATAATGCACTGGCTGCCTTTGCTGTTGCCCAAAGGCTTGGTATACCTCCTGAAATTACCATAAAGGGCCTGGGCCAATTTAATGGTGTGGCTAGACGATTAGAAATTAAAGGAGAGAAAAGAAAAATCTTAATAATAGATGATTATGGGCATCATCCCACTGAAATAAGGGCAGTACTCTCAACTATTAAGAAAAATTGGCCCAAACGACGCCTTATAACAGTTTTTCAACCACATCGTTATACACGTACAAAGATGTTGTATAAAGAATTTTTGACGGCATTTTTGAAAACGGATCTCCTCATTATCACAGAGGTCTATGCCGCTAGCGAATCACCCATCCCTGGTGTAAGTGGTGAGTGGTTGTCCCGTGGCATAAAGATACCAAAAAAGAAGAGATTTTGCAGGGATTTGGATGATGCCTTTGAATATTTATTACCAGAACTCAGGCCCTATGATATTGTTTTGACCTTAGGGGCTGGAGATATCTGGAAGTTGGGAGAGATGTTGTTGGCTGAATTATGAAGCACCTAGTAGCCTTTGGTCAAGTAAAGTGGAATTATCCTTTGAGTAGGCTTACCTCCTTTGGGATCGGTGGGCAGGCAAAGGCAGTGGTTTGGGTAAATGAGGAGGTATGTTTAAGAAAATTACTATCTTACCTAAGAGAGAGTAATTATCCCTATTACTTTCTAGGTCAGGGGACAAATGTCCTCGTAGGAGATCATGGTTATCCAGGTATAATCATCAAATTTGGGCCAGGATTTTCAAGATTTGGGGTTTTGTTTAAAGGGAGGGATAAAGTCTATTTTAAGGTAGGTGCAGGTATAAAATTATCAAGATTATTAAAGACAAGTTTGAGGTATGGGTGGGGAGGGCTTGAGTATCTAGTAGGTATCCCTGGTACATTAGGTGGGGCTATAGCAGGAAATGCTGGGGCCTTCGGCCATAGCATTGAAGAAAATATAATAGAGATCAAGGTAATGACAAAGGAGGGGGAGATAAAATGGTATCATAAGGATATGCTTCGCTTTGATTATCGCACAGCCAATCTACCCCCTGGGGCATTGATATTAGAAGCACACTTAGGGTTAGTGCCCTCTAATAAGAGGGAGATCATGGCAAAGATGTATCTTTATTTTCAAAAAAAGAAATTGAGCCAGCCCCTGAATATGCCTTCAGCAGGCTGTGTGTTTAAGAATCCAAAGGGGGCATTTGCAGGTAAATTGATTGAGGAAGTAGGCCTTAAGGGTTATCAAATAGGAAATGCCAAAATCTCAGAAAAACATGCCAATTTTATCGTCAATCTTGGAGGGGCAAGGGCATCTGATGTGTTGGCCTTAATGGGCTTGGCACAAGATAGGGTCTTAAAAGAGACGGGTATTTTTTTGGAGCCAGAGATCAAGATTTTACAATGAGAAAAAACCGGTATCGCTCATCTATAAATAAGAAAAGATTGATTTTAAAAGGTTTACTGTTATTTGCTACCCCTTTTATCTTTGGCATTGCCTTCTTTAAGGGGTATTTCCTCCTTATTAACCAGCCCTATTTTCAAATAAAGGAGATAAAGATTACAGGAAATAAAAGGCTTTCTAAAAATGAGTTATTGACTTGGATTAATTTAAGCCCTCATCAAAGTTTATTAAGTTTACATTTAAGCCTACTTAAGAGGCGTTTGATTTCTCATCCAGCAATAGAAGAGGTAAACATCTATCGTAAATGGCCTGATAAACTGATTATTTCTTTAAAGGAGAGGGAGCCTGTGGCCCTGATTTATGATGATGCTGGGGTATTGGCTACAGATAAAGGAGGTTTTTTGTTCCATGTGAGAGATTATCCAAATTTACCTATTATCAAAGGGGCCTATAAGGATAGGTCCCTTTTAAGGGAGGCGATCAATTTGCTGATAGACCTTAAAGATTCATCTCTTAAGATCTCAGAATTACACCTAGATCAAGATCTAGGCATTACCTTCTATACCAATGGAATTGAGGTTTATTTAGGTAGAGGGGATTATGAAAGAAAGCTTTTTTCACTCCATAAGGTATTGGCATATCTAGATCAAATCGGTTTGGAGAAGATAAAGAGGATTGACCTAAATAGAGTAAAGAAGGTCTGTGTAAGGTTTGAGGGATGAGGCATAAGAATCAGCTTATTGTAGGCTTAGACATTGGTACAACAAAGATATGTGCAATAGTGGGGGAGATAAAGGAGGAGGGAAATATAGATATTATAGGGGTAGGTTGTCATCCTGCCTATGGGATTAGAAAGGGGGTTGTGATCAATGTTGAAGACACAGTTAATACCATAAAAAGGGCAGTTGAAGAGGCAGAGGAAATGGCAGGGTGTGAGATCAGGAGCGTCTATGCAAGTATCTCTGGAACACACATCCAAAGTATCAATAGCCAAGGTGTAATTGCCCTAAAACACAGGGAGGTGACAAAGGGTGACATCAAAAAAGTAATGGAGATGGCAAAGACAATCTCCCTTCCCCCAGAGACAGAGATTATAGATGTCCTGCCCCAAGAATTTATTGTGGATGACCATGCTGGGATTAAGGACCCCATAGGCGTGGCAGGGGTAAGGTTAGAGGTAAGGGTGCATGTTATTACTGCCTCTGTTAGTTGTATTCAGACACTAATGAAGTGCATCCAAAGGGCAGGCCTGGATGTAATCGATATAATCTTGCAGCCCTTGGCAGCCAGTGAGGCTGTTTTGACAAAGGAGGAGAAAGAATTGGGTGTGGGTTTAATAGACTTTGGAGGGGGGACTACTGATTTAATAATATTTGTCAACGATAGCATAAGATATATTACCCTCTTGGGTCTAGGGGGAAACAATATTACCAATGATATTGCCTTTGGTTTAAGGACATCTATCTCAGAGGCAGAGGAGATAAAGCTTAAACATGGTCTAGCTAGTATTGCCTTGTTAGAGAAGGATGAAGAGATTGAAGTCCCTGCCGTAGGTGACCACAAGGTGCGATGGGTGCCCAAGTCTTTATTGGTAAAGATTATTCAGGCACGGGTAAGAGAGATATTTAGCCTATTAGAGCAGGAGTGGATAAAGGCAGAGCTAGTAAAGGATGTTTTGGCTGGGGGGGTAGTGATTACAGGGGGTTCTTCTCTACTCCCAGGGCTTATAGAGGAGGCTGAACAGGTCTTTGACCTACCCAGTCGTATTGGTTATCCCCAAGGGGTTGGGGGGTTGGATATCATCAGAAATCCTATATATGCAACAGGTGTTGGCTTGCTGAAATATGGCCTTAAGAGTCAAAAGCCCCTTTTTAGGCAGAAAGGGGGGTTGCTGTCTCGTTTTGTGACAGGTATTGGGAACTGGTTTAAAAAGGCCTTTTAGCCAATACAAAACCAGATTGAAATATAGGGGGTAATAAGATGGATATGCCTATAAAATTTATAGATGAAGAGTTATCTGCAAAAATCAAGGTAATAGGGGTAGGGGGGGCCGGTGGGAATGCCATTAACAATATGATTAAATCTGGCCTAAAAAATGTGGTCTTTATTGCAGCAAACACAGACGCTCAGGCATTAGAAATGAATGAAGCACCATATAAGATCCAGTTAGGTCCCAATGTAACTAGGGGTCTTGGGGCCGGTGGGGACCCAGAGATTGGACGTCGAGCCGCTTCAGAGAGTGTGGATGAGATAAAGAGGGTCTTAGAAGGCAGTGATATGGTTTTTATCACTGCTGGGATGGGAGGTGGGACAGGGACAGGGGGCGCACCTATTATTGCCCAAGTAAGCAAGGAATTGGGGGCCTTGACTGTAGCTGTGGTTACCAAACCATTTTCATTTGAAGGAAAAAGGAGGACAAGGCAGGCCGAGGAGGGTATTGAGAGGCTAAAGGAGGTAGTGGATACCATTATCACCATCCCCAATGACCGTCTGTTTAAATTGGTCCCTAGCAATGCCAAGTTATTGCACACACTTAAGAAGGCCGATGAGGTGCTTTATTATGCAGTAAGGGGCATTGCGGATCTGATCACAGTCCCTGGTTTAATAAATGTAGACTTTGCAGATGTAAAGACCATAATGGCCGAGAAGGGATTGGCCCTTATGGGCACTGGCATAGCAAGGGGTGAGGAAAGGGCCATAGAGGCAGCCCAAAGTGCCATTTATAGCCCATTGTTAGAGGATATCTCTATTAGGGGGGCAAGGGGTATACTTATTAATATTACAGCATCTAGCGATATCACTATGGAAGAGGTGCAAGAGGCATCTACACTGGTCCAAAAAGAGGCAGATGAGGATGCTAATATCATTTGGGGTACAGTAATTGATAATAATATAGGTGAAGAGATGATGGTGACGGTGATTGCTACAGGGATTGGTGGGGTAGGTAAAGATACAAAAAAGGTAAAGAAGGGACAAAAAATGTTTTTTAGCCGGGATGAAAAGGATTTGGATGTCCCTACCTTTCTCAGGCATCCGATAGATTAACCCAGATTATGCAAATTACAACGCTGTTTTACTCTGGGGCTCCGCCCCAGACCCCATTTTGCCAAATACCAAAGTCACTCTTTAAATAAGAATAAAAAATCCTAAATTATTGCATAATTTGGGATTAAGGCTGATAAGCGATGGGGTCTTTTATCCCTGCCTTCCTAAATGCCTTAAGCCTTAAAATGCAGGATTCACACCTGCCACAAGCAATATCTTCTGACCTATAACAAGACCATGTAAGGTGAAATGGTGCCCCCAATTCTGCCCCCAATTTTACCACCTCCCATTTTTTTAGATGGATAATTGGGGTTTCAATTTCAATCCTTGTCTCTGGCCTGGTCCCCAGGTCAATCAACTGATTATATGCCCTAAAATATACCTCCCTGCAATCGGGATAGCCACTGCTGTCCTCTTCCATTGCCCCAATAAATATCTTTTTTGCACAGATGACCTCTGCCCAAGATACGGCAATAGCGATTAGATGTGTGTTACGAAATGGGACATATGTAGAGGGAATACCTTCAATTTTTTCTCTATAGTCAGGAATTTTAAGGTTTTTATCTATCAAGCTTGAACCGCCGATCTTCTTTAGATAATCAATAGAGGCTATAAACCTTTTAGAAACACCATAAAAATCGGCAATCTCTTTAAATGCCCTAAGTTCCCTTGCCTCTGTCCTTTGTCCATAGTTTACATGCAAGAATGCAAGTTCATAATCCTTACTGGCCACTGCTGCGGTAACACAGCTATCCAAACCACCACTAACTAATACTATTGCTAAGGCCTTCATTATGCAACTGCCCGCTTATCTTCTAACTTTTCTTCGTTTTGAATAATTATTTTAGGGTTCGGGTTCCGAGGAGGAATAGGTAATCCTTTTTCTTTTAATAGCTTTATATGTTCTTTCATCCCCCATTTTGCTTTATATATACAATCTTCGATTGAATGTCCTATTCCAGTAAAACCTTCTAAATCTGGTGAATAAAAACTAAAATAATCAGGCTCTTTTGTTGCTTCAATTATTAATGAATATTCTAATTCTATCATTTTTGTCTCCTTACTCTCTTTTTATACCTGCTGCTTTAAGTATAGCATGACATGTACCCTTTGGCACTTCCTTTGAGCCATGATAGTCAATACGAATTAATTTATTCCATCCAGGTTTGCCATAGTATCTTATTGAGCCTTTTTCTTTTATAACTTTGAATCCATTCTTCTCAAGAAGTCTAACGAGTTCACTAAAGTTATCTTGGAAGCTTACTTTTTTGTCATTTAAGCTTTGACATTTGTCATTTCAAATTCTTAGGATATTTCATAAAATTCCTCTATCTTCTCTACTATATATACCTGCATTTCCTCAGTTAGTTCAGGATAAATAGGCAGTGCCAGTGTCTCCTCAGCTGCCCTCTCTGCCTCTGGGAAGTCCCCTTTTTTGTATCCCAAATACCTAAAACAGGGTTGGAGATGAAATGGGAGGGGGTAGTAAATGGCAGTGCCAATCCCCCTCTCTTTTAAGAACTTCCTCAATTCATCACGCCTTTTTGCCCTGATGATGTACTGGTTGAAAATATGGCCATTTTTTAAATCTTTATATACCACTTTTGGCAATTTGATTAACTGCCTTTCTAAAAGTTTGGTATTTTTAAATAATATCTCATACCTTTCTGCATTTTTTCTCCTCTCTCTATGCCACCTCTCTAAATATGGAAGTTTTACTAATAGTATAGCTGCCTGAATAGAATCAAGCCTAAAGTTTCCTCCTATAAGGCTATGAAAATACTTTGGCCTTGCACCGTGCACCCTGATTATCCTTAATCTGTCTGCAAGCTCCTTATCATTTGTAACTGCCATTCCCCCATCTCCCATTGCCCCAAGGTTTTTAGAAGGAAAAAAGGAGAAACAGCCTACATTTCCCATACTCCCTGCCTTAAATACTTTGTCTTCTAATCTATACTCTGCCCCAAGGGCCTGGGCTGCATCCTCAATCACATGGATATTATATCTTCTTGATATATCCAAAATGGGCCCCATATCTGCACACTGCCCATAAAGGTGAACTGGGATAATGGCCCTTACCTTTCTTACCTCTTCTCTGTTTTTTTTAAACCAATCCTCTAGCCTGTTTGTATCTATATTATAAGTAACAGGGTCAATGTCAATAAATATAGGCCTTGCAGAAAGCCTTACAATCACAGAGGCAGTAGAAAAGAATGAATAAACACTGGTAATGACCAGGTCTTGGTGCCCTATCCCCAGGGCCATTAAAGAGGAGAGCAGGGCATCTGTGCCTGAGGAGGTGCCTATGGCGTACCTACAGCCTACATAGTCAGAGATTGCCTCTTCTAAGGCAGCCACCTTGGGCCCCAAGATATATTGGTTGGAGTCTATAACCTCTTCTATGGCCTTGATTACCTCTGGACGGAGCCCTTTTATTTGGGCACCAAGGTCTAAAAGCGGGACTTTCATTCCAACTCCTCTGGGCTTGCGATCTTTCCTAACAGGGCCGAGGCAGCAGCTACTGCAGGGCTTGCAAGGTATACTTCACTATCTTTGTGTCCCATCCTGCCGACAAAGTTGCGGTTTGTTGTAGAAACAGCCCTCTCTCCAGGGCCTAAAACGCCCATATGCCCCCCTAGGCAAGGGCCACAGGTGGGGGTACTAATGGCTGCACCTGCCTCTAAAAAGGTCTCTATAATGCCTGTTTTTATGGCATTATAATATACCTTTTGACTGCCTGGGATTACAATCAGCCTTACCCCCTTTTTTACTCTATTTCCTTTTAGAATATTTGCGGCTACCTCTAAGTCTCCCAAACGTCCATTGGTACAAGAGCCAATTACTACTTGGTCTATCTTTATTTCACCTATTTCTGAGATGCCCCTTACATTTCCTGGTGAATGGGGCAAGGCAACCTGTGGTTCTAGTGAAGAGATATCATATTCCTTTATCAAAAAATAATTTGCATCCAAATCACTCCTATAGATTTTATATTCCCTCCTTGCCCTCTCTTTTACATAATCCTCTGTCTTGCTGTCAGGGATAAAGATACCATTCTTTGCCCCAGCCTCAATGGCCATATTGGCCATAGTAAATCGCCCATCCATAGAGAGCTCCTCAACTGCCTCACCAGAGAATTCAATGGCCTTGTAGTTTGCACCATCTACCCCCAAATTTCCTATGGTATAAAGGATTAAATCCTTTCCACTTACCCATTTTGGTAGCCTGCCTTTGTAGATAATCTTTATGGTCTCTGGTACCCTTAACCAGATTTTTCCAGTAAGCATCACTGCCCCCAAGTCTGTACTTCCTACACCCGTAGAAAATGCACCAAGTGCCCCATAAGTACAGGTGTGGCTATCTGCCCCGATAACCAGGTCACCAGGGAGGACTAAACCCTCTTCGGGCAAGAGGACATGCTCAATACCTACCTCTCCTACATCATAAAAGTGGGGGATACCCTGTTCTAAGGCAAACTTTCTTACCTTTTGGCACTGGATGGCAGAGGGTATGTCCTTATTTGGGGTGAAGTGATCCAAGATAAGTGCTACCTTTTCCTTATCAAATACCCTTTTTCCACCTGCCTTGTGGAAGGCCGAGATGGCTAGTGGGGCAGTGATATCATTTGCCAAGGCAAGGTCTACCCTTACCTTTATTAACTGCCCTGGTGTTACCTTATCTAGGCCCGCATGCTCTGCCAGGATCTTTTCTGTAATAGTGAGACCCATAATTTTAGCCATTGTAAAATTAAAAAATTTCTAACAAGTTTACCCTCCCAATTCTCATTTTGCAACCTAAGTAAACTATATAAAATTTTTCTCATAAAAGTAAAAGGAGCAAAGCAAGGATATCTCCAGCAATAAGCAGTGCTTTTTCTTGATGTTTAAATGTCAGAAACATTTTCACTCCCACGATTTAATCATGTTACTTCTCAAATCTGCTAAGCAAAATGTAGCCTAATGGACGGGGGATATGTGAAGTTTCGCCTTGCAAAATTTGGGTGAAGTGCCGAAGGCACAAAGCCAGGTACCCGCCTGTTAGCAGACCCAAAGGCGAGCAACGAAGTTGCGAAGAGTTCCGCCCCGAAATTACAGATTTATTCGGAAATGCTTCCCACATATTTCCCACTCTTTAGTATTTCTATTATTTCTTCTTGAGATATTTTTCCTTCCCAGAATGCTAATAGCATTTCAGCTAAAGCTACGTGAGTAATGAGAGTTATTCTTGTATTATCAGCATTTTGCTTGGCAACATCTTCAAAATCAGGATAACCGATTGTTACTTTTGCTATAGGATTATACTTTGCTCCTTTTCCAAGTATCTCTTCAGCTTCTGTTGCAGATACAAATTTATTCCCGATTTTCCGCTTACATTCTACAACGATTTTCCCTCCTTCAACTTCAATTAATAAATCAGGTTCATGACGAGACAAATCTCCAATGAATTTACAATGAATTTTAAGATAACCATCGAATAATTCGGCACAAACTTTGGAAAAATTGTCCCCTGTTTCAGTAAATAATCGTTCTATAATTGTTGAATCTCTACCTAATTCCTTTGCACGTCTTATAAAATATTGTCGTTTTCTTTCCATCTTATCTTTAATAATAAATTGTTCCAAATATTTCTTAATTGCAGTAGCTAATTTTCTACCAATGCCTTTTACTTTTTCTAAATCCTCTATATTTGCATTTATAAGTGATCCCAACGAAGTATATCCTGCATCTGCAAGAAGCATAGCTCTATGCCGGTGGATTGCAGGAATGTTCAGTTTCATAATATTTACAGCATTATCATGGACTCCATATTTTACTCTATCAGATAAACGCTCTAAAAACTCGTAAAACTCCTCTGTAAAATTGAATAAAGGTGGTTCAGCTATTCTTTTCATACTTTTAATTATCCAACTAATGTTTTCGCCTATATTTTTAATAGTTCCTTGTGGAGCGAAACCCTCTAGGTCAGAATAAGGAACTCCATCTATCCATCTTAAAAGCATTTTAGTAGTTTTGGTGGCTTTCAATATGTTCTCCTCTTCATTTGGATGAAAAAGGTATTTGTCTTTATTAGCCTCCCAATAGATAACTTCTCTTTTTTTCTGTTCGTATCTTGGAGGATAAAGGAGACGTGCATCTGATGTACAACATGCTAAATGGGTTATTGGTTCAATTAAAGCATTATAGTCATCAATAGAACCTTCTTCATTTATTTTTTCTATTGCATGAAAGATTATATGGGCAGAATATGGGGATATCATTTCTTCAGCACATCTTTTTCCTAATTCAGTCGCTTTTATCTCTCCTTTTACATCTTCTAGCATACCCATTCTTATCAATTCTTGTATTTGCTTAGAAATACTTTCTTCAAATGTTTGTCTGAATGAAGGATCTATTTTTCGATAATATATATAGCCAAAAAATGTATTTTCCATAAATTTGATTAATTCTTTAGCATTTTTGCAAACTCCTGAAGCAATTAAATTCAAAATAGAAGATTCTATGTTATCTCGTTTTTGAATCTGACTTTCTATTTTCTCTGCCTTTGAATTAATATATCCCTGCCAATATCTTTCAAAATCTTTTTCAGTTTCAGCAAGCAATACAGATCTTCCGAAATCATCATGATACCTTATCCTACCCGCTCTTCCAGACATATTTTTATAATCTCTGCTTTTTATACTTTTTCTATCCCAGAATTCGGTTGATAGTATTATTACAGTCTTTGCAGGTGTATTCACTCCCGCACCTAATGTTAAAGTTGAGCATATAACTCTTATATCCCCTTTTTCAAAGGCTTCTTCAATAATCCTCTTTTCTTCAGGTAGTAATCCCGCATGATGAAACACAACTCCATTGATCATACATTTTTTTAGCTTTCGTGTTGATGGCGTTGACTCAACCAGCGCATCTATTTTTTCAATCCATTTAGTTATGTCACCTGAAGGAGGCAAAAATTCGCTAATTTTTAGTGCCAAATCTTCTGCTTTTCTCCGAGTATTTACAAAGATTATTATTTGCTCGCTTTGAGATATATCGATAAATCCATCAAAAGAGTGGATATTTAAGCCCTGTTCAACATTCATATTACCTGTGTTAAATTCTCTATATAGAAAATCGCCACTTTTTAATGTATATCCTTTAAATTTAATATCTCTATCACCGGTATATATAATTCCTTCCCTAAGTTCCACTTCTCTTTTTTGAGTCTCGATTACCTCAGCTTTTAGCCATTCTCCTAAATCTTTTGCATTTGGTATTGTTGCAGAAAGTCCAATAATCTGAGGCGGGGTGCTAGCATTATATATTATTTTGGTCAGTAATATCTCTAAATCCACTCCTCTTCCTTCATCATCGATCATTTGAAGTTCATCAACAATAACTACACCTATCTCATTTATCAACTCTGGGTTTTTTATTAATAAAGCATCTAATTTTTCATATGTGGCAATAATTAGATCATATTCCATGAGATTTGTGTCATATTCATTTCGTTCTCCAGTACTAATAGCAACTGTTAGCCCCCACCCACTATACTTTTCTCTAAACTCTTCAAACTTTTCTTCAGCAATCGCTTTAAGAGGTGTTAAATAGAATGTTTTTCTTTTCTCTATTCTTTTTGCTGCTGTTAATATAGCAAGTTCCCCTATAAATGTTTTACCAGTATTTGTTGGAGCACTAATTACAAGGTTTTTTCCTTCAAAGAGTCCTTTCTCTACCGCTAACCTTTGAACTTCTGTAAGCTTCGAGAATCCCAGTTCCTTAAGCTTAGTAATTACATTTTCCAGAACATTGTATTTTCTTAATTCTTCAATATTCATTATATTCCCCCTTATTCTTACTATTTAAATTTTGGAGTGAAGTTTTCGCTAACTCTAGTATATCCGCATTACTACATATATCACTCCTAATTAGTATTATATCTACAATGCGTATATCCTTCCGTTTTGGCAGTATATCTAAAGTATTTCCTATATACACCCCCTCTGAACGAACACCACCCCCTTATTATTTCCAACAATGCCTGATAGAATCGTATGCCTAGAGTTGCAGTTGCCACTTAAAATCTTTTTATTCCCCGCCCTCCCCTCCTACTTCCTCACAAGCCTCAATATCTGCATTGAGCATTCCTTTACACACAGTCCACAGCCCGTGCACCTCTCCGTATCTATCTTCATTCGTAGCACATTCCGTTCCATGATCGAAGAGATCGCATTATGCTCGCACACCTGCTCACAAACCCGACACCCTATGCAACTCGCACGGTCTATGCACTGCGATACCATAGGTATCTCCACAGGTGGTGTCGGCTCAACGAACAGCGTGTCC
>Ga0209410_1001305_pt1 | contig 12095 bp, 31 predicted proteins | sample Mar14436cmmetaG_FD_184135 | JGI IMG/M metagenome (GOLD analysis project Ga0209410, IMG submission 184135) | Marine hydrothermal vent microbial communities from Guaymas Basin, Gulf of California to study Microbial Dark Matter (Phase II) - Marker... ... | reverse complement strand
GGTGTGAGATACGCACTGAAGGGGATGACTTAGTAATAGAGTGCGAGGAAGAAAAAAGAAGTAATGAAGATAAAAGGAGGGAAGAAGAGCAAGGGGAAGAAAGGGCGGAAGAGGAAACTGTAAGTGAAAGTGAAAAAGCCGAAAGTAAAAAAAAAGAATTAGGGGAAAATTAGGCATATCTTGCATGGATATTTGGACTAAAAACGAGCTCGGCTGGATGCTCCAAGACAAAGTAGATCAGGAGACTTTGCTCGCATTGGCTTCCTTACCTGAGTGCGATGATGGACGAATTATAGGCTTTGCAGAGATTAAGAAGAGCAGAGATTCGTCTGGAAAAAAGAGCAAATATCAAGAGTTCATTAGCGAGTGTATGAAAAGAACAAGCGGAACTGCTAAAGAAAGAATGAGAGAGTGTGCAAGAGAGTGGAAAAAATGAAAAAATAAGGGGCCGGGATACTATTTTACTCCTCTTCCTCTTCCTCCTTTGCCAGCCCCTCCTCCTTCATTAACGACTTCATCTCCTTCCTTAAACAGCTGATAAACTCTCTCCAATCCTTCTTGCCCTTGCACTTGGTTGCAGGATGGTCTGTTTTATCCTTCTTTTTTTCCAGCGCCTCATTTACTTTCAACACCTTGCTGCTTTTCCTCACGACACCCCGGCTTCCTCGCTATCACTCTGCCCATTGACGGTTTGAAGTAGATTTTAGACCCCCAGGGAGTGTTGGGCCGCCCCCATGTCCTGCCTTTCCGAGCCATTGCACATCACCTCCTTCTCTATTTCTTTTATTTTTTATAAAGGGAGAGACTTTATATAAATGTTATTGTCAAGATGTCAATATGCGAAGAGAGGTTGAAGTAGAACGGGTCACTGATAAAGAGGTTGAAATCAGGATCAGACGGCGTTTTCCCTACGATAAAATCATCTCGCTCCTTATGAACGGCGAAACTGTGTTTCTGCCGATAGATAGAAAAGCAGCATCGTATCTGCGCCGCCAGCTTGAGAAGCGGATAGGAGAGCTCGTGGAGGCTTATCCTGCCGTGTATGGGGGTAAAGAAGGCTATGTCTTCAGGTTTTCTTTGGTGAGGCAGCTAATGGATGTGATGCGATATGAAGGAAGAGAAAATCAGAAAGAAGATCAAGGAGGTTGAAGGCATATTAGAAGCGCTTGAAAGAATGCCTCCTGACAGAACGCTGGCGAAAGTCAAAGAGCAGTTGCGTGTGAGGTTGGAAACGCTGAAAGAGCTTCTCTACGACCCGAAGTAATATGCCAATGCCTCTCTCACTGCCTCTCTGATTTCTCTCTCAATGGGCCCTCGCTCATCATCAAAGACGAGCTCTCCTGCGAATTTTCTTGCACAGCTGAGACAATAGCAAATGCCTCCGCTGCATCTGAATGTGCTGACTGCACGCCTGCATCCTGCACAGATGCATTTGTTCTCAGGATTCCAGCTCACAGCTTCTCCTTTCTCCTTCTTCTCCTTTTCCAGCTTCTTTGCGCAATATATGCAATATACTTCGCATCCAAGAACTCTATACTCGCCTTCTATAGGTCTTTGACATGAGATGCAGAGACACTCTAATTTCTCAGCTCCCTTGACTTCAGCTCCGATGCGCCTGAGAATCTCCCTCAGTCGTTCCTCGACAGTTTCCTTACAAATGCTTTTAATTTCCTCTCTGATTTCTTCGGGGATGTGAATTTTGCGCTTACGAGGCTTAGGAGGTTTTCTCTCTTCTTCGGCTTCTTTAGCAAGCTCTTCCTCCTTCTCGATTAATTCTATGAGTCTTTTCTCCTCCTCTGTGAGCTCTCTCCTTTTTTCTCTCATACCCCCAAATCAAAAAAGGAAAGGAAAAAATAAGAGAATTACGCAAGCAGACCGCTCTCATGTGCTTTTAAGACTGCTTCCACTTCCGCAGCATACTCTGGGTCTTTGAGCCTTATCGCTTGATTCACATGCTCTTCCTTAAGGTCGCTTCTTTGCAGTTTAGCGATCGCATAAGCAACTCTCAGAATTGAGAGCTCCAAAGAACGGTAGGAGAACTGTGTTATATCCGACTTTGCGATGCGGATGTAAGTCATTATGAGCTGTGAAATGCGCTCTTTAACTTCGTCGCTGACTTTCGGCTCGTGTTTTTGCACAAAATACAGATAGCGGTGAAGTATCTTCTCCTGTGATGTCTCAGGCGAGAAGAACGATTCGACGAGTGTCGGCACGGTTTTGATGCGCTCTTCTCTCGATGGCGTTTTAAGCTCGTGGATGAAGTCGAAGCGGTCTAAGAGAGCCTTCTGAATTTTCTTCCTCTCGTTTGCAGATGCGATGACAACGACATTTGCTCGCAACCTCTGTCTGTGCTTGCCTTTCACCACAATATATGTGCCTTCTTCCATTGCTTGTAAGAGTGCGTTCTGGTCTTTCTGAGAGAGGCGGTCAAGCTCATCTATGCATATGATGCCACCATCGGCCTCTGCAAGCACTCCTGGCGTGACTTCACCGCCACGAGCGTCCGCACTCAGTCCGACTTTTGTCGTGAATTCAGCGTTCACGAAGTGGGCGTTCAGATGTCTGTTGAACCACAGCAGAATTTCAGTCTTACCACAGCCTGGCGGTCCCACGAGAAGCATGTGCAATCTGCGACGAGTTCTGCACACCTCGTCGTAGCCAACGCTCGCAGCACAAAGCAGCGCAGAGCGACGCACTTCATCGTATTGCCCGCCCACGAGGTCAGGGAAGAAATACTCTGCGAAGTAGAATGGGTCGTCTCTCGTCAAGTCCTCTAATTGCATGTCTATCTCTTGCGAGATCTGAGAGCGCAGTAGCTCACGCTCTCTCTTCGCTTCATCGTAAATCTCCTTGATTTCCTCATTAATGCTCTCAGGCGTTTGATAGACTTCCTCCATATCTCGCATCGCCTCTGCTATATCCTCATCCGAAGCTCTAAGTGAGAAGCCCAGCTCCTTCTCTACATTTGCTATGTTTTCAGGCAGTGAAAGGTTTTCGTCCACGAGTGCTTCTAAATCCACTGTGTCCGTAGCTATCCCTTTCCTCGCCAATAATCTACTTATGGTGGATATTTGCAGTTTTTTGTTCATCACGCTCATGCAGACCCCCAAAAAGGGAAAAATAGAGTGTGTCATCTTGGCTCAGAGATAATCTTCATACTCAGAGACCATCACGCATGCTGCATACACTAAGAGCCAAAGCCACGCTGCAACCAAGACAAAACAGAGTATTTCTACAACCGTCTTCGGCTTGAGTAGATATGCTAAAGCGAGCACTACCGCCGTTGGATTGAGTAGATTCAAAATCGTTTCAACTACCTTTCCCATTATCCCTTACCCCCTAATGAAAACTTTCCAATGCTCCTGCTACGGCGAAGGCGAACCACCAGAGGAGAGTCCATATAATTGCACAAATCGCTACATCGGCTGTTTTCGGCTCAGTCAGAATGTATATCAAAGCGCCAGTAATGGGTGGGTAAGCGATTGCGAATGCAGTTTCCCATTTTGACACTGTCATGCTCTCCCACCTCCAAAAGGAAAAATAGAGGAAGAAGTGTTGTTTTTACCGCCTCATCAGCCTCTCTCTTAGTTTTCGTGCATACTCACATTTATTGCAGTCTCCATCCTCACAGTTGTAGCAAGGCTCATCCTCACTAACCTCTGGATAACCGCAAGCACTGCATATGCCAGTCCATTCATTGAGCCATCCCATGCGACAGCGAGGACACTTTCTATCCTCTCGCTCAAGGAAATCTCTGTTCTCTGCAAGTCGTGCATGCTCTCTCAATTTCGCTTCTCTTGGTGTGAGAATGAGATAGAAATCCTCCATTTTTCCTCACCTCTCCTGCTTCCTCAGATTCTTGCATATCTTTTGCCAGCTCAATGCTGTGATTTCGTCTTTGTTCTTGATATTCGCAAGAGTGGTGAGAAATCTCCGCATCTCTTTTTCATCAATCATCAACCTCTCCATCCACAGTAAGATGCTCGCAGAATATGTTTTCGCCATCTGTGAAAGGGAAGCAGACTATGATGGTGTTCTTCACTGCATAGATAGCGTATGCGTGCTTCAGGTCAACTATCCTTCCAGTCTTTTCATCATATATGGTCACCATTTCCTCTCCCCCTAAAAAGGAAAAAAATAGAGGGGTTAGCCACTCAAACTGCACTGCTCTCTCGTCATCACAAGAGCATCAACGAGATACAAGCGGATTATGTGCGTGCTTCCGCAGTATGGGCAATATCTCGCAGTGTCGTCAGGACAGTAGAACTCCTTTGCGCAATCCTTGCAGACATATAAGATGACTTCTTCCTCTTCCATCGCTCTCACTCCGTCTCCTTTATTGTGGCTTTAAGGCGTGCTCGCAGGTTCCACTGACCTGTGATTTCGCACTTTATTTCCCTCCTTAATTTCTCTTCCAACTCTTTCCGCCGCTTTTCGAAGAAGTCGCAAATTGTTGCACCGACATAGTAGATGTCTTTTAGAAGCTCTGTGAGGTGTTCTTCGCAGACAGGCACACCATTCAAGAGGACATCTGCATGGTTGAGGTGGTTGCGCCGTTGCGCTACCTTAACATACCACCAACAGACGACGCAGTATTTCGGTTCAAGGCACGGCTCTACTTCAAACTCCACTTTCATCACCTTACAGCTCAAACTCTCTCAGAAGCTTCGCAACCTCTCGGAAGAGCTGAATTAGCACTGTCGCAACATCTTCGTTTGATTGAAGTTTTCTCGCTGCTTCTTCGAGCTTATCAGCGATATCTTCTCTGAGGGTGCGATCGCTCTCGTCTATGTAGTCTATCTGCGACTGCAAATCGCTTATCTGCTCCTCTAAATCCTTCTTCACAGAGTCTGCTACATCTCTTGCCTCTTCCCATGCTATTGATTCAACTTCCCACCTTTCCATCGCTCTCACCCCCAAATGGAAAAAATAGAGAGTAGGAGCTACTCGCAGAGCCCCACCCTTCTTGGAGCAGGTCAAGAATTTCTCGGAGTTTCTGGACGATTTGCTCTTCAACGCTTGGCTCGGAAGGCTCGGATTGGAAGGCTCGGAAGAATTCCATACACTCAGGACATTTTATTGTTGGGTTGGAGAGCACTTCGCCTAAACTGCTCAAAGAGTTCACCCCTATGAAAAACTCGTTGCGGCACTCTGAGCATGGGACACTCACTTCAAATGTAATCCTATCTTCCTGCTTCACTCTGAAGGTTAAGCCATCACACTTAATAAGGCACTCGTGAGGTGTTACTGGTTGAACTTGGTCAGGCTTGGTGCCGAAGACTCTCTCAAACTCTCTCACACTAAGCTCTGCGAAGTTTTTCGTCTTTCGCTTCTCATATTCCTTGCGCCTCTTTTTCTCCTCTTCATACGCCTTAATCGCTCTTTCCCGCAGACCCATCTCACTCACCCCCAAATGGAAAAAATAAAAAAGAGTGGGTGCTCCAATGCACTCTTTTCATCTCCTTCTGTCAACCCATGCAAACGCTCTGATTGCATCGAGGTCTTGAAGTGAAAGTTCTCTCAGAAGTTTGTTTGCGATGATAGTAACAGCATCACTCACTTCTTCATAAGCGCTGTCATACTGGTCTCGCTCAAGATATTCCATCGCTCTGTATAGGCGCGGAAGAACTTGCGTTTGCAGGATTTCTTTCTCCCAGCCTTCCATTTCACTCACCCTCCCCAAACTTCTCATAAACATCCGCCAATCTCCGCAAACGCTCAGCTCGCTCTCTCACCTCTTCGTTGAAGGATGTGTGAGTCTCTGCAAGCTCAGCAAGCTCTCGCAGAAGTCTCGCTCTGCGCCGTAAGTTTTTTATTTCATCGTCGCTGATAATCTCGCCGACCGCATATCTCACACGCTTCATGGCGCCTTCACGGGCGCCGTTTTCTTTTGTTCTCATGTGCTCCTCACCTCTCATTTATTTTCATCCGCCATCACATCACTCCAATCGATGAGCGCTCTTGACTCTTCCTCTTTCCGCCCAAGAAACACCATACCTATTCCCCAGACAGTTAATCCTGCAAGCCAAACAGCGAGCCATGCTGCCTGACTGATTGTAACTGAAAGTATGAGTGATACTATCTGGAGACCAACACCACTGAGAGATGTGTATAAACCTACTCGGTGTAGCTTCAAGTTATACCTGTATTGAAGTATCAAGCTGTGATTGCACTTATCGCAACTCCATATCACTAAGAAAGGGTCACGATAACTCCGCTCCATCTTCTTCCCGCATTTCGGACATCTCACCCTCATTTTTTCTCACCCTCCTGCCTTAGAAACGCATCCACCGCAGCTCTTACCGCTTCAGCTACGGTTTTATATTGTCCCTTCGCCACTAAGCGCTTCAACGCCCTGTATTTCTCCGCAGACAGCAACACACTCACGGGGAAATACCCCTCCGTCTGCTTCGCCATCCCCCATCACCGCTCTTAATTAGTTAGTGAGCATTTAAATAGTTAGTGATAGGGAAAGGGAAGAAAAAAGAGGAGGTCAGAGCTCACTTAACACCAGCACCGTAAATCTCTGCTCTGGCTTGTCGTAGGTGAAAGGCTCTCGCACCACACCGTCAGAGTCTCGCACAAGCTCGTGGCTTCGTCGCAGCTCATAGAGCTTGCCGTTGAACGGCACTCGCTTTTCGTTCAGAATTCTGATGCGTGGGTCGTTGAGCGGTGCGATGATGAGAGAACCATCAAAGAATTCTTCTATCTCGTCTTCGTCTTTCAGGAGAAGTGGGGCGTGGCAGTTAGGACAGCTTACCTCCTCTATTCTGCTGTCTTCTGAAGTTTCTTTATCTACGCACTCCCATACGAGAGGGCTTGGAAGTGGGGGAAGACGAGGGTCTTTGTCTGGATAAACTTCATACAGTGTCCAACACCTCTCGTAGCACTCTACTTCCACATACTCCAATTCTTCTCCGCAGAAAGGACATGTTGGCATGTTGGCATCGCACTCACCCCCAAGCGAAAGGAAAAAATAGAAGAATTAGGGAGAAGGTAGCCACTCTCGCCTCAGATGACAGCCGTCCTCTCTCGCCCAGCGCTTGAACGCCTCTTCTATTTCATCGTTGAAGACTTCCCTGAACTCTCTGCTCTCGTAGTCAATCCTCTCTATTTTCAGCATTACCTTGCCGTTTTTGGGATAAATGAGATACTTGTATTCTAAGTCGCCGTGCTCGCAGTCTGGGGTGCAGACGCCGTAGCCATACTCCCAGTGTCTGTATTTACCGATTTTTCCCTCTCCGCTTTTCATCCACGCCAGCTTTGCGCAGAATATGAAGTCTGCGAGGAAGTATTCAGGGTCTCCAAAGAAGCTTCTGTTGTAGAGCTGAGTGAAAACCCATAAGTCGCTCACGACGCCCTCTGGGTAACCATCGTAATGCCGATATATACGATACTCTCTTCCGTTTAATCCTCGCATAGTTATGGTGCAGCGGGTAGCCATCTTCCTCACCTTTTCGCTCACAACCGCAGAAGCTCCTTCCCTGCCTCTGTGATTTTCAGTTTTCCTTCCTCGCTCCTTGCGATGAACTCATACTTTACAAGAAAGTCGATGGCTACTCTGAGCGTCTCTTCGGATAACTGTGTCGCTTGTCGCAGCTCTTCTTCTGTGTGTTCCTTTTCATCGCTCAGTATTTCTATTATTTTGTCCAGTTTTTCCAGACCCATCTCCCACTCACCCCCAAAGGAAAAAATAGAGATGATGTGAGTGTATGTAATGCAGTCTCTGAGAGTTCTTGAGCTTAGTCGTCGTCCTCTCCTTCAGTCACCCTCAGATACTCCTTATGCCACATATCTGCGAACAGCTGCACATAGTCGTCGAGAACTGGGGCAAAAGCACCTCCATTACGCATGATTTCTAATGCGTGTATGAGTGCCGAGATGAGTGCTACGACGATGTCTGGCGAGGAAATGTCACTCTTCCATATGTAGATTGTGCCATCGTCGCTAATTGACAAGAGCTCTGTGGTGTCCCTTCCCTGCTGTCTGTTGTAGAAATATTCGATCCTGCCCTGCTTACTTAACTTAATTTCGAAGAGTTTTTCAGACCTGCTCATTATTTCATCGCCCCCTTTTCCCTTATTACCCCCAAAGGGAAAAAATAAGGAAGAAGAGATGCCTATCGCTTCAGCAGCCGAGCTGCAAACATTGTGTTGAGTGGAATTAATCGCTGCGTTTTGTTTCTGCGGTAGAACCAATAGAGCGTTCCTATTTCTACTCTTCTATATCCGTGTCTCACTATCGCTGGAAGCATAGCCATCACTTTCTCAGCGAGCTCTTTCCTTAGCTCTTTCCATGTGATTGTCCCGTTGGAGCTGTGAAATACTTGATTCTCGTCTATGTCTTGGAATACTATTTTGACCTCAGTTATCTTTTTCTCCGCCATGCTCAACCCCCAAATGGAAAAAATAGAAAGGGTTGTTTGCTTAGGTTTTCGTAGCCTGCTTTTCTTTTCTCTCTTAATCTTCTTCCCATACTTTTCCAGCAGGTCGGGGTAGTCTCTGAGAACTTCCAGAGGAACGGGTTTGCCTTCTTCGAGTGCTAACTTTACAAACTCTTTATGTTGTCTTCCAAGAAAGTCATTGAACTCTTCCCTTATTGTTCTGTCAAACTCTCTAAGAACCTCGATTATCTCCTCTTTGGGCGTCTTTATGCATAACTTCCCTAACCGTTTAGACCATTGCTCATACTCGGATGAAGGATACATGATGGCTATACCTTTTTCTGAAAGTTGTAGCCTTCTTCTGAATAATTCTCTCTTTGCCTCTGTGTATCTGTCTGTTAACCCTAACAGCTCTCGTTTGTCTAATGGTTCTAAGTTTTCTGGTAGTGGTGGTATATCAAAAGAGGTGTATTCTTTCCTCGTCATCTGCCAGGGCTCTTTTATTTCCCCGCTCATTTCTGCCTCTAAAGGGAAAAATGAGGGAGTTGCGACTTCCGCAGCGCACCTAAAACACTTTTATCCCGAGCCTTACCAGCATGTCCGCCACTCGCTCTTCTCCTTCAATTTCTGCGATGATTTCTGACATTTCTTCTAATGACCATACTCTGCCACACTCGCATCTGCCCGTCCAAGTGGTCTGATATTGTCCGCCTAAGACTTCCAAGCGGACTTCTTTTCCACAGATGCATATTACCTTCGGCTCTCGCATTTTCCACCCCCAAAGAAAGGAAAAATAGGAGAACGCTACTTTCTCATGGCGAGAGCTGTTGCTATTGCACAGATGTTTCTGCATACGATTTGTATATAATTGAGGTCTCCCTCTCTCAACGCTCGTCTGAGTATGTATTTCTCGCATTCGAGGAGCCATATAAGCTCTTCTCTGCTTAATGTGCGCAGAGGGTTTATTCCCAGCATTTTTCATCCCCCAAAGAGGAAAAAATAGAAGGGAAGAAGGTCTTGCAGCTCACTCCACAATTATCGCATCCGCTCCACTCCTCTCTGCGACTTGCACTCTCAGTCCAAGCTCTTCTCTCAGGCGTCTTTCACCTCCGATAGATGAGTAGGTAAGATATATCCTCAGAGCAGTGGCTTTATCGCCTCTGTAAACCACGACATTTTTGTTAGGTTCTATCATGTTCTCAACTATCACTGCGGTTCCATAGGAGTAAACGAGTGTGTAGAGGTCGCCATCTACGACAAACTTCTCTTCGTCTCTGTATTTCTCATAGAGTAGTCTGAATTCTATATCTCTGGCTATTTCCTCACTCCTTCTCTCAATTTCTTTCCAGTCCACTCTGCCTTCAACAGCATCTTTTATTGAGACTGTTGCGACTTTGATGTGTTTGTATCTGCAGTGTCCGTAGTCCCACCATCCACCCCGCCTTCTCACAGGTCGCTCTTTTACATCACCGCCTTTATAGCGAGGGTCTTTGATGTGGTGCAACACTGTTATCGTTTCGAATATCGGATTGATTATGTAAACCCACTCTATGAACAGTGGGTCTGGCTCGTCGGAAGTGATGTGATGTTCTTCAGGAGAGCTCCCGTCATCTCTCGTATGCTCGTGCCACTTGCACTCTGGGTCTGGGAAGCCTGTCCGCTTGATGTTCTCCAAGATTTCTTTGTCAATGGGGTCGTCGCTGCTCTCCAGTCTCTCTATTTCTCTCGCAATCCACTCTCGATTGCTCAACGATGCGAAGAGGATGCATCCACTGATTGAGTGAGGTTGTCCTAATCCTATAGCTCCGCAGTATGGACACAAGCCTCCGTTTTTGAACTCTCGCCAGTCTGTGTATTGAAGCAGTTTCTCGCAGAATGACTTCAGAGATTTGCCTTCGTTGAACCACTCTCTCAGCTCTGCCGAGATGTCTTCTCCGAGATGCGAAGGATAGCTGTCGCAGTGGTTATAAACTCCTCTCCAACTTTTTTCTGTTCCCACAGCAACAACTCCTCTCGTGGACATACCCCCAAAGGGAAAAAATAGGGAGAGAAGACGACAGAGTAAGCGCTCACAGCTCATGATTTATGAAGTTCTCAAGCGTGTTCTCTTTGAACTCTCTGCACCCGCAAAATATGCACTGCTCTGGTCGCTCCTTATATTGTGCCATGCAGTAGCAGCAGAAGTATTTGTATTCGGGTCTGTGTATCAAGGCACGATATATGCGAATTTCCGCCTCCATTCTGTCTTTTCTCAAAGCCCACCATAGCTCTCTATATAACTCCTTTAGTTCCTCCTTATCCATGCGCACCCCCAAAGAAGCGAAAAAATAGAGAGAAGAAGAGATTATGAGCATCACATATAGAAGTGCAAGATGTCAAGGAATTGGTCGCACCGTCGGCAATATAGCTTTGCTGAAACTACTCGCTTTTCCTTATCCACTTCTATAAGAGGTTCAACAGGCATATATCGCTGACACACTGGACACCACCACTCCCTGTTGTTGATTATTGAATTGATTTGCTCCTTTATCTCCTTCGGGATTTCCATTTCTGCTTGCCTCATCTTGCTCACCCCCAAGCGGAAAAATGGAAAAATAGAAAAGAGCGGAAGGTAGTGTAGTCAATGCAGTCCTTTTCTGCACTGGTCGCATCCATACTCACCATACTTCACTGTCTCATCATCAACATCAATTTCAGCAAAATCGTCGCTTAATGCTCTTATCACTTCATTTATGACTTCTTGTGTCGTCGCTGTTTCTGGCTCCGCTCTGCACTCGTTATTCTCAATATCATAATGCTCGCAGTCCCAACAATCTCTGAATTCTCCGTATGTGCGACAATATGGAAACTCCGCACTCGTTGAATACCGTTTCATCCATCTGTCATCGGAAATGCGTCTGAAACTCACTGAGAAACTGTATTGTCCGCCATTGTTGCACTTCCATTTGCAGTAATTGCTGTAGTCTGTAATTATCACCACTCTTGCCTTCTCTACTTTCTCTCTTACTTCTCTCTCATCCATTTTCCTATCACCCCCAAGCGAAAAATTGAAAAAAGGGAGAAAGAGTTTTTACACTCTTCGTCGCCTCTGCGATTATGCATAGATAAACTTCACTGGAACACTTCGGCGGAAAAGCCTCGGCGACTTCAGATAATATCCTCGCACTCCTTTGAAGAGGATGATGTTCGTCGCATCGTTTGAAATCATCACTGTCTCGCCGTGAATTCCTCGCTCTCTGTATATCCTCGCCCCCTCCATAGTTATTTTTAACCCGTGCATAAACTCTACTACTGCCTTTGCCATTTTTCGCCTCACCCCCAAAACGGCGCCCTTTTCGCTCCACCCCTGCCGTCATCGCCTCTCCAGCCGCACCCCTCTTTACGAGGGGCCTGGGAACGCTGGAGGTCGGTGGGGCTGTCCCCTGGCGGTATGCTTTCGCCCCGTAGAACCGCCTTCGGGTTAGCCTTCCCAATCCCACCAGGGAAGGCAACCCCTTCTCCGCTCCCAGTTAAAGCCCTTTCCCCTCTCTTCTCCCTCAAAGGGCGTGGGCGAGAGGGGTAGCCCTGGGGGTAGTAGGCACCCCCTGCTCTGCTCTATGCAGGGAGAGGGCTAACTCTGGCAGGGTTAGGAGGGGAAGGCAGGGACGGCTCCTCCACTATGGGCTGGGGCGCCACCCATAGTATCATTGCGGCGGGGGAAACCTCCTTGAGG
>Ga0209410_1001304_pt1 | contig 12099 bp, 10 predicted proteins | sample Mar14436cmmetaG_FD_184135 | JGI IMG/M metagenome (GOLD analysis project Ga0209410, IMG submission 184135) | Marine hydrothermal vent microbial communities from Guaymas Basin, Gulf of California to study Microbial Dark Matter (Phase II) - Marker... ... | reverse complement strand
AAAAAATTATAGAAATATATATGATGAGATATTTAAAAAGGTCATTTCATCCCCTTCTTTAAAAAAATACCATGATTTAGGCACCTCATTGAATATATCTATCCTCAATAAAATTAAGGCACTCCCCACTTGTAACCTTAAATCCTCTACATTTAAAGGGGTAGAAAGGCTCTCAGGAGAATATCTGGCAGAAAATTTTTTGGGAAGGAGGGTCTCCTGTATTCATTGCCCCATTGCCTGCATCCACCTTGCGGCCTTAAGGGAGCCATATGAAGATGAGCCCTATTTTTATAAAACCACTTTTATCTCGTATGATTATGAGCTCCTTTATGCCCTAGGGAGCATGTTGGGCATTGATGACCCAAATGGACTATTAAAATTGCTTAATGAAATAGAGGCACTCGGGCTTGATGCCATCTCTACTGGGGTGATATTGGCATGGGCCACTGAGGCATATGAGCATAATCTAATTACCAAAAAAGAGACCTTGGGAATGGTCCCTAAATGGGGTGACTATCAAACCTATATGGCCATGGTAAGGCACATTGTCTCTCAAGAAAACCACTTTTATAATGCCCTGGCAAGGGGTGTTGCCTTCTCCTCATCTATGTATGGGGGGAGGGAGTTTGCCCTTGCATTTGGAAAAAATGAGATGCCTGGCTATCATACAGGCTATGGGAGCCATCTGACGTTTCTGACTGGTGCCCGTCACAGCCATCTTGACTCAGGGGGGCACAACTTGGACAGAGAGGTCTTGGGTAAAGAGGGGTTAAACCCAAGATTTTTTGCAGAAAGGCTACTAAAGGAAGAATGTTATAGACAGATACTATCCTCACTTATCATTTGCTTTTTTGGAAGGAAGGTCTATACATATGAAGTCATCTCTCGGGCATTAAAGGTGGCAGGGTTTGACTTTGATGTGGATCAATTGATAAAAATAGGAGAGGAGATATTAAGGCAAAAATACCTCTTTAAAATGAGGGAGGGCTTCTCCTTTGAAGAGCTTTCTATCCCAAGGCGCATATTGGAGACACCCTCTCCCTTTGGATTACTTAAGGAGGGGTTTCTAAGAGAGGCCATCCTTTTATATAAAAAAATGCTTTTAGGAGGAAGGGGAGATGAAGTTTAATGATGCCTATATCATAATAGATGAAAGAAATTTTTTGATTGTATTGCGTGAACTTGGTGATTTGCCTGAGAATATAGATGCCAATGACCTATCTCATAGTGAAAGACAAGAGCTTCGCCCTGTAAAGGGTGTTATGCCAGAGTGGCAGTTAAATCTGAGTGAAGAGGGAAAGAAGGCCCTAGAGGAATTGAAAAAAACGGTAATAACAAAAGACTATGGCGTTCCCTTAAATAAAGTGGGAAGGTATTATCTCTCCCAAGAGAGATTGGAGAAATTAGCTGAAATTATAGAAAGATTTGGCCAATAAAAAATCTAAATCTTTTATTTTCACTTGCCCTATTTTTCCTATTTTGATAAGAAATAAATATGCAGGATGGACTTCTTAAAGAAGTAAACAGCCTTCCCCATAAACCTGGTGTATACTTGATGAAGGATAGGGATGGGAATATTGTCTATATAGGGAAGGCAAAGGATCTTTATAAGCGTGTAAATACCTATTTTCAAAGGCCTTTTTCTGCAAAGACAGAGGCACTACTAAAAAAGGTTAAAAAAATTGATTATTTAGTAACTTGTTCAGAAAAGGAGGCACTAATCCTTGAGTGTAACCTCATCAAAACATACTCCCCCCGTTATAATGTTGTCTTAAGGGATGATAAAAATTACCCCTATCTGAGATTAGATCTAAGGCAAAAGTGGCCTAGGATTACTATTGTAAGGAGGATGAAAAGGGATGGTGCTACCTATTTTGGTCCATTTACATCCTCAAAGGCTGTAAAGGAGACACTAAGGGCTATGGATAGGCTCTTTCCTTTGCGTAAGTGCAGTGACCATGAGTTTAAGAATCGCACAAGGCCCTGCCTCAATTATCAAATTGGTCGCTGTCTTGCCCCTTGTGTAGGCTATGTAAGTGAGGAAAGGTATTTAAACTTGGCAAAGCAGGCATGCCTCTTCTTAAAGGGAAAGAGAAGGGAGGTATTGGAAGAATTAGAAAGTGAGATGAGAAGGGCAGCAGAGGCACTAGAATTTGAACAGGCAGCAGCCTGCCGTGACCGTATCAAGGCCATTAAGTATACCCTGGAGAAACAGAGTATGGTCTCTAGTGATTTTTCTGATAGGGATGTATTTGGTTACTCCCTTACCCCCTCAAAGAAGAGGCTTCAGATAGTGATACTGCTGATAAGAAATGGCCTCTTAATTGGGGAGCTAGAGTATACAGTAGGCCTTAAGGGACATAAAGAAAAAGAGGCATTTTCCCAATTTTTTAAGCAATTCTACTTTAAACAGGATATGATCCCAAAGGAGGTAATTACCCCATTTCCTTTAGAAGAGGAAGAATTATTAGAAGAGTGGCTTTCTGAGAAGGCAAAATACAAAGTAGATATCCTCTTTCCCAAAAAGGGTGATAGGTTAAGACTCTTAAAGATGGCTATGGATAACGCAAGATTACGTGTTGAGGCAAGATTAAGGGAAAGAGATGTTCTAGAGGCCTTGAAAAAGGAGCTTTCCCTGTCCAAGATTCCAAGGAGGATAGAGTGTTTTGATGTCTCAAATATCAAGGGACAATATGCAGTGGCCTCAATGGTGGTATTTAGTAATGGCCTTCCAGATAAGGATGAATATCGCCGCTTTAGGCTAGAGTATTCAGGCCACCCAGATGACTATGGGATGATGAGTGAGGTGTTAAAACGTAGGTTCTCCCATAAGGATATCCTGCCAGACCTACTCATGATTGATGGTGGGAAGGGGCAACTCTCTATAGCAGAGAGGATTTTGGCTGAGCAAGGATTAAATGATATTGAGATTATCTCAATAGCAAAGGGAAAGAATGGTGAAGAGGACAAGATTTATCTCAAGAATCAAGGCCCTTTAATCTTAGACAGCCACTCTCAAACACTAATATTTCTTAAAAGGGTCCGTGATGAGGCCCATAGATTTGCTATCACCTACTACAAACGCCTACACAGAAAGGCCACAACTTTTTCTATATTAGATAAGATACCTGGTTTGGGACCTAAGAGGAAGGCACTACTTTGGAGGCACTTTAACTGCCTAGAGGAGATAAAGGAGGCAGATATAAAGGCCTTAAAGGATATAGGTCTGCCTGAGAATATAGCTAAAAGATTAAAGGAATCCCTAAAATATGGCTAAAAAGTTTTTTATCAAGACCTATGGCTGCCAAATGAATGTGCATGACTCAGAATATATGGCTGCCCTCCTAAAGGCTATGGGCTATATCCCTACAACCTCAAAAGAAGAGGCAGACATAATTCTACTGAATACATGTACTGTAAGAAAAAAGCCAGAACAAAAGGCATATAGTTTTTTGGGGAGGTTAAAGTATCAAAAGAGACATCGCCCTTTGATTATAGGGGTAGGTGGGTGCCTTGCCCAACAGCAGGGGGAGCTTTTATTAAAGCGCATGCCTCATATAGACTTTGTCTTTGGCACACACCAAATCTTTAGACTTCCCGAGATTATTAGGAAATTAAATAAAAAGGGAAAGGTCTGCGAGACCAATTTTAGTTATCAATTGGAGCCACCAAAGGGGGTTATCCCTACTTTTAACAAGTTTAGGGCCTATATTACCGTCATGCAGGGTTGTAATAATTTTTGTACATATTGTATTGTCCCCTATGTCCGTGGAAGGGAGATTAGTAGAAGAAGTGAAAGCATCTTAGAAGAGGCAAAGAGGCTTTTGGACATGGGTGTAAAGGAGATCATCCTCTTAGGGCAAAATGTAAACTCTTATGGAAAGGATAGAAAGGAGGAGATCTCATTTGCTGAACTTATAAGGAAGGTAGGAAATCTTCCCAAACTGAGACGTTTAAGGTTTTTGACCTCCCATCCAAAGGACTTAACACTGGATTTAATTAAGACATTTAAGGAGGTTGAGACCCTGTGTGAACAGATACACCTACCAGTGCAGTGTGGTTCTAATAGAATATTGAAAAAGATGAATAGGAGGTATTCAAGGGAGGATTATCTAAAAAAGATTGAAATGTTAAGGAAGGTATGCCCAGAGATTGCCATTACAACTGATATTATTGTAGGATTTCCTGGGGAGACAGAAAAAGATTTCAAACAGACAATTTCCCTCTTGCAAGAAGTCTCTTTTGATGATATCTTTGCTTTTAAATACTCGGACAGACCTCCAGCTAAGGCGGTGGGATTTAAAGAGAAGGTAAGTGAAGAGATCAAGGCAGAGAGACTGGCAGCTGTCCATGAGGTGCAGGCACCTATTACAAAGGCAAAGAACAGGGAAAAGGTAGGACAGAGGCTTGAGGTATTGTTGGATGACTACAGTAAGAGGGGTGAGATGGGGCTCTCAGGTCGTACCCGTTGCAACCGTGTGGTCAATGTGAGGGCGGAGGCGAGTCTATTGGGTCATCTGGTGGAGGTAAAGATCGATGAGGCACTTTCTCATTCATTGCGTGGGAGGATTATTAAAGTCCTTGATTAAAAAAGGAGGAGATATGTCATTACAAATGAAGGTTTTTGGTCTAACCATAGACCCTAGTACAAATTCACCCATTATGATTTTAAAGGCAACAGAGGGTGAGGAGGCATTGCCTATTTGGATTGGGATCTTAGAGGCAACTGCCATTGCAAGTGAATTAGAAAATGTCAAGTTTGCCCGCCCTATGACCCACGACCTCTTAAAAAATGTAATTGAGGCTATGGGGGCAAAGGTAGAGAAGATAGAGGTATGTGACCTACGTGATAATACCTATTATGCCCTGATTTATCTCAAAACGGATAAAAAGGAATACACAATAGATGCCCGTCCTAGTGATGCCATTGCCTTGGCCTTGCGTGCAAAGGCGCCTATCTTTGTTAGTGAAGACGTCCTGAAAAAATCAAAGAAGTCATCAAAGGCAGAGGTAGGGGTAGGTACAAGAGAGGCCCAAAAATGGACTGAAATTTTGGAGAGTCTTTCCCCTGAGGACTTTGGTAAGTATAAGATGTAGGATACCTATTTCTAGTTCTTTCTAAACCCAGACTATGACCCCAAAACTCATTGATTTACATACCCATTCCCTATTTAGTGATGGGGAGCTAATCCCATTTGAACTGGCGCGTAGATTAGAGGTATTGGGTTATGGGGCAGTGGCTATTACTGACCATGCAGATACCTCCAATTTTGAACACATCATCTCTGGCCTATTAAAGGCAGCAAGGGCCTGGAATGAGACAAAAAGAGGTATTAAAATGATACCAGGTGTGGAGTTGACTCATGTCCCACCTGAATTGATTGCCCCCTTGGCAAAGGAGGCAAGAAAATTAGGTGCAAGGATAATTGTAGTACATGGGGAGACCTTGGTGGAGCCAGTGATCCCTGGTACAAACTTGGCGGCCCTAAATGCGGATATAGATATCTTGGCCCATCCTGGTTTAATTACTGAGGAAGAGGCAAGCCTAGCAAAAAGGCGCGGGATCTATCTAGAGATATCCGGCAGGGCTGGCCACTGTCTCAGCAATGGCCATGTAGCCAAGATGGCTCAAAAAATGGGGGCAAAATTGATATTGAATTCGGATGCCCATGCCCCACAAGATTTAATGGATGAAAGAATGGCAAGAGATATAGTGTTGGGGGCAGGGCTTACAGAGGGCGATTTTTCCCAAATGCTAAAAAATGCTTGGGAAATTTTAAAGAAGATAAATGACATTTAGGGATTTACTTTCTCATATTTACGGCCCTAGCCGTTATCTGGGAAATGAGATAAATTCTGTCAAAAAGGACCCAAATAAGATAAAAATAAGATTTGCCTTGGCATTTCCTGATGCCTATGAGATAGGCATGTCTCATCTGGGTATACAGATCCTCTATTATATCCTGAATCAATATCCCCACATATTGGCAGAGAGGGTATTTGCCCCAGACGAAGACCTAGAGAGGCTTATGAGGGAACACAATGTCCCCCTTTGCACACTGGAGTCTAATATCCCTTTGAGAGAATGTCATATTATAGGCTTTAGCCTTCAACATGAGCTTTGCTATACAAATATCCTAAATATGCTAAATTTGGCAGGTATACCTATCTATGCAAGGCAAAGGGATGAAAAATACCCACTCATTATTGCAGGTGGTCCTATTGTAGTAAATCCTGAACCTATTGTCCCATTTTTTGATGGCTTTTTTATTGGGGATGGAGAGGAGGGGATTATTGAAATTGTCAATACATACCTGCAGTGGCAAAGGGATAGGGGCAATAAGGAAGAATTACTCCAGATGCTTTCCAAAATCGAGGGCTTTTATACACCATTTTCATTTTATCCTAGATATCAGGTAGATGGTGTCTTAAAGGAGATAGAGGAATTACAGGAAGGATATGCAAAGGTAAAAAGGAGGATCATAAAAGACTTAGATTCTGTTCCATTTCCCTCATCGCCTATTGTGCCCTATGACCATCCAGTCCATGACAGACTCTCCATTGAGGTTGCAAGGGGTTGCACACAGGGCTGTAGATTCTGTCAGGCCGGGTTTATCTATCGCCCAGTAAGGGAAAGGTCACCAGAGACTGTCTTAAAGTTGGTCAGGTCTGGGTTAAAGAATACAGGATATGAGGAAATTTCGCTGCTTTCTTTAAGTATTGGGGACTATCAGCCCCTGGCTGAATTAATAAGGGCATTAATGAATGAGTTTTCTAAAGACTATGTAGCTATTAGCCTCCCAAGCCTGCGTATTGGGACTATATCAAAGGATATAATCGAACAGATTAGCCGTGTACGCCGCACAGGTCTTACATTGGCCCCTGAGGCAGCTACACAGAAACTGAGGAACATTATAAACAAAAAGATAACTGAGGAAGAACTATTTGAGACGGTAAAGGAGATATCTGGTAGGAATTGGCCTTCTTTAAAGCTCTATTTTATGATTGGATTGCCCCAAGAGGGTTGGGAGGACATCGAGGCAATTGTAGCATTGGCCGAGAGGTTATCCCGACTTGTTAAAGGAAGACTTCAAATTACAGCGAGCATTTCTACATTTGTGCCAAAACCTCACACCCCATTTCAGTGGGAAAGGCAGATCTCTTTGGAGGAGAGTAAGGAAAAAATAAAGTTTATCAAGAGAAATGCCAATCGCTTTGGTTTAAAGGTAAGGTGGCATGAACCCGAGCAGAGTTTTTTAGAGGGGGTGTTTTCAAGGGGGGATAGGAGGCTGCATGAGGTCATATTAAGGGCCTGGATGAAGGGTGCAAGGTTTGATAGTTGGAAGGATAGATTTAAGTTCGAAATTTGGCAACAGGCATTTGCAGATTCCAGGCTAGACCCAAATTTTTATCTAAAGCAGAGGGGAAAGGACGAACCATTGCCTTGGGACATGATAGATATTGGAGTAAATAAGGAATTTCTTTGGAATGAGTGTCTAAAGGCAAGGAGGGGAGAGGTTACACAGGATTGTCGTTATAAGGGGTGTCAAAATTGTGGGCTATGTGATTTTAAAGAGATGGCCCCAAAAATTTATTCCAAAAGGAAAATAGAGGTACCCATTTATTATCCTGTAAAGGAGTCCATAAGGAGATACCGTTTTACCTTTAGCAAGGTGGCTGAGGCAAGATTTTTGGGGCATTTGGAACTGATAAATATCTTCCACAGGGCCTTTAGACGTGCAGGCATAAGATTGGTCTATTCTAAAGGATTTCACCCATTGCCATTTATTGTATTGGCTACTGCCCTACCAGTAGGCATAGAGAGCCTGGTTGAAAAGATGGATGTAAAACTCTATGGAGAATATGAGCCAAAACAACTATTGGAGAGGATAAACCCCCATTTGCCCCTGGGAATTTGTCTTAATACGGTAAAGGAGGTCCCATTGGATACAAGCCTCCCTGTTGAAAGGAGACAGCGTTTCATTGTAGATTATAGGAAGTGTATCTTTGATATCAAAAAGATTGCACTGTTTGACCATCAAACCCATTTTCCTTGGCAGGTGGTAAGGAAAGGAAAGGTAAGGAAAATAGACCTAAAGGATGTAGTAAAGAAGATTGTACCCATTGAACAACATAAATTAGAGGTCATTTTGGATTTTCCCCCTTCTGGGGGGATCAAATTGGTAGAGGCACTTCAAGCCATACTCAATTTAAATAAAAACCAAGCAAATAATCTAAGTATAATCAAGATGGGGATTTAAATGCGCTCAGACCTCATCCTGAATGTAAGGCCTCATGAGACAAGATTGGCAATCCTTGAAGATGGAAATTTAGTTGAACTTCATCTAGAGAGGAGGCTTGAACGCAGTTTGGTAGGAAATATTTATCGAGGTCGTATCTTGAAGGTCTTGCCTGGGATGCAGGCAGCCTTTGTAGACATCGGTTTAGAGAAGGCTGGATTTCTCTATGTCTCGGATGTGATTCCACACCTATGGGAAAATGAATTTGATTTGGAGATAGAGCCTAAGGGATATTATATAGAAGATATGCTCCAGCAAGGCCAAGAGGTATTGGTTCAGGTAATGCGTGATCCTATTGGTACAAAGGGGCCAAGGCTTAGCACAAGGATCAGCATTCCAGGACACTATTTGGTACTTATGCCATTTTTTGATCACATAGGGGTCTCTCGGAGGATAGAAGATGAGATAGAGAGAAAGAGATTAAAGGGCATTGTAGAGGAAATAAAGCCAAAGGGCTTGGGATTTATCATCCGTACAGCAAGTGTTGGGGTAGATGCTGATAAGCTCTCCTTTGAAATGCAAAAACTCATTAAATTTTGGCAGGGTATCTTAGAAAAGAAGGATAGTGTCCCTGCGGCTGGATTGGTATATAAGGAATTAGACCTTTGCCTTCGGGCTGTACGTGATTTTTTTGACAGACACACCCGTTCTGTAATAATAGACTCACCCAAGGCATACCACCGGGTCTTATCCTATGTAAAAGAATTTATGCCACACCTCTGTCATAGTATAGAACTCTATCAGGGAGGGGTGCCCATATTTGAAAAATTTTCGATTGAAGAGGCCTTTAACAAGGCACTTCAGTCAAAGATTTGGCTCAAATCGGGGGGCTATATCATCATTGAGATTACCGAGGCATTGGTAACTATTGATGTAAATACTGGGCACTTTGTGGGAGGCGATAATTTTGAGGAGACAATCCTTAAAACCAATCTAGAGGCGGTCCAGGAGATTGCCCATCAACTAAGATTAAGGGACTTAGGTGGGATTATTATCATTGATTTTATTGATATGCAAAAGGAACAAAATCGCCAAAAGGTAATTGCTGCCCTAGAGGAGGTATTGAAAAGGGATAGGAGTAAGACCCAGATTTTACAGATGTCAAAATTGGGTTTAGTAGAAATGACACGCAAAAGAAAAAGGGAGGATTTGATCCATTACCTCTGTGAGCCTTGTCCTTATTGTCAAGGGAGGGGATTTTTAAAGTCAAAAAGGACAATTTTTTATGAAATATTGGATGAATTGGAAAAAGTGGCATCACGCACAATCTCATCCAAGTTGGCAGTAAAGGTACACCCCGATTTGGCAAGGCACATCAGGGAGAAGGAATTCTCTGTCTATGAGTTGTTTGAGAAGGAAATAGGCAAGAAATTGGAGATAATCTCTGACCCCAATCTGCATTTAGAAAGTTATGAAATTTTGGAAAATTTTTGATGAAAGGCCTATCTCACAAAGGGGGGAAGACCTGGCAGCAAGGGCCTTGAAAAAGGCAGGCTATAAGGTCTTGGCAAGAAATTATAGAAATCGGCTTGGTGAGATAGACATTGTCGCAAAGGAAAGGGATGTAATTGTATTCGTTGAGGTAAAGACACGTACAGGAAAAAGGTTTGGTTTGGCAAAGGAGGCAGTTAACTATAAAAAACAGAAAAAACTAATAAGGCTTGCCCAGGCCTACCTTAAACAGCATAGACTTTTTGGGAAAAAGGCAAGGTTTGACGTAGTGGCCATCCAGCTTGATGATAATGAGATAGAGATTATAAAGGATGCCTTTAGTATCCCAGTTTAAAAATTCTGTTGACATCTAAAATGCAAAAGATAAAATACTTAACAAAAGAGATGCTTAAATGAAAGAAATCAGCCCCTTCTCGCCGGGTAGACCCGTTCCTGTAGAATACTTTGTGGGTCGTAGAGATGAAATTAACAAACTAATCAAAGGTATAAAACAAACATCTGTAGGACAAAATATAAACGCCTTTATCACCGGAGAAAGAGGAATAGGAAAAAGCTCATTAGCACTCTTTGTTAAATACCTTCTTGAAAACGATAATAGCTTATTGCCCAAAGACATAAAGTTTCTCACAGCATATTGCTTTTTAGGTCCAGCAAAAACACTCCCTGAAGTATGTAAGCTCATGGTGGAAAAATTAATATCAAGTATAAGGGATGAAAGTCTTTGGGGAAAAATCAAATCATCATTAAATAAGTATATTGATTCCATTGGATTAGACCTATTTGGCATTGGGGTAAAAGTGGGGTTTAAAAAGGATTTAGAGGATTTGCCTTCGGATTTTTATTCAATCGTTAAATACATTTGGAATATGGTGAGAGAAAAATATAAAGGTATAATGCTTGTTTTGGATGATATTAATGGAACAACTAAGATAGAAGGTTTTTCTATGTTCTTAAAGAGTTTTGTAGATGGCATAGCAGTAGATTATAAGGAAAGACTTCCTTTATTTTTTCTTCTTGTAGGTATTCCAGAAAGGATGGACGATTTGGCGAGAGAACAACCGTCTACAGCACGTATTTTCGATGTAATAGATTTGCGTTTGATGAGTAAAGAAGAAAGCAGAGAATTTGTTAATAGGGCTTTAGAAAGTGTAAAAACTGGCATCGCTGAAGAAGCGTTAAATTTTATAGTTCAGTATTCCGGTGGTTTTCCTGCATTGTTGCATGAGATAGGAGATGCAGTTTATTGGACCGATAAAGATAATTACATTTCTATGGATGACGCTATAGATGGAATAATGGTGGCTGCTGAAAATGTTGGAAGAAAGTATTTTCATAGAAGATTATATAAAGAAATGCAGAGTAAGACTCACCGAAGGATTCTTTATAAAATGGCTCGTTCGCAAAAGGAGATACTTACTCGAAAGGATATTTTGGCGATGTTAAATGACAAGGAAAAAAAAGTTATTGATACATTTTTAAACAAGTCAATCAACAGGGGCATACTTCGAAAGCTAGAAAGAGGAGAGTATGAATTTCCAAGCAAGCTTTTTGAATTATACGTTCTGTTAGAAAGCATAAAAGAGAAGAATAAACCAAGGGGAACGGCTTGACAGGGATAGATAAATTAGATAAAAAATAAGTAGCCGAAGTGGTGGAATTGGCAGACACGCTGTCTTGAGGGGGCAGTGGGCGTTTAGCCCGTGCGGGTTCAAATCCCGCCTTCGGCATTTTAAGGATTTTTTGTTTCACATGGTGGGGTCTTTAGTTTGAGTCTATGCCTTTTTTCCTTAGTGAGTGCTAGTTCTATTTTCCAGGTCTTGTCTGCGTAATCATCATTCTTTTTGATAAGGAGCCACTGATTTTTTCTCCCTCTAAAAAGCATCATGGTAAAGGCACCCTTTAGCCTTTTCCCCTGTAGGATAAAGTCCATTTTGCCCATTTTAAGCTGAACCTCTAGACCCTTATCCCCTAAGGGTAGATAATGTCCCCTATCCCATATAACTACTGCCCCAGCACCATAATGCCCCTCAGGTATGATCCCTTCAAATCTGGCATATTCTAGGGGGTGATCCTCTACCATGATGGCCAACCTCTTATCCGTGGGGTTCATGGAGGGGCCCTTGGGAATGGCCCAGGATTTTAAAACACCCTCTATCTCTAAACGAAAATCATAGTGCAGGTGAGAGGCATGGTGTTCATGGACGACAAAAATTGGTTTGCCTTTTTCCCCTTTAATCATTTATTATTCTTTTACCTCTTAAATTATCTTTTGAAAAGGTGTAAAAATCATTTGGAGGTCTATGAAAAAGGTCATTTCAGCTAGTAGGAGAGTAGATATGCTCAATTT
>Ga0209410_1001300_pt1 | contig 12110 bp, 11 predicted proteins | sample Mar14436cmmetaG_FD_184135 | JGI IMG/M metagenome (GOLD analysis project Ga0209410, IMG submission 184135) | Marine hydrothermal vent microbial communities from Guaymas Basin, Gulf of California to study Microbial Dark Matter (Phase II) - Marker... ... | reverse complement strand
GTTTTTTACCAGGAGTATTACTTTTTCTTTGGAAATATGGTAAAATTTTTTAGAGAGAATTTCATATTCGATCAGAGGGATGAAGGATGATGGAAACGAATCTTCTTTTCAAGAAGGATGAGGTTGATCCTATAAAGGTTTTGATGGTTAACTATCCAAGGTTGGCAATAATAAAGGCAGCATTTTCACTGCTGAAACTTGGTGAGGATCTGAATTACTCGAACATGAAACGAATGCTCGAGAAGATGATGTTTCTGGAAGACAGTGATGAGGATTAGAAACTTCGTATGAGACCGGACACGAGCAGATCCCAACCGTTGACCAGAACGAATATGAGGACTTTGAAAGGTAAGGAAACGAGAACGGGTGGAACCATTATCATACCCATCGCCAGTAGTATACTTGCCACTATCATATCCACCAGTATGAATGGGATGTACAAAAGAATCCCCATTTTGAAGGCTATCTCAAGTTCACTTATGACGAAGGCAGGGATCAAAACCGATGTTGGTGTATCCTCTATATTCTTCACCTTTGGTCTTTTTAAACTCTCCAAAAGCATGTCAATGTTGTCCTCGTTGTGATGTATCTTTATCTGCTTTATCATGAATCCTCTGATCGGAACCATGGCTCTTTTGAACATCTCCTCGTATCCTATCTCACCGTTCATGTAGGGTTGTAAGGCATAGTTGTATATATCTTTGAAAACAGGTTCCATTATGAAGAAGGTTAGAAACAAGGACAAGCCGATCAGGATTTGATTCGTCGGTGTCTGCCTCGTTCCGAGGGCATTCCTCAGGAACGAAAAAACCACTATTATTCTCGTGAATGATGTCATCAACACGAGTATGGATGGAGCGAGGGCGAGGACCGTTATCAGGAGGAGGATTTCAAGTGTTATCACGAGATCTCGAGGTTTTTCGACCCTGTCTATGCCTACCTGTATCCTTGGAAGGGGAATCTCCTCCTGTGGGAAAACGATCGTGTTGATGAAACAGGCAAAAATGATGAAGAGGAGAATGAAATGAAATCCACACCTCATTTTTCCATTTTCTCCAACTTGCTGAGTTCTTCACTCAGCGAGAATTTTCCGATCCTCTTGAAGAAGATCTCCCTGAATCTTTTCCGTCCCATTGGAAGTCTTTCCGTTATCTCAACTTCATCCACTTCACCAAGTATATTCACACCATTTGGACCACTCGATATGTACATGTACTTGTTCGGGAATTTCAAAAGATATATCGTGTTGTGTCTATCCAAAACGATCTTGTCCACGATTTCAACCGTTCTTCCGATGGACCTTCCAAGGTATTTCTTCACCAGTAGATAAACGATAAAAAGAATCGCCAATATCAAAAGAGAGGAAAGCAAGAAAGATAAATAAGTGGCTGGAAAGCCCTCGAAATTTGTTCCCGTAGCCAACGCAATTACCTCACTTGGAAACTTTGTTCAGAGCTTCAACGACTCTCGATTGCTGGAACGGTTTGACTATGAAATCCTTGGCTCCCGCTTGGATCGCTTCAACGACCATGGCTTGCTGTCCCATCGCACTGCAGACTATTATGTTCGCATTCGGATCTATCTCCTTTATCTTCTTTATGGCTTCTATCCCGTTCATCTCCGGCATCGTTATATCCATCGTGACTATGTCAGGTTTCAATTCCTTGTATTTCTCCACAGCCTCGACCCCGTTGGTTGCTTCACCAACAACTTCATATCCGGCCTTGGTTATTATATCCTTCAAGAGCATCCTCATGAAGGCAGCATCATCGACTATGAGAACCCTCTTTGCCATGACTCCATCCTCCTTTATGTCTTGAGAATTTCCTCCACATCGAGATAAACGACCAACTTATCACCCTTCTTTATGACCCCTTTGGCTTTTCTTTCATATTCCACACTTCCAAATTGCGTATCTATGTCACTTTCCTTCGCCCTTATGACCTCCTTCACGTTGTCAACGAGGAAACCCACTTCCACATCCCCAACCCTCAATATCATCACATTTTTGAAGTTGTTGTTCTCTTTCTCCATCTCTATTCCGAGTAATTTCGTCAGATCGACGACGGTGACGATCCTTCCTCTCAGATTTATAACTCCTTTTATGAACTCTCTCGCTTTTGGAACGAAGGTTATGTTTGGCTTCTCTATCACCATCTCAACGTAATCGACATCCACTGCGAAATCTCTACCACACAAGTTGAAGCTGAGTATTTCATATATCTTCTCAGATCCCGTATTTCCTTCATTTTTATTCATTCTATCACCCCTCAAATGTTGGAGACTATGTTGGAAACATCCAGAATGAGGGCGATACTGCCATCTCCAAGGATGGCACCACCGCTGAATTCCTTTATATCCTTCAAAAGTTTTCCGAGGGATTTTATCACTATGTCATCCTGCCCAAGGAGTCTGTCAACGACGAAACCATATTTTCTCGGACCGTTCTTGACTATCACGAGATTTATGTTCCTACTCTTCTTGCCTGTCTCTATTCCAAACATTTCTTTCAACCTAACTATGGGAATGATCTCTCCTCTAACTACCATAACTTCCCTGTTTTCAACGATCTGTACATCATCCTCGCTCGCCGCCATCGTGCTGTCTATGTTGACTATCGGTATCGCGTAGACGAAATCACCGATCGTCACCAAGAGCGCCTGTATTATTGCCAGTGTCAACGGCAACCTTATCGTCACCTTCGTTCCCTCGTCCTTCTTACTCTCCAGACTGACTGATCCATTCAAAGCTTCTATGGCGGATTTTACCACATCCATTCCGACTCCTCTACCAGACACATCCGACACATCCTCTTTCGTCGAGAATCCCGGCATGAAAACGAAGGAAAATATCTTATCCTCCGGAAGATTCTGTGCGCTCGCTTCGTCGATTAAACCGCGTTCGATGGCTTTGCTCAGAATCTTCTCCTTGTCCATCCCCCTTCCATCGTCCGAGACTTCTATGATGACGTTGTTTCCCTCGTGCCTCGCTGCGAGGACTATCGTTCCAACCGGTGGTTTACCCTTGGCAATTCTCTCCTCCTTGGGTTCTATCCCATGATCGACCGCGTTTCTCAAAAGATGAAGCAGAGGTTCGCCGATTTCATCCACGACCGTTCTATCCAATTCTGTTTCTTGACCAGTTATGACAAGATTTATCTCCTTGTTGAACCTTCTCGCGAGATCCCTGACCATTCTCGGAAATCTGTTGAAAACGAAAGCTATTGGAACCATCCTTATCTTCATGATGATGTTCTGAAGATCCAAAGTTACCCTGCTGAGTTGTGCCAGACTTTCATCCACTTCTTTTATCTGATACTTCCTCAGCGTATCCGCTATCCTGCTCCTCGCTATGACCAGCTCCCCCATGAGGTTCATCAAGGTGTCGAGTTTATCTATATCGACCCTGATTGTCTGAGTTATCCTCTTCATCCTGCTCGATTCTTTGGCTTCAACTTTTTCAACAGTCTTTTTTTCCTCTTTGGTTTCAACCTTCCTCTCTTCAATTTCCCCCCTTGCACTTTCCATATCGATTTCTCTGACTATCACCTTCTCTATCTCCGATATATTTCCTATTGCTTCATGCAGTTTGTTTCTATCAATCTTACACACCACTATCAATTCAACTTCCCTTTCGAATTTCTCATTCTCTATGTCCTCAACCGGAGGAATGCTTTTCAACACTTCTCCACCCATCTCTTCGATCTTGTGGAACACCATGTACATCCTTGCGGATTTCAGAAGGGTTCCTTCCTCCAAGACGACCTTCACATAATACGTGTTGTAATCCTTCTTCTTCGCTTCTTCCAAGGTGTGAAGAAGGGTTTCATCTATCTCGATTGGAATCTTCTCGTATTCCTTGATCTGCTCAGATTTTTCTTCTTCTTTGGGTGTTTCAGGCTTTTCTTCCTCTTTTTTCTCTTCTATCTTCATCTCGCCTTTTATTATCCCTTCGTACGTGTTCAAAAGATCACTCACATCCAGCTCGTCACCTTTCCCCTCCGCTATCATTTGGATCATTTTCTCTATGGCATCCACACCGGCAAAGAGGGTATCCATGAGTTCCGTCGTTATCTTCATTTTCTCGTTCCTAAGATCATCGAATATGTTCTCCATCCTGTGGCAGAGTTTCGACATGTTTTCAAAACCCATCGTCGCGGACATACCTTTCAAAGTGTGCAGAACCCGGAAGATCTCATTTATTATCTCCATATCCTCCGGATCCTTTTCAAGTTTGAGCATGTTCTCATTCAAACTCTCCATATACTCACGAGCCTCATCCAAAAAAACACTCAAATACTGCTCATTCATTCCCCCCACCTCTTTTCATGATTATATCACATGTTCCATATCCTCCTTTTCTTCAACTGCTCTATACCATCCACTATGGCACTCGCCCTTCTCTCTCCAATTCCCTCCACATTCTTCAAATCTTCCGTCGTCGCTGTGCTGATCTTTTGAAGGTTCTTGAAGGTGTTCACAAGATTCATTATGACACTCGTGGGTATTTTTGGGATTCCCTTCAGTATCCTGAAGCCTCTCGGATGAACGATGTATTCCGTCAAGTTTATATTCGAGGTATCGTATCCCAAATTTCTCGCTATCTGGTTGTAGCTCGTCAATTCTCTCTCGCTCATGTTCAGAAGCTTCTCCCTGACGTTCTCAAAATTGCGCTCTTCTTGGGAGGATATGTAGTCCATTATCAAAAAGTCCAGTATGTCTTCGAGGTCAGCAGTCATCTCCTCAAGTTGTATCTTGGCTAACTTTCCCTCCACACCGAGTTCAGTTATGAACCACTCCAGCTCCTGCTTTATCTTGTATTCCTTTACACCCTTTTCGAGAATTCTGGCGACATCATACAATGTCACCTTGTCATCCAACTCGAGAACATCCAATTCCAAGAGGAGTCTGTCCAAGGCTTCCTTGTATTTCTCGATTGCTCTCAATCCCTGGCTCACTCTGGTTATCAGAAAGTTGACGTTGTTTATCATGTATTTGATTCCCTTGTAATAAAGGGTTATCGTGTTTCTCCTTCTCGATATCGCGATCGCCATCTTCTCTATCTGCTTTGCTATTCTATCCGCCGTTCTATGTCTCATTCCCGTTTCGTTGGTCGGTATGGAAGGATCCGGAACGAGATGAACGTTCGCCATGGTTATCTTGGTGGCTTCCTCGTTCAAAATTATAGCACCATCCATCTTGGCGAGCTCGTAAAGTTTCTCCGGGGAAAAGGGGATGTTCAAAATGAACCCTGGTTGGATGAGGTCGGAGTATTTTTCGACATCATCGACGAAGAGCAGTAGAGCACCACTTTGAGCCATCAGTATATCATCGACACCTTTCCTCAGCAAGGTTCCAGGTGCGACCATTCTGAGCTTTTCCAACAATTCCCTGTTTCTCACCATGACATCACTCCAAAACCAGTTTCAATATGTCTCCGAGATCTTCCAATTCGATCGTATCAGGTGATATGACATTCTCAAATCCCGCTCTTTTCGCCTCGTTGACCCTCTTTTCACTTCCGAAAACCTTCCTCACCCTTCCATCCAAACCTACTTCACCGAAGAATGCGGTCCTCTTCCTTATTTTAGCATCGATCAACGAAGAATAGATCGCGGTTGCAACCGCGAGATCCACCCCTGGATCCCTCACATTCAATCCCCCGATCACGTTCACGTATATGTCATACTTTTCAAGTGGAATGCCGAGTCTTTTGTTCATCACAGCTGTTATCATCATAACTCTGTTCACATCCAATCCCTTCGTGAGTCTTCTCGGCATGCCAAAATTCGTCTTCAAAACTAATGCTTGAATCTCGACCAGAAACGGTCTTATACCCTCCACGATCACGGCGACACAACTTCCCGCGAGCATATCTCCGGATTCCACGAATGTCAGGGATGGATCTTCGACCTCTTTCAAACCTTTGTCTGTCATTTCGAAGATTGCCAATTCGTTCGTTGGACCGTATCTGTTCTTCATGCTTCTCAGAATTCTACGATCCGTTCTCACCTCTCCCTCGAAATACAGAACGGCATCGACCATGTGTTCCAAAACCTTTGGACCAGCTATTTCACCAGCCTTCGTTATGTGGCCAACGAGAAAGAATGTTATGCCTTTCCTCTTCGCAAGTTCAACGATTCTGCCTGTACACTCTCTCAACTGAACGATTCCTCCGGGAATCGTATCTCCCATCCTCACAGATTGGATCGAATCTATGACCACAACTTTCGGGAGTAATTCCTCAACACTTTTCAAGATGGATGAAAGCTCGTTCGAGATTGCGACGATGAATCTATCATTTCTATCTATACCAATTCTCTCTGCACGTAACATGATCTGTTCCGCCGATTCTTCTCCACTAACGAAGAGCACAGTCTCATTCTCAGAGATTTTCGAACACATCTCCATCATCAGTGTGGTCTTTCCAACCCCTGGATCGCCACCGATCAACACAACACTTCCGGGAACTATCCCACCACCGAGAACACGATCGAGCTCGTTGATTCCCGAATTGAATCTCAATATTTTGATTTCATCCAACTTCGTCAACGGCACGAGTGATATGGACTCCGTGGCTGAGTTGAACTTCTCGTCGAGGTTCAATTCGACTGATGTATTCCATTCTCCACACTGCGGACATCTTCCAAACCATTTTGGGGATTCGTAACCACAATTACTGCACACATAGACTTTTTTCTTCTTAGCCACCATTGGCTTCTCCTTGAAATTCACAGAGGATCAAGCTGTGGGAACCTTGTCCTTTATCCTTTCTCTTTCAACTCTTCTGCTGAAACTCATCTTATCGTTTTTCACACTGACGACTATGGTGTCACCTTCGACGAACTTCCCCTTCAACAATTCCTCGGAAAGGGGATCTTCGAGATACTTCTGAATAGCCCTTTTAAGTGGCCTGGCTCCATACACCGGATCGAATCCCTTCTCCATGAGGAATTCTTTCGCTCTCTTCGTGAGTCTCAATTTTATACCCCTTTCCTCCAGCCTTCTCCTAATATCCTCCAGTTGTATCTCTATTATCTTCTCCATGTGCACTCTGTTCAGAGGATGGAAGACGATGATCTCATCGAGTCTGTTCAGAAACTCGGGTCTGAACAGTCTCTTCACTTCACTCATGACTATTTCTTTCATAGTCTCGTAGCTCTTACTCTCGTCTTCGTATTCTACGAAGCCCAGATTTTTCTTGCTCTTGTTTATCAGTTCGCCTCCAAGGTTGCTCGTCATTATTATTATCGTGTTTCTGAAATCGACCACATGCCCTTGAGAATCGGTCAGCCTCCCATCATCCAATATCTGAAGTAATATGTTGAAGACATCCGGATGAGCTTTCTCTATCTCATCCAGCAATATGACGGAGAATGGTCTTCTTCTGACTTTCTCGGTGAGAATGCCACCTTCTTCGTATCCTACATAACCTGGAGGAGCACCTATCAATCTCGAAACCGCAAACCTTTCCATGTATTCCGACATATCTATTCTTATCAAGGCACTTTCATCACCGAAGAGATATTCTGCCAGCGCCTTGGCAAGCTCGGTTTTTCCCACACCGGTGGGTCCGAGGAACATGAAGGAACCAACTGGTTTCTTCGGATCTCTCAACCCACTCCTCGCACGCCTTATGGCTCTTGCAACTGCAGATATGGCTTCATCCTGCCCCACTATCCTGCGATGTAAAGCGGATTCAAGTCTCAGCAATTTTTCACTTTCGCTTTCCTCTATCCTGGTCAACGGAATTCCAGTCCAGTTTGAAACGACTTTGGCAACATCCTCGACATCGACCAGTATTATGTCGCTATCCACTCTCCTCCTCCACTCCGCATGCATACGCTTCAACTCCAGCATGAGCTTTCTCTCCTCATCTCTCAAAGTTGCAGCTTTTTCGTAATCTTGGTTCAGCACGAGTAGTTCACGCTCTTCCTTCAACTTTTTCAACCTTTCCTCCAGCTCCTTTATCTCGATCGGTGGTATGAGCGCGTTCAACCTTGCCCTTGCACCTGCCTCGTCTATGACATCTATGGCTTTATCTGGAAGGTAGTGATCCGTTATGTATCTTCTTGAAAAGTGAACTGCAGCTTCGAGAGCCGAATCCGTGTATTTTACCCTGTGATGACTTTCATACCTTTCCCTCAATCCCTTCAGAATTTCGAGGGTTTCTTCGGGTGTCGGTTCGTTGACGGTGACCCTTTGGAACCTTCTCTCGAGTGCCGCATCCTTCTCTATGTATTTTCTGTATTCATCCGGTGTGGTTGCACCTATGCATCTTATCTCTCCCCTTGAAAGAGCAGGTTTCAGTATGTTCGCAGCATCCACCGCACCTTCGGCTGCACCCGCACCTACGATCATGTGTATCTCATCTATGAAGAGTATTATATTCTTATTCCTGCTAACAACATGTATGAGCTTTTTCAACCTTTTCTCGAACTCTCCTCTGTATTTTGTTCCGGCGACCAAAGCTGCTATGTCGAGTGAGAATATTATGCAATCCCTTAGGGTATCTGGAACCTTCTTATCGACGATTCTCTGCGCCAATCCTTCCACTATGGCTGTCTTACCGACACCGGGTTCTCCGATCAGAACAGGGTTGTTCTTCTTCCTTCTGCTCAAGATCTGCATGACCCTCTGTATCTCTTCTTCTCTTCCAATCACAGGATCGAGCTCGCCTCGCGATGCCATCGCGGTCAAATCGACACCAAATCCCTCGAGCTGTTTCAAAACGGAATTTGGAAGATTTTGCTGTTGGAACATTGGTGTGGCTGTCTCCGTTGGAGGGGAAATCGCATCCATGAGTTCCCTCCTCAGTTCTCCCAGATCCACCCCAAGTCTTCTCAAGACATGTGCCGCTATTCCCTCACCTTCCCTTATTATTCCCATGAGTATGTGTTCGGTCGAGATGTAATTCTGACCGAGAACCTTGGCTTCCTCATATGCAAGTTCGATTATCTTCCTCGCTCTTGGGGTCATTTGAGGAGAACGACTTATCCTATCCTGGGATCCCATTCCAACTATGGATATAATTTCATTCCTGACCTTACCGTAGTTCACCCCAAACTCTATCAGAATTTCATATGCGGTTCCGGAACCAAGTTTCAGTATCCCAAGTAGCAAATGTTCGGTTCCGACGTAAGAATGACCAAGCTTCTTCGCTTCTTCCTGAGCTGTCAGAAACACTTGTGCCGCTCTTTCCGAAAATCTATCGAACATTCGTATCACCTCCGAGATATTTCATATAATATCAAAACCACGAGGTTGTTCAAAGAATGCAACACCACCGGCACCATAATATTATCTCGCATTTCATACAGAAAGTTCAACATCACCGCCAAAGTCATCACGACGGGAAATGAAGATATCGGATGAAAGAGTGCGAATATCAGGGATGTGAATATTATCGCCGTTTCCTTTTTTAAGCGTTGTCTCATGTATTCATAGAGAAAGCCCCTAAAGATGAGTTCCTCTCCGAATGGACCGATCACAACGAGGATCAGAATTGTCATGGCGTCGAGGTTGAGCTGGAGATTTTCCGTTCTTTCCGGGGGGAAGATGAACGAAATCGCCATCACGGTCAGAAACAGGATTGGAAACATTTTCATAGCCCAGAGGATATCACCAACGGTTTCCCTGCCTTTGAACCACGATCTCAGGATTCTTCTCCTGTGAGCGATGAGGAGTATGAAACATATGGAACATAAGTACCAGATGAGCCACATGGTTGGATCCACAATCTCACTCTTCGATACGTGTATCACAGCTCCGAGGGAGAGTTGAAAGAGTATGAAGAAGATGAGATCCAAGAAACGTACACCGTTGTCGTTCAATTTACCACCTCAGTATTCCCTGTATCCGTTGGTTATGGGCATCCGCCTATCCTTCCCAAACGCCCTTTTCGTTATCTTTATGCCCGGAGGAGCCTGTCTTCTCTTGTATTCGTTTCTGTCAACCATCTTGGCTACCTTCTTCACGACATTTTCCTCGAATCCCATCTCCGTTATCTCTTCGACGCTTCTCTCCTCATCGACGTAGAGTTTCAGAATCTCATCCAACAGCTCATAAGGTGGCAATTTATCCTGATCAGTTTGACCGGGCTTCAATTCAGCACTCGGCGGTTTTGTGAAGACCCTTTCAGGTATTATCTCTTCTCCGTTCTTCTCATTTATCCACCGTGCTATCCTGTAGACCTCGGTTTTATACACATCCTTCAAAACTGCGAACCCTCCAGCCATATCACCGTAGAGCGTTGTGTATCCCGTAGCCATCTCACTCTTGTTTCCAGTGGTCAGGACGAGATAGCCGAACTTGTTCGACAGAGCCATGAGATAATTTCCCCTTATCCTCGCCTGTATGTTCTCCTCCGTGACATCTTCTTCCATACCCTTGAAAACTTCTCTGAGGGAATCTATGTAGGAATAGTAAACCTTTTCTATCGGTATTATGTGGTACTCTATTCTGAGATTTTTCGCCAACCTCTCCGCATCTTCTAAACTTTCCTTCGACGTGTACATTGAAGGCATCAGAACACCGATGACTCGATCCTTTCCCAGTGCTTCAACCGCTATGGAGGCAACCAACGAAGAATCTACTCCACCACTCAAACCTATCACAACTTTGTTGAAACTATTCTTGCTAACGTAATCTGATAATCCCACCTTCAAGGCTCTCAAAATCTCTTCCTCTCTTCTGATATTCCAAACGACCCTTTCGCTCTTACGATCTGTTTTATCCTTCCTCGGAACACCTGCATCTTCGAACCTCACCTTGCAACCTTCGTATTTCCAATCCCTTCTTCTCGGGTCATGCAGAGTTGCCCTCAATCCTTCATCTATGTTGAGATCCACCGTGAATATCTCTTCCTCGAAAACCTTTCCCTCGTATATGATCCTTCCTTCCGCATCTATGACCAAACTCGATCCATCGAACACGATCTCATCCTGACCACCGATCATGTTCGAATAGATTATGGCGGTGTGGTAATCGAATGCTCTCGAGGATAGATATTTCTTCCTCAATTCCCTCTTTCCACAGTAGTAAGGAGATGCGGACAGATTGACTATGACTTCTGCTCCTCCTTCAAACACTTCCTCCATCATTGGACCAGCGGGGGACCACAGATCCTCACAGATTGTTATTCCTATCTTCGCATCACCCAACTTCAAAACCAGAGCTTCATCACCCACGTTGAAATACCGTCTCTCATCGAAGATACTGTAATTTGGCAGAAGCCTCTTTCTGTAGATCCCAACGATCCTTCCATTTCTAAAAGCGACTGCCGCATTGTAAACATCCTCATCCACATCTATGAACCCGACGATCGTCAAGAGATCCTTACCCTTTGAATATTCGATCAAATCCTTCAGCGCGTTCACGTTGGCTTTTAGAAATGAAACTCTGAGGACGAGATCTTCTGGAGGATAACCAGTTATGAAGAGTTCTGGAAGAACCAGTATGTCACTTTTCCTTTTCTCCGCAACATCCATCGCATATTTGACCTTCTCGGCATTTCCATCTATATCACCTACGAACGAATCCAACTGAGCGACGCTCACCCTCAGGAACATTCGGTTCACCTCCTCAAAGATTTTAACATGGGGAGATGGAGAATCTTTGATCTTAAAGTTGATCCAATTCGAGAGGATGAATTCTATGATTTCGCGAGGAAGGATGGTAAAATTGTGGGGTGAGGTGAACCTTGGTGAAAGTTCCACTATTTGATCTCACGAGACAATATGAAAAGATGAAAGATGAAATCATGGAAGGTATCGACAGGGTAATTCGAAATGGCAGGGTCATACTCGGTCCTGAGGTTGAGAAATTGGAAAAAAGGTTGGCGGAATACGTCGGGGTTAGATTCGGAATAGGGGTTTCAAGTGGGACGGATGCTTTGGTTCTATCCCTCAGGGCACTTGAAATTGGTGAAGGTGATTTCGTCATCACCACTCCCTATACTTTTTTCGCAACTGCGAGTTGTATAAGTAGAAACGGAGCCGTTCCCATCTTCTTGGATATCGATGAAAGAACATACAATCTCGATCTGGATCAGGTGGATATCTTTTTGGAAAGGTTGAAGGATGAAAGATCCGCTCTCGGTGAAGATGAAAC
>Ga0209410_1001299_pt1 | contig 12111 bp, 8 predicted proteins | sample Mar14436cmmetaG_FD_184135 | JGI IMG/M metagenome (GOLD analysis project Ga0209410, IMG submission 184135) | Marine hydrothermal vent microbial communities from Guaymas Basin, Gulf of California to study Microbial Dark Matter (Phase II) - Marker... ... | reverse complement strand
CATTTAAAAGGAGTATCCCACTGTCACAAAGTGGTTGAAGCCGAGCTTGCCGTTATTGACAAAAGCGTAATCAATATTCAGAAGAGCATTTGGTAGACGCAGTTTGAGCCCTGTTCCAGCGGAGAGACCTTCTATCTTGCTCTCCTGATCCCAGTACTTATCAGGATCCAATTTGTAACCGACACGCAGGGAGAAGATTCTGTCGAAGGTATACTCAAAGCCAAGTGCGAATTTTTCCTGGCCATCATTGGGATGGAGCAGGTCAAAATCACCTGTTAGTAAATTCTTGCCATTATCTATGAAATCGTATGCAATGCCCAGTCTGAACATGAGAGGTAAACTATAAGAGGAACTTTTGAGGCTAAGTGGAAGAGGACCACCAGCATAGTTCCACTCATCCTGCCAATCAGAGGGAATAACAGGATAATCAAGGTCGGGACCCTTAAATCTCATGGATGTGCCGAAGTTATTAATTGCCATAGCGATTCTGAGGCTTTTGAATCCAGTTCTGTAATAACTACCCAGGTCAACTGCAAGCCCAGTAGCAGATTCCCTCTTTATCGATTCTCTGATAAACTTACCAGTGATTCCGAACGTGAGCTTATCCGTCATAGCCCTTGCATATGTCATTCCGAAGACCATGCTACTGGCGCTAAAGGTAAATCCAGTCCCCTCGGGTTCCTCCAGAGTTGTCTCTTCCATATCGCCTATACTGAGCATTCCCGCCTGAATTCCAAAAGCACCAAATTTGACAGGGAATCCCACTGCTATGTAACCATAGTTTATGTCCGCAATCCATTTAGTATAGTTAATTGAAACCTGGGGTCTTGTCAAATTACCCAACCCGGCAGGATTCATTGTCATTCCTGTCACATCGTTTGCAATAGCAGAAAATGCACCTGCAAGTCCCTGAATACGTGCAGAAGTGTTAATCTTCAGGAATGCTGCTCCGGAGGTCCCTACCTTGGAGAAATCCGGCTTTTCGAGAAGTCCAGCCGATGCTATCCCTATTAAAAGTAATGTTGCTAATATTTTTCTAACCATGGTAGACCTCCTTAGAATATCACGGCAAATTTGCCGACTTTTTCTTTTCCATCTGGAGTTTCAATGTGATAGATATAAACACCACTTGCAGGTCTCACACCGTATTCCGTTAGTAATTCCCATGTAACTTCACCGTCATCTTCGGGCTTCACATTGATCACTTTAATCAAGTCTCCTGCAATTGTATAAATCCTGATGGTGCATTCCTCAGGAAGATTGGTGAACCTGATACCACCGATTCTGAATTCCTTGGAAAGATCAAGAGGAGTTAATACATAATATGGGTTAGGCACGACCTTTACATTATCCAAAGTATAGTCAGTTGTGGTTTTGGCGCCCAGAACCTCAATCCTGTAGCCTTCGCCAGTCTGAGGGATTCTGGTGTAATCTACAACACTTTCTGTAGATATAATCCACTCTTCACCATCAGCCGGCACCGAACCGAAAGTGTCAAAGGCCATCATGCCGCTTCCTGGCAGTCTCAACCCGTAAACATAACCCTGAAGCCCTGAAGTTGCATCGCTGGGGAATTTGTTTATAGCTCTGAGTCTCAAAGTACCTGCTCCGACTCCAGCAATCAGTGCCCATCCTTTGGAAACATGACGGTCAGCTGGAAATGCCAATGTGGAGTCAAATGGAATTTGGATATTCCTTAAAGTATCCCAGACTTCAATTGTCACACTATCGCCAATGTGTCTCCACACAATTCTGTAAACAGTTGGATAGAAGAGCCCTCTGTGAATAATATTCATTCTATATTTTGTGGAATCTTCATTGGGCTCCCATACGTACTGGGACACATCGGTAAAGCGCCATTCTGTGGAATCAGTGGTTGCATGAGCATACAGTTCTTTATCTATCACATAGTAGGTATTATCTATATCTACCCAAATTTCTAATCTCGGATTTAGTATCGAAATTCCCTTGAATACTATATCCTGCAAGGGCAGTCTTCCTATCCACTGTGTAGTGGAGGTAGCGGATGTCTGGGTAAATTCAAATGGAGTAACTGGGAGAATTGTATCGCCAGTTGACTCGTCAATTACATAGCAGGAAATTACAGGATATCCAGGATTTGAGAGCATATCATTCTCACTTACCGCACCTTCGTTGATAAAGCCTAATCTGTAAACTCCTGGTTTGAGAGAGGCTGTATCAATTGATAGTGGCAATATTGAATCAAATTTAAATGCATTGGTGAAACCTTCTTCTGTGACTTTTACTTCGGGCGGTACCACATTAACAGGTGGAGTATGTGGTACGACAGAAACCATTGCAGGTGCGCTAGCAAGACTCATGGGTAATATTCCAATTGTATCCCCTGTAGCAGTAACTCTGTAGTTGCCATAGTTGAAATCATAGGCTTTAAGTTCGTAATAATAAGTAACACCATTAATCAAATCCTTATCCACATAACAGTGGGTTAAACCATTATCCGTACCTAAAACGAGAGAATCTGTGTACATCGGAGTTCCATCCTGAAGAATTACACTATCCGTATAAACAACTGTAATTCCATCCTTTAAATCCCAAATTCCCAAAGTATCCCAGTGTATCTGGTCGATACTCCTTCTGAGAATGTAACCTTCAAAGTCATATTCTCTGTATGCAGGGTTATACGCCTGTGACGTAGGATCGAGGGCCAGATCTGCATAAGCATCGCGGGTGGTTTCGGAAATATCATCCCAGAGTAAGCGTACTTCGTGGTTACCAACCCATGCTTTAAGATTGGGACGTGCAGGTTGCTGTGGGCCGAAGAATCCAGAATAATACATATTAATTGCGTACCTTGCTGCATAAGCTATATCAACTGTATCTTTTCCAATAAGTGTAGCAGCATAGAAATTTATGATCTCGCCAGGATAGAATGTGAAAGGTCCAGCAACCTGGATATACCTTTTATCACCTGGACCAAAAATGTCATCCTGATAGGGATTATATTTACCACCTGCTTCGGCCAAATCATACCCGGCCATCATCTGGTAACGTTCCTCATCGGTTCTCGGGTCAATGGAGATTGTGAAGATTTTCATTGCCGTCATACCCAGCTGCTCGCCAGGATACACTGTGTCTATCACATGGGTTCCGATGGTGTCTGTAATATAAACCGTATCAGTTGCAAGAGGAGTTTCGAGAAGAACACTACCTACTACACCGGGCATTCCCTGACCATCAATTCCCACCCATCCGGGCTCTGGAACTGTCTGATACTGATAGGTAGTATTGATGTATACAGGCCCAAGTGTATCATCAGGGAAATCAAATGCTCTTATAAATCCCACAAGGTCATTTGCATTTGAACCGGCTTCATTTCCAACATCATTGTCATAAAGAAGACCCACAAAAACACTATCCAGAGTATCTCCTGAGATATTCTGGATTCTATAGAGCTGAAAGACTATCTTATCCAGACCTGAAAGAGTCCACTGGAATGTTCTCATCTGGAAGAAGATACCAATGGGCTTGGAGCCTGATTCTTGATATGCAGGATCAAGGTCTGTAAATTCTACATATCCATCTCTTGAAGACACAACGCTATCTAATCCTGTCTCTGTCTTTAAAGGCCATTCGTATTGACCAGCAGGGGGATTTGTTTTTCCGTAAACATGCACACGGTCATAAGGGTCTCCCTCGGCAGTTTTGTAATCTGTACTGTCTCCCAGTAGATGTGCAGGAACCATTTCTGACATACCACTGTTAGGGTTATATCCGTAACTTATCACAGTATCAACTGTTCCATCCGAATTCTTTATGAGAGCACCGACATAAATTCCTGCTCCAAATATATAGGTCTCCAGTCTTCTATTCGCAGGCCACCAGGCACCGGAATTACCCTCGGGAGACTGAGCAAATTTACCGTAGTTGGAAAGATACATATTAAACTGGTTTCCATCAAGAAGATTTATGTCAAATATCTTTGAAGAGGGTGCACTGGTTTTTGTCGCTGCATATGCACTCCCTGATATAAGGCCTACAGCCAATAGAATACTTATTACCTTGCCTATTTTCATTTAAAACCTCCTTTTAAAACCTGATTGCGATTCCTAATCTGATTACTCTTGGGTCATCATAGTGTCCAGGATTGTCCTGATAGTCTCTCAGAGCCATGAGATAGGTTTCGTATCTTTCTTCTGGTGTGAGCTTTCCATCTCCGTTGATATCTCTCATAGGATTATAACCTACCTCTCCCAGTTCAAAGGTATCAGGTCCTGCAACATTTTCAACAGTGAGAATCTTGTAAACACCATTGTTATCGGGTTCACCGGTGCTGGAATAGACTGACACAACATTCTTTATGTTGAAGAGATTGAATACTTCAAGTATGATATCAAAGGAAACATTTTTGAGTCCAATAGACTTGGTTACTCTTAAGTCGGTATTGTGTGTCCATGGTGTTCTCTCGGAGTTCACGTCTCCTATAATATTGCCTCTCAGGTCAGTGGGTGTATATGGTGTACCACTCTGGCTTCTGTGGATGAACATAATGTTCATATTTCCAAGGATACCCTTAGGTCCAAATCCTTTGGGTATATTAAGAGTGAGCTGAGCATTGATTGTATGTCTGTGGTCATAGGAAAGAGGTATCACACTGTGAGGAACTGGGAGTGCCTGGCCTGTTCTTGGATCTCTACCATAGAACTGATAGTAAGAATTAGCATAAGATTCATATGGATCGGCTGCAGTACCCTGTGCAAACTGAAGGGTATATGTGGTTCTGAAGGAAACCAGCTTACTGCTCATCTGATAGGTAAACTCCATACCTTTAACATTACCATAATCAGCATTTACATAGATATAGTATGGATTAGGAACTGCAAGCACTTCTCTTGTACCCACCCATCTGTAAATATCTCTGTAGAATGCAGTAATATCAAAAGCAGAATTATCAGTAAGCTGTGTGGCTATACCTGCTTCATAAGCAATCTGTTTTTCTGCATTGAGATTGGGGTTACCTACAATATTATTACCCCTCTGAGCAAGCTGGAGAGGAGTATTGTTTGTAGAACGATAGAAGTAAATCAAAGGAGGTGTCTGGAAGAAGTATCCATATGCAAAATGGAAGACCTGTCTTTCGGTAATTGGATGTGAAATTCCCAGACGCGGCGAAAGCTGCCATTTAGGAGGTGCATCCTTAGGAATAGTGTCTTCTGGTGTAATCTGGAATATGGTATCAGGTCTTATCTTTTCTATATCAATATAATAATTATAGTTAGGATCAACGTAATCCAGACGGAGACCGGCATTCACTATAAGTCCCTCAAATTCCATCTTATCCTGTACATAGGCTGCAAGCTGTAAGGGCTCTGTATGGAACACACCCAGGAACGGGTTGTTGTCCCATGGCAGAGAATTGTGATAATAATCGAGCTTATGTCTTCTTACTTCGATACCTGTCTTGAATTCATGATATTTGTTAGCCTGCCACGTGAGATCCCATTTCAAACTGTAAGTATCTTCCTGACGACTGTGGAGAACTCTGTAATCACCAAAGGCTACAAAGTTTACGTAGGACTGGTCACCGATACCCCAAGGGTTAGCTGGACCGTAACTATATCTGGTATATCCTGGAATTGCTGTATGAAGAGTATCGGGCTCTGGAATTGTACCAATAAATTTGTAATCTTTCAGGAACTTGTCAAGCCAATCTACCCTTGCAGTATCTTCGTATTCTTTATCCTTAACACCTATTCTTCTCCTCTGATGGAAGTATCCCACATTAAGAGTATAGAAGAGGTTGTTTTTCAGCACGTGGTTAAGACTCATCGTAACCTGACCGACCTTTCGGAAATCGGATCTATACCTGAATCCCCTGTATTTCCATGCCTGGTCATAGTTCTCCCACTGCTCTCTTCCTGTCATTCCAGAAATAAGAACTTTCATATTATCTCTTGGAAGTAAAGTCAGTTTACCCTGCAGGTGATATTCTTCAAATTCTGTGTGAGGGAGCATGTAAGGGTGCTTTTCATACCAGTCTTGCCAGTATACAGCATCATCATAAATTTCTTTGTAATACCTATAGCTATAAGGTTGTGATGGATCATACCAGTAAACTTCAGCAGTATCCACGAATGCTCTATATTCATCAGTCCCAGTTTCATAAGCCTTAATGATGGGGTATTCCACTTCATGGGTAAAAGCAGCTGCACCTTCTCTGTAGAGACCCTGACCGGAGAGGAAGAATCTCACTTTCTTTTTGGTTCCTGGAATTGGTCCCCCAAAGGAAAGCTCTGTGTTTGTATATTTTCTGGAATATTTTTCAGGCAGTATAGCATCAGTTCTCACCGTTAACTCACCTGAATATTTGGGTCCACCTTCTCTTGTAACAATATTGATAACGCCAGAGAGTGCCTGCCCATATTCTGCGTTGAAACCACCAGTAATTAGAGCCATTTCCTGGATAGCAGAGGTATTGATTCTCGCATAGAATCCACCGTATATGGGTGAACTGACCTGCATGCCGTCCACATAATATGCAACTTCGTCGTCTCTTCCACCTCTCACAATGTTAACCCCGGTGACACCTGCCTGCATGGTAACAGCAGCCTGGAAGTTTGTATAGGGTAACTGGCTTATATCCTGAGAGCTAACAACACGCCTCGTCTCTGTTGCTGTTCTCTCAATAAGTTCTCTTTCAGCAGTAACTACAATTTCTTCTGTTCTTATTGCTGTGGAGGTTAAATAAAAATTCACCTCTGTGGTAAGGTCTGCTTTCACAACAACCCCTTTAATTTCCTGGGGATTGTATCCTATCATTGAGGCTCTTAACGTGTACGTTCCAGGAGGAATGTTGATCAGGAAGTAATAGCCATCAAGATCGGTGGCTGTACCGATCTTTGTACCCACTATCACCACATTGGCTCCTGGTAGTGGGTCACCGGTCTCCTTGTCAATTACACGACCGGTGATTTTCCCCGTTGTACCAGCATATAGGGAACCTATAAAAGCCCCTAATGCTAGTACAACACCTATCCCCCTAATTATTCGCATAGGGTACCTCCTTTTTGTGTTTTCGATGCCCTTTTACTCATTGATTGAGTGTAAATCTTATAGGAACTATCACCTTACACGATACTGGTTTATCCTGCTGCCTGGCGGGAGAAAATACCATTTGCAAAACGGCTTCAACCGCTGCAGCATCAAATATGTTGTTGGTGGATTTTACAACCCATGCCCTCTTGACTCTACCATCAGGCCCCACTATGGCCTGAACAAAAACCTGCCCTTCTATCCCCGCCTTTCTCGCTAGTTCAGGGTATTTAGGTTTTACAGTTTTGATGGGTTTTGGAGGAATTTCCACTGCATAATATTCATATACAGTAGTATCTGTCTCGGGTGGAGGCGGTGCCTCCAGCTCATTGAAATCAGTTGTGGCTGCAATATCAACCTCATCTGTAGTTTCTGCTTCTTCCCCTGCCTCAGCCTCCTGAACTTCTACGTTAATTTTCGGCTTTGGAGGGGGAGCAACTTCTTCAATCTTTTCGACTTCAAGATTTATTTCTTCAACATAAGTTGATTTTTCTTCCTTTGGATGGTAAGGGGTAACTTCAACCTTCCTAACCGAAAGAAAGAGAATTATCATAATCAAAAGAGCTCCAGCAAGTCCCTTTTGAAAATCTAGGGGATAATCTTGCATGGGGTCATATTCTTCTATATGTACCCTTTTCTTTTTTTCTTCCATTCTTTCACCCCTCTTTTAGACTAATAAAATGTGAGCGAATTGTCAAGTTTTTACCGTTTATAATCGGTAGCAAAAACAACTCTCAAAGCCTTGGCTTCTCTTAAAGCTTCCAAAACCTTATCTACATAGTTGTATTTCACTCGTTTATCGGCTTTTACATGTGCAATTATGGCAGGATTTTCAGCTAATTTCAGCTTAAATCTAAGGGTAACATCTTTGGGCTGCACAATCACATCATCAACTGAAATTCTTCCGTTTTTGTCTATATACACATGGGCTATATTTCTTGTCTTGACAATTCTTTCAGTTGCTCTGGCCTCTGGAAGCATGACCTTTAAGCCAATTTCTTTTCTAAATACTGTGGAGACCATAAAGAAAATTAAGAGAAGGAAAGCAATATCTGACATAGAAGCGGTGGGAATACTAATTTTCCCCTCTTTCTTCAGACGTTGTCTCCTCATATTATCCTCCTCCTGTCCTTATGCTAGCAAGGGAAACAGCTCTGGCTTCCGGTATCTGTTTAATCACATCAAACACATCAATCATCCTCTCGTATGGAGCATCTACATTAGTTCTAATGACGACAAGTGGATCCTTACCACCGTGAGCCTGTTTGTAGTCTTTTATTCTTTGCTGAACTCTCACTTTTAAATCAGCCAGTGTAATGGGTTCCTCTCCCAAGAATATCTCCCCCCTATCGTTAATGGAAATTTTGATGATTCTTTCACCCTTAATTTTAACCACCTGCTGGGTTTTCTCCGGGAGAACAATCTTCAAACCCTTGTCTCTTGTAAAGACAGTTGTCAACATAAAGAAAATAATGAGGAGGAATGCAATATCAGCCATAGAGGCTGTAGGTATTTCAGCCTCTTCTGGCAATTTTCTTTCAGGAAGAATTGCCAATTTTCATCCCCCCCTTATACTCTCTCAAGCACTCCACTCTCTAAGAGATATTCAACAAACTGGTTTGTCGCCTCTTCTGTAGCTCTGGTATAGTTGTTTATCTTATCGGCAAATATAGCGTAAAAGAGTGCAGTAGGTGCTGCTATTAAAAGACCTGTTGCAGTTGTTATAAGAGCTTCTGAAATACCTGATGCAACTATGGTAGGTTCAACTTCACCGGCAAGTGCTATAGCTGTGAATGCCTTGATCATACCGGTTACTGTTCCAAGGAATCCTACGATTGGACCCAGAGTGGCAACTGCCTGGAGATAAATCATACCTCTATCAAGGAAGGCAAACTCTGCTGCTGCCTTCTGGGCCATTGCCTCTTCCACAACGGTTCTGCCGTTTTCTACCTTTTCAAGCCCTGCAGCCAGCACTTTGGCTATAGGGCTTTTATGTTTTTTAAGAAACACAAGAGCCTCATCAATCCCTGATTCCTCGATCATTTTGGTCACGTCACTGACCAGTTTGGACGGGTTTGTCCTTACTTTTATAAAGAGGGAATATAGTCTCTCGATGATGATGGCCAACCCAATAACGGCCAGAATGAGAAGGAACCACATCATTGGACCGCCCCTATGGAAGTAGCTAACGAGTCCTCCCATTTTCTTTTACCTCCCTTTTTAGTTTTTGAATTGTTTTGATTTTAAAACCTTTTTCATCTTTTGTCAACTCCACGCTACTTTACAATTACAACTCTTCCTCTCTCTAATTTACCTCCTTTGCGCAGATTATAAAAATAAACTCCAGGGGGGAGATTATGAACATCAATCTTCTTAATGATTCGTGCATCTTTAGTAAGTACCTTCCTCCCCAAAAGATCATAGAGTTCAAATACACCCTCAAAAGAAGTATTTAAAATAATGTAATTTTTTACAACATTATTATTTATAATAGTAGATTTTTCTTTTGAAAACACCACTTCCTCCTCAACCTCAACGGAATAGCCAAAGAACTGAAGAATAGCTGCCATCATACCGGGTCTGGCTCCTGGGAGTATAGATTCAAACGGGATACCCAGATAAACGAGCCGAGAAATAGAATCTCCACTACCAAAAGCCCCCTCATATTGTATTCCTGCACCCCAGCCAGTTCCTCCTGAATATCTCATACATACTGTACTACCACCATATGCAGTCACACCATCGGGGTAATCCACATCATAGTGCCAGGAACCATCATCGAATTCAAATGGGCCAAAGCCTTCAAATATAGACCCAGCCACCCCTACCACAGTATGGGTTCCTGCATCATCGCCCTGATATTCTGCTTTAAGATAATTATGATAGAATGAAGAATCTCCGGCATCTCCTTTCTCGATAAGGTCATACCCTATTTCAGACCCCGATACGAAAAGATTGCCGCCATTCTCGAGATAAGCTTTCACCATGGACTGCTCAAGCTTACTAAAAGCCATGGTTGCTGTACCTTCTTCTCCCAGAATCCAGTCAACAGTTTCAAAATTATTCAGGTCCACTGTGGAATCTTCTATACATTCATTGGAACAGGAAATAAAGGGTAACCCAAGGTCATATATAACTTTGCCATGATCTACTACAAAATCATGTGTATTAACCGTTCCTGATTCTCTATCCACTCCATCCACAAGAAGTATCTTGATAGGCGAGTCCCAAGCAACTCCGCCAAGAACATTGCTGAACTCACTTTTACCAAAGGCATTTACCGCCCTGACCTTGTAAAAATGGAGTGAGTTTGCTTCGAGAAGCCCTGTGTCGTAGTTAGTATTTATAGTGGTGGTGACGTAAGAAAAATTCTCACCGTCTTCACTTTCCCATATCTCATATGATACAGTTCCTGTATCCACGGGAGACCAAAAGAGCTGAAGCCTTCTGGGTCCAGGCTGGACAATATAAAACCCTGTAGGCTTCGGAGGTGGTACACCCTGTGAAAAATGCGATTCCAAGGCATACCACAGTTCATATCTCCCCTCATCGTAAGTAAGGGCCCACATCCCGACTCCCTGAAGACTCTTCTGAATTGCAAGATCATATTTAAGTCCAAGACTTGAATCATTATCAAACCAGCACTGATACCATCCATCTCCTGATACATAGTGGCGATACCATGGAGTCTGTGATTGAGAATCCCACAGAAGTCCATAATTCTCTGCATTAACAATAGCCACATTATAAATCTCTGCACTTCCGGTACCTCTTGTTGAAGAATAAGGGGCCGAATCCACTGTGGGCCATTTATATCCGTAATAGGGAACCCCCAGTATAAATTTACCTGGCTGATTACCGCTCTCTGCAATATAGGAATTTACACTATTTGTTACGTTATAGGTCCCACCTGTTAAAGGAGATACCGGGCCAGAAGTAGAACTTCCAGACCAGTAGTAATCATAGGCCATTATAAATATTCCATCCACAGCATTTGCAATTCTCTGAGTTTCATATCTTCCATACCAGTTTACAGCTGTGAAACAGACCGTCACCTCATATCCATGAGCATGCATAGAATCGGCAAGTTCTTCTAAAAAGAGGGCAAAATAGGCACTATCAGAAGAATATGGGGTTTCAAAATCTATATTCACCCCATCTGCATTCCCTGCCTGTACCTGGGAGATTAGAGTATTTATAGCATTTGCCCTATAATTTCTTATAATGCTGCTGATGTCATCATGATTGAACACTATTGCCACAACATGAACCTTCACACCATTGGCATGAGCCGAGTCAATTACGGTGGACCAGCTTGATGGCCAACCATGGGAATCAACAATACCCCCCGTGGAACCGAGTTCAACACCAAAACAAGCAATATGCGAAAGATCCTGCCACTTTATGGCATTTTCATGTCCCAGCCTCCAGTAAGGCAAGAACCCATATACAGTTGCATTGAGAGATTTGGTTTTATTCTGGAGCGGAATGGGATAATGATGAGTTTCTGGAACCCGGACTTGGTAGTCCTTATATTTCTCATACTCCAATTGATGAACACTGACTGGTTCAGTGAAAGAGAAAAGCAGAATCAAACCGACAACATACATACAACACCTTCCTTTTTAATTATGTATTTATAAACGTTTTTAGGGGGAATTTCAAATTTATGTGAAAGATTATATCAGCGAATTTTAGTCGGGTATATTCTTATACCCACCCCTCCTTGTAAGGATAATGCCGTCTCAGGTATGAGTAAAAAGCCTGGAACAACCTCAAAGAATACATCAAGAGGAAGGTCTTTAAATGCATATTTCAGGCCAAAGGGAACCCTTATACCCAGAAAAATATCATTTTTAGAAATCTGGAAAAATCCGCCTCCACCCATATATGCATTCATAATTCCCGGTATTTCCTCTTCGCTTTCAATCTCGAAGTTGACAATATAATCACCATGTAGGTGCAATCTCTCGGGAATTTTCCATGCTATTGCACCGGCGTATGCAATATTACCTTTTTCTATATTAATAGAAATACCTG
>Ga0209410_1001298_pt1 | contig 12115 bp, 13 predicted proteins | sample Mar14436cmmetaG_FD_184135 | JGI IMG/M metagenome (GOLD analysis project Ga0209410, IMG submission 184135) | Marine hydrothermal vent microbial communities from Guaymas Basin, Gulf of California to study Microbial Dark Matter (Phase II) - Marker... ... | reverse complement strand
AAATGAAAATTAAGTTCAGTAAAAGTGCTGTCAAATTTCTAGAGAAACAAAATGAGAAAACAAAAGAAAGAATCAGACTGAAGCTGAAAGACCTAACTCAAGAAGGAGAACAGAAGAGGTTAATTAGATGATAAAAAAATTGGAGATAAAAAATTTTAAGTCAATAAAAAACTTAAACTTAGAATGTAAAAGGGTAAATGTTTTCATAGGAAAACCAAACACAGGAAAGTCTAATATTTTGGAGGCCCTGGGAATTTTATCCTTTGGCCGTTTTTGCACTACTGGCGCAGACTTGAAGAATTTTGTTAGGTTTGAATATACGAGCGACCTATTTTGCGATGGAAATTTAGAAGATAGCATAACCATAAAGACAGATGAAAAAATTTTAGAGATTAACTTTGATCCTGAAAAGGAGGTATTTTGGGGCAGATACCGTAAGGAGACGTACCCCATGCCCGTACCACAAGAAGTCCTATTTTCATTTGAGTATGATTATACACGTAAAAGAGGATGTTCATGTCCGGATCCAACAAAGCTCCCCTTTAAGTTTTATAGATTTAGCATTAAAAAAACATTTCCAAGAAAAGAAGTATCTTTTCTTCTTCCTCCATCTGGCGAAAATCTCTTGGCCATTCTTAGAAGCCATAAAGAGCTAATGAAACTTGTAAACGAGATATTTGATGAGTATGGGCTTAAGCCGAGGCTTAAGCCTCAAGACAATAAAATAGAGGTTGATAAAGATATCGAGGATATAAGAATCTCTCATCCATATCCATTGGTCTCTGATACCCTCCAGAGGCTAATATTTCATCTTGCTGCCATTGAAACAAACAAGGACTCAATAATTATATTTGAAGAGCCAGAGGCCCACGCATTTCCCTACTATACCAAGTATTTAGCAGAACTAATAGCACTGGATGAGAATAATAACCAATATTTTATTTCAACCCATAATCCATATTTTCTCTTGCCTATTATTGAAAAAACTCCAAGGGATGAGGTAGGAATCTTTATTACGGATTTTGAAGATTATCAAACAAAGGTCAAAGGTTTAAGTGAAGAGGATATAAAAGAAATAATGGATATGGAGGTAGATGTTTTCTTTAATATTGAGAGATTTCTGTAAAAATGATTTATGTTGAGTGTTACGCACATTTTACCCTTGTGAAGTCTGTCATAGATATTCCTAAGAAAGAAATTATTCGTGTATTTGGTAGGGGTAGGGTTTGTACAAATTTGCAAAAGAATCAGAATAGCAAGGGATTAGTGGACGAAGACCCCGGATTGTCTCAACCGGGTTATATGGAAAAAATGAGGATAGAAGAAGATCTACCATTACATGGAATTAGGGTACTTTATGATAACCACAATAATAATTACCTATTTGTCCTTTGCCCAAAATTAGGAGGATGGATAATAAGGGCAACAAAAGAGGCCAAAATCGATATTCAAAAATATAATTTGCCAAATAATCCACAAAGATTGCACAAATTTTTGGAAGGAAGGACTAAGCTTGATAAATTCGAGAAACTAATCAAAGACTTAAAAGAAAAAAGCAAAATGCTAAAAACTTTGGCAAAATTGATAAGGGAGAGATAAAATGAAGCCTTTTTCTACCATAGCTATCCCACATAGGGATATATTGGAAGGCAGGCTTACCATGGATGTATTTGCTGCTGACCTGTGGGAGGTGTTTAGGGGGAGGGCGCCAGATGAATATCAAGACCCTCAAGTCTTCTTTAGAAAGACATATATTACTAAAGGTTTAGAAAATCTTTTAAAAGTAGCAGAAAAAAGGCTAAAAGGTGAAGGCGAAGACCCAGTTATCCAGCTTCAAACCCCTTTTGGTGGTGGCAAGACACATGCCCTAATTGCCCTTTATCATAAGGCAAAAGAATGGAATGCAAATGTAATTGTAATTGATGGCACTGCCTTAGACCCAAAGGATATAACCCTTTGGGAGGAGATGGAAAAACAGATTAAATCAGAAGTTAGCATATTAGCCGGACAAACTGCCCCTGGGAGAGAAAAGTTAAGGATGCTTCTTGAAAGATACCAACCTCTTATTGTTCTTATTGATGAAGTACTACAATACACAACCAAGGCCGCTGGCATAAAGGTAGGAGACTCCAATTTGGCCTCTCAAGTGCTTGCCTTTATCCAAGAGCTTACAGGTACAATAAAGACCCTTGATAAGTGCCTTTTAATACTCACACTTCCTTCGAGTGTGCTTGAACACTATGATGAAGCGGCTGAAAGGCTTTTTCAGCAATTACAAAAGATTGCAGGTAGAATGGAGAAGGTCTATACGCCTGTAGCCGAAGCAGAGATATACCAAGTAATTAGAAGAAGACTGTTTTCAAGTATTGATGAAAATGAGGCAAGGAAAATTATAGAGTTATTTTTAGATTATGCACAAAGGGAAAAAATTTTCCCAGAAGATATAGAGCCAGCAGATTATCGCAAAAAATTTATAAAGAGCTATCCATTTCAACCAGAGGTTATAGACATCCTTTATAAAAGATGGGGAAGCTTTCCTACCTTTCAAAGGACAAGGGGTGTTTTGAGGCTTCTTTCCTTGGTAGTGCACTCCCTTAAGGATGCCAAAAACCCATTTATTAGACTCTCTGATTTTGACTTAAAAAATGATGAGATAAAAAGGGAACTTATAAAACATATTGGGCAAGAATATGATAGCGTTATTGCCCAAGATATAACATCAGCCAGTTCAGGTGCTAAAAAAGTAGACATGGCTTTAGGAGACGCCTATATGTCATTTTCCTTTGGTACAAGGGTGGCTACATCCATTTTTATGTATTCATTTTCTGGTGGGCCAGAGAGAGGGGCAACCATGAATGAAATCAAGCTTTCAAGTGTTGATCTATCTGTGCCAGGCAGCATAGCAGTAGAGGCAGTATCTAAATTAAAGGAAAACCTCTTTTATCTTCAGTCAGATGGGAGGTTTTTCTTTACTAACCAGCCAAATATAAATCGCATCCTTTTGACCAAGATGGAGGCAGTTGAGCATGATTTGCTTAGGAATGAAGAAAAAAATCTTTTAGCAGCTAATCTAAAAAAGGAGCATTTTGGCATCTTCCTTTGGCCAAAGGCATCTAAAGATATCCCAGATACAAAGGAACTAAAACTGGTTATTTTACAAAATCAAGATAATGAAAGGTGTAGAGAACTCCTAGAAAATTATGGGGAACGTCCTAGAATTTATTGTAATACCCTAATATTTCTTTGCCCTATGGATTCAGAAAGGAGGGGTTTTGAAGAATTTTTAAAAAGGAAACTTGCTTGGCAGGCAATAGAAAAGGACAAAAGTCTTCACCTAACCGATGCACAGAAAAAGGATGTAAGGGGAAACATAAAGGAGGCAGAGGCTGATAGCAAGGAGTACATAAGGAATCTTTATCGCCTTGTCTTTGTACCTGCTAAGAAGGGTTTTAGAGAGATTGATCTAGGTCGTCTTGCCTATGGGATAGATATTGGTTTTGATAAGGAAATATACGAAAGACTAAGGAATGAAGGCGAGATACTCGCAAAACTTGAGCCATTAACCATTAGGGAAAGATATCTTAAAGATAAGGAATTTGCTGAAACTAAAAAGATCCTTGAATCTTTTTATAAAACGCCTGGAGAAATTAGGATTATTTCAGATGAATTGCTCAAAGATGCCATAAGGGATGGAGTTAGGAAAGGACTATTTGGAATTGGCGATATAGGAAAAGAGAAACCAATATGCCGTTATTTCATGACCGATTGCTCCCCTACTCTAGTAGAGGGAGAGGTTTTGATAAAGGCTGAACTGTGCAAGCTTAAAGAGCCAAGGAAGGGGATTGAAATTGGGATAAAGAAAAAAGGGGGTGAGTTAGAAGGACCTGTAACACCACCTCCTAAGGGAGGGTATCAAAACCTCAACCTTAGGTTAAATGTCCCTTCTGGCAAATTATCTGATATTGTAAGAATGGTTAGTTATCTCAAGACTAAATTTGACCAGGTAGACATAAGGATTGAAATAGCTACACGGGGTGGTGAGATACCCAATTCAGATTATGAGGATAAGATTAAAGAGGCCATCAACCAAGCAAATATCATTATTGAAAAAGAAGAGATTAAATAGATTTGTGTAAGCAATATCCTCACTATATCAAAGATAATTAAAAAACTTGGGTAAAGATTCAGTCAATTTTAAGGTTCAGATACTTTAGGCAGTCTTCTCGCCATAGACAATTTTCCTCACCACAGTTCTTTGCCCTTTCAGTGCCAAAACAAGGAATGTTCCCCTCTGTCTTTTGAATGAGTCTAATAAGTTCTGCTTTTCTTAGCTTACCAGGCTTTATACCCATATTCTTGGCAATACTCCTTATCTCTTTTACGTTCATGTCTAACTCCCCTCAATATACCTTTGCTATTCTAATTCTATTCTTTCAAAAAAACAATTACTTTTTTGGTATCTGTGAAATAGCTTGATCCAACAGCTTATATGCCTTTTCAATCTCATCAAAGGCACGGTAAACCCAGCGGCTACCCCAGTAGAAATTACAACTTGTCTCTGCTATAAGCAAGTGGTCATAGGCATTTATAATGAGGTTTTTTACATCTTCAGGGTCCCTTATATCCTGTTTCCTTTGCTCAAAGGTCATCTTTACCCTATGATAATAGGCACTTGCATTTCTTATCTCATTCCACCCCCTCTTTTGCAGCAGTGAGCCAGTCCACTGGGTAAAGTCACCACCCCAGTGCTCCCCCGTATTCCAGGCACCTGGGTAGACCCCTACCTCTTCTTTTGGTGGAAACTTTTTTAGATAATCACTGATATGGATAGGGGTGAATCCTAATTTTCCTGCCTTATAGTCATCAAGGATGGGTCTATAAAAATGGCCCCAAAAATTTGCCTCTATATTGGTATTTCTGAACCAGCCGCCATTTTCCCCATCACTCCAGGTGGTGACAAGTGCTGGAAAATCACACCACTTTGTCCTCTGTGCTACCTCATATTTAAACCAACCTGGGTCAAGGCCAGATGCCTGCGCATTTGAAAGCCCCCTATCACAAGGGACTACAATGATTTCCTCATGGTTGTAGCATGCCCTGTAGGGCCTATAGCGCAATTCTTCCCAACGCATCTCCCTCTTTGGTTTTATATACCAACAATCAACAATCACATATTTATAGCCATATTTTTTTAGCATGGGGATCATCTCCATACAAAAGCCCATTTCTGGTGGGTAAAAACCATTAAAATCCTTACGTCCAAGCAGTGCCCTTCCCAATCCCATCCACCAGGCGGTATGGGCATCCCAGTCCTCTTTAGGGGTCAATGGATATATAGGGTGATAGAGACCTGTGCCCAAAAATTCAATATTTGACTTACTATAGCGTCTAAGCATATCCTCAATATCAGTCACATCATGGAATGTCTCACGGATGGCTGGGTCCTCAAATTGTTTAAGCAGTGTACCTGAAAAACTGATATGCAACTTAGCAACATCTTCATATCCCTCAATTGCCCTTGTAGGGCGATCGTATGCCCAAAGTATCTGTTTTGCCTCCCAAGATTCTTCTGAGTTGTGCAGGCCCAAAAGATTTCCTAAGGGCTGGTGCATGCTAAGACCTAGTGCATGATAGACCATCTTATCCCTCAAAATCAGGTAGTGTTTTATACACCTTTTCAACCTTACTAGCAACTACACTCCAGGAAAACTCATCCTTTACCCTCTTAAAACCATTCTTTGCTATTAAATGCCCACATCCCCAATCAGAGACAATCCTTTCAATGCCATATCTAAGAGAGTTTGTGTCGGCATCTATCCTTATCCCATCCCTTTGATCATTAATCAATCCAAATGAGCCTTCATAACTAGCTACTACTGGTTTTTTTGAGCTCCATGCCGCCAAAATTTGATAAGGGGTACCCATCTTCCGACTCGGAATAATTACTATGTCGGATGCCTGAAATAGCTCATGCAGTTCCCTTCCCTCCCTGTGGCCCAAAAAGCGTACTGCATACTCTATGTAATAATAATGGGCATATATCCTGAGGGGCCACATAAGGTCTCCATCTCCGACAAATACAAAGCGCAAATTTGGATATTTTTCTAAAAGGCCTGGTATAGCCTTAATCAGGATATCAGGGCCATTTTCCTCATTTAATTCCCCCACAAAGAGTATCAAGGGGTCAATTGGCCCTATATTATACCTTCTTTTTATAGCCCCTGGGTCTGAAATATCCTTAAATTCTTTATAGTTAAAACCATCATAGATCAGTGTTATCTTTTCTTTAGGGATCAAAAAATCCTTACATATCTTTTCATAGGCTATAGGGTTGCTAGTAATAACCCTATTGCTTATATGTGTTACTAATCTCTCTAACCGATAAATCTTTTCAGATTCCTTGTCCATTTTCCCTTTAATGGGCTTAATTATAGAGTGTGTGCTATAGACCAACCTCCCTCGATACCTCTTTCTTAGATTAATGCCTACATATCCTGTATGCCACTCAAAAATGTGTATTACATCAAATTTCCTACATTTAAGGATCTTCTGTGTTATTTTATTTGAGAAACATCGTGCATCTTTATAGGCTGGGATATTAGAGTAATTTTTGCCTAAGGTATATAGGTAAATTTCGTTTCCCCTTTTCTTTAAGGCCTTGATAAGTTCTTTTATATGGACTACATCCCATGAGACTATAGCAATTTTCTTGGCTTCCTTGTTCTGACCACAGGCCATGGATATTTTTAAGACTGGTATACCCCAAGCATCTTGTTCGCTATACTATCCCAGGAAAAGGCCACCTCAACTGTATACCTTCCATTCCTTCCCATCCACCTTAAATGGTCAAAGTCAGAAAATAATATACCTATCCCCCAGGCAATAGATTGAGGACTTGCATAAACAGTCAACCCATTGATATCATGCCAGACAATCTCCCTTGGGCCTCCATTCTGCACCACTACCACTGGTTTTTCTGCACTCCATGCCTCAAGTATCACAATGCCAAATGGCTCATTTCTACTGGGTACACAGACTATGTCAGAAGATTTGTATATCTCAACAAGCTCACGGCCAGACTTAAATCCCAAAAACCTAGTGGCATGGGAGACCCCAAGTTGAATGGCCATTGCCTCTAAGTAGCCCTTCATGTCCCCATCTCCAGCAAAGAGAAATTTTGCATGTGGGTAATAATGGAGGATATAAGGAATGGCCTGTAGTAGCAGGTCTGGCCCCTTTTGGTAAGTAAGCCTGCCTACAAATAGCACAGTAGGATCCATAGGACCAACAGCATATCTGGCCTTCACAGCCCCAGGGTCAACATCTCTATTAAAATTGTGGTTGCTAATACCATTATAGATTACATCAATCTTCCAATCAGGCACCTCATACATCCACATAACCTCACTCTTTAATGCACCTGATACAGCCGTAACCCTATCGGCTACCCAGCACCCCATCCTCTCTCTATCTCTTATGATAGCAGACCTTCCCTCCAAAAAGTTGTTTCCACACCTCCCATACTCTGTAGAGTGGATAGTGAAGACACACCTCTTTCCCTTTGCCTGCTTTATCCAGAGCATGGCATTTGTAGTAATCCAGTCATGTGCATGGATAATATCAAATCCCCCAACATAATCCTCGGTTTCAAGGAAATAATGCACAATAGAGCGACACATATTATCCATCTCTATAATAAAATCAGGATGATAATTATGCGGGCATCTATGATAGTGCACACCGTCTATCATCTCATACAGACATTGCCCATATCCCATCCTAGTAAATACATGTACTTCATGGCCCTTTCTCTGTAGGGCGGCAGCCAGCTCTGTTACAACTGCAGCAATACCCCCTACAGGGATAGAGTGTAAAGACTCCCAAGAAATTATTGCTATCTTCATCTTTTCATTTTTCTTTTTCCTCAATTTCTGCAAAGATAAAGATTGGGGAGAGCACTGGTGGCAATTTTTCTTCCTTTTCTTTTCCCTCCAAGTCTCTTTCTTTTTCCAAATCCTTTTTTCCTTCCATTTCTCCTCCTAATTTTTAATCTGATCTAGTATCCTAGAGGCCTCATTTAGGCATTCATAAATCCTGGGAAGCCACGCATCCCCCCAAAAGAGATAACAACTGGTCTCAGAGGCCAATATGAGCCTTCTTGCCCTTTGGAGAAGTTCCCTCTTTTTAGGGTATGCCCTTTTTAGCTCAAAATAGCGCCAACATACTTGATATATCTCTTCTAAGGCTATCTTTTGTGCTGGGGTCCCTGCCCAGAGTGTAAGGTCAAATCCACTGGTTGATCCCACATTCCAGGCCCCTGTCCTTACCTCGGCCCTCTCCTTGGGTCTATATTTTTCCAAGAATTCAGAGATGCTAATGGGCTCAATGCCCATTGTTCCTCTTCTTACCCCCTCCATATAGGGAGAAAAAAAGTGACCAAAAAAACCGGCCTCCTCATCCATATTTCTGAACCAACCGCCATTTTCCCCATCTGTCCAAGTTGTCACCAGGCGGGGTAAATTGGGGTGGGGGGAGTTGGTTACCTTGTGTAATACCTCATTTTTAAACCAATATGGGTCCAGTCCACTCTCCTGGGCATTGGAGAGGTCCCTGTCCCTAGGTATAATAAAAATCTCCTCTCCATTAAAAGAGGCAATATAGGGCATATAGATATCCATTTTCCCTTCAGGAAATACATGGACACCATCAACAATTACGTATTTATAACCACACTTCTTTATAATAGGGATCATCTCCATAGAAAATGCCATCTCAGGGGGCCAAAATCCCTTTGGCCTACGGCCAAAGACCTCATTTATTAAGTCAGTACAAAGCCTTATTTGCTCCTCCCAATCCTCCATAGGGATAAGGGGAAATATGGGGTGGAAATAGCCCATCCCAATGAATTCGATATTTTTTGCAGTCCTATATGCCTCAATCATCCTTGGTAAATCAACAATGTTTCTATATCGGTCTATTACCTTTGGGTCTATAAACTGCTCTAACAGGATGCCAGAAAAGCCTATATGTAATCTGGCTACATCCATATAGGCATGGGCATAACGGGCTACCCTTTCATAACACTTTATGATCTGTATTGCCTCCCAATTTTGTGTATCAAAGATTAGCTTCAAGTTGTCAGGGGGCTGATGCATATGAAGGCCGAGTGCATGATAGATAGACATCATAACTCCCTTAATATCTTAAAGTCTATACCTTGCAGTATTACTCTTTTTCTTATTCTGGATTTAAGGGTATGCCAACCAAAGCTATGTATGTCTCTTATTTCACTGAAATCCAAGGTAATTTCTTTATCCCGGTAGCTGTTTACTTTCCTAATGATTTCCCATGCAGAAGAGCCATCTAGATACCCCTTTAGCCTGAGAATTACTCTTTTGCCATGGTTTATTACCTTAATGTTCATACTATTAAGCTCTCTGAGCTATTTTTTTCTTTCTTACCTCCTCTATAGAAATAGGTGCCTTTTTCTTAAGTTCTTCCTTGGTGACCACAGATATGGGTGCACCCTCAATCACTGTTCCACTCTCTATTTTGACCCTTTCATCTACAATTGCCCGACTTATACGGCAGTATTTACCTATCTTTACGCCCTCTAAGATGATGGAGTCTGAGACCTCTGTCCCCTCTTCGATGAAGACCGAAGGGGACAGGATGGAGGATTTTACCTCCCCCTTTATGCAGCAGCCTGGGGAGATAAAGCTATTCTGGAAAGATAGAAGGGTATAGGCAGGTGGTAATTGTCTTTGGTATGTATATATGGGCCATGAGGGGTCATAAAGTGCAAAGGAGGACCTCTCCTTTACCAGCTCCATATTTGCCTCATAGTATGCATTGATGGTGCCTACATCCATCCAATATGCATCCTGCCTGCTGAAGTTATATGCATATACCCTATGTTTTCTAATTATCCAGGGCAGTATATCCCCTCCAAAGTCGTGTTTTGAATATGGGTCTTGGGCATCCCAACTAAGGGCCTCAAAGAGTACTTTGGTGTTGAAGATATAAATTCCCATAGAGGCCAAGCATGTCTTTTTGGACTCTAGCACCATTTTTGCATATCTAGGTTTTTCTGTAAAATACCTTACCCACCCCATATCGTCTGTCCCCAAGATACCAAATCGATAGGCCTCCTTTGTAGGTACCTCCACTGCCCCTATGCTTACTTCGGCCCCCTTCTCCAGGTGCTCCCTAAGAAAATTCATGTAATTCATCCTATAGATATGGTCACTGGCAAGTATCAATACACGAGGGGGGTTTATCTCCCTAATCAATTCAAGGCTTTGATATACAGCATCGGCTGTCCCCATATACCAGCCAGTACCAAAGCCCTGCTGGGGGGTAATGTATTTGATAATGCCCTTTTTTGCCCAGTACTTATTTAGGTAATCCAAAATCGGATAGCAGAGGTATTGACAAATGACAAATATCCTTTCAAGGCCAGAGTTTAGGCAATTACTTAGTGGAAAATCGATTAGACGATAGATACCTGCATAGGATAAAAGGGGCTTTGGCTGAGACCTTGTAAGGGGAAGGAGCCTTTCTCCCCTCCCACCTGCCAAAACAAAACAAACTGTGTTTTTCATTAAACCTCCTTAAAAATTAATGCAATGCCTGCCATTTAACCTTTATAAAACCACTATCCTCTAGGAATAGGAGGATAAGTTGAAGTCCCTTTTCATCCAATACATCTTTTCCCCAACCAAGGTATTCCAATCTCTCATTGACTATCTTTAGTGAGATATAGGAGGTATTTATAGCAATATTTCCCACCTCCCGTATCAATCCTTTTAGGATGTCTATATCCACTCCCCTTTTGACCATATGGTCTAATAAATAATCGACAATGTCTCTTTCCATTTTTACCTCTAAATTGGCTTTTGCTTTAAAAAAGCAATAATTATGCCAATTAATTCTTATAGCAATACATGCATTTTCTGATAATTTAAATCTAAAGTTGTACATTTTAGAACCTATAATCATTGTTTAATACAACTAATACAAGAGATATCCCTTTGTCAAGAGGGAAAAGGTTATTGTATTAAATACGACCCTAATTTTTGATTGTATATGTTATGAGGAGGGATTTAAGTGTTTAAAATACGACTGGCAATTCAAAAATAGATAGAATCCCCACCCAACTTCTTTACCTGATACATGCAATAATCAGCCTTGCTCATAAGCGTCTTTGCTGTTTTTCCATCTTAATGATAGCCTAAGTGATGAAATATAGTCAATATCTCCCACTCACTATAAGGTGCCTTAATGCAGGCATATACACCACACCTTATGGCATCACGCACAAGCCCATTGCCCTTTTCATAAAAGAGCACTATCTGACAGGAAGGGCATAATTGTTTGATATCTTTATAGATAGAGGGATCATTGTCTATAGATTTATCATGTAAAAACAGGGTCTTTATTAGCCCCTCCTTTAGCCCTTCAAAAAGCTCTTCGTATGTGGAATAGGAGATAAATTTATATCCTTTCTTTGATAGCACCTTGGCAAAGTGTTGCTCTAATTTCTTGTCTTTCGTAAAAAGGACAATCACATAATTATATGAAAGCAATAATTATGCCTAAGTCTCTAGTCCATACCTCTTCATTTTACTGTAAAGGGTAGATCTGCTGATCTTAAGACGGCGTGCCGCTTCATGTTTATTCCAATTACACTCCTTAAGCACCTTTATGATAAGTTCCCTTTCGTACTCTGCTAGCGAGATATCCTTCTTTAGATAATTCGCTATATGGGTTGGCAGCAATTTCTTGTCTATAGTATCTCTCTTTGCCAAAATTACCATCTGCTGAATGACATTTTCTAACTCTCTTACATTTCCGGGCCAGTTGTAGTCTATCAATGCCTTCATGGCCTGGGCTGTAAATCCCTTTATATCCTTTCCCATCTCCTTACAAAATTTTTTTAGGAAGTGATCACAGAGCAAAGGGATGTCTTCCTTTTTTTCTCTCAATGGAGGCATATGGATAGGGACTACATTTAGGCGGTAATAGAGGTCTTCCCTAAACCGCCCAGCGGCTATCTCCTTTTCTAAGTCCTTGTTTGTGGCGGCAATGACCCTTACATCTACCTCTATAGTCC
>Ga0209410_1001297_pt1 | contig 12117 bp, 10 predicted proteins | sample Mar14436cmmetaG_FD_184135 | JGI IMG/M metagenome (GOLD analysis project Ga0209410, IMG submission 184135) | Marine hydrothermal vent microbial communities from Guaymas Basin, Gulf of California to study Microbial Dark Matter (Phase II) - Marker... ... | reverse complement strand
TATAAGGAGTAATTTGTTTTTTTATATCATCTGAAACATTTTTATCAATTTCTGCTCCTTGTGCAACATTTATCTTCCAAAGATTATTTTTTTGTATGCGCCAATAATAAAATTGTTTTTTGCCAATTATAACTACCCTTAAACTTCTTTTTTGATTAGGAATAAATTCTTGTAAAATAAAACCATGCCAACCTTGATGTTTTTCAAGTCCATAAATTAAGTTTAAAATATCTTTAAGCTGATTTTCATTCTCAATCAAATATACCATTTCACCTTCTCCCCCTTTATTTCCTTTTAAAACAAATGGATAAGAGAGAGGGAGTTTTTTTAATTTTTCTCCGTGATTAGCATAAAATGAATGTAAATCTGGATAAATTATTGATTTTGGATGTGGGATTTTTAATTGTTGCCAAACTAAAATATCACCAATTTTCCCTTCTCCAGGAAAACGATAATCATAATTGGGAAAAACATAAGGGCAATTTGTGCGACAAAACCAATAAACATCTGCTTTACATGCTTGGTGTAAAATTATTGCTTTTGCTTGTTTAATTAATCTTTTCTGTTGAAAAGAAAGAGGTTTATTGGCAATAAGTAAATTAATATCTGCTTCAATCATTGGATGTAAAGAAATGATGGGTCTTTTTAACACTCGCCTTTTGCCTGCTCTTCACGAAAAAGTTTATAGATAATGCTATCAATTAGAGCTTGTAAGCTTGCTTCAAGAATATCATAAGAAACACCTACTGTACGCCAAACGCACTCTTTATCTTTAGATTCAATAAGTACTCTTACCCTTGCTTCAGTACCTGTAATTCCAGGTAAAACCCTTACTCGATAATCAACAAGGCTCATCTCTTTTAAAGAAGGGTAAAAATCTTCAAGTGCCTTTCTTAAAGCTTTATCAAGTGCATTTACTGGTCCTTGTCCTAATGCCATTGCATGTTTTTCTTTTCCATCTACAACTACCCATACTTCAGCTTCAGCGATAGGATAACCGTTAAGAGTCTTATAATCCTGAACCCGATATGTAAATAATTTAAAATATTCTTTCTTTAATTCTCCTCTAGCTCTATACATTCTTAATTTAAAAGATTCTTCAGCTACATCAAATTGGAAACCTTGATTTTCTAAATCTTTTAATTCCTTTAATATCTTTTGTACTTGAGGATCTTTACTATCAAGATCAATACCCCATTCTTTTGCTTTGCTTAAAATAGTACTTCTGCCAGAAAGGTCAGAAATAAGAATTCTTCTTACATTTCCTACTTTTTCTGGAGGAATATGTTCATAGGTATGAGGATTTCTTTTAACAGCACTTACATGTACTCCTCCTTTATGGGCAAAGGCACTTCTACCAACATAAGGAAGATATGGTGGATGAGCGATATTTATTAATTCTGTTACAAATCTAGAAATAGCTGTAAGTTTTGTAAGCTGTTTATCACTAATACAGTCTATTCCCATCTTTAACTTTAAAGCTGGGATGATTGAACAAAGATTAGCATTTCCACAACGTTCTCCTACACCATTTAAAGTGCCCTGAACTTGTACTGCCCCTAAACGCACTGCCATAAGACTGTTAGCAACAGCCATTTCTGCATCATTATGTGCATGGATACCAAATACAATATTTGGACATTTTCTTTTTACATACTCAATGATTTCTACTAATTCAAAAGGTAAGGTTCCACCATTTGTATCACAAAAAATAATACAATCAGCTCCTGCTTCTATAGCCTTTTTAATTGTAGCTATAGCATATTCAGGGTTATTTTTAAATCCATCAAAGAAATGTTCAGCATCATAAAAAAGTTTTTTTACATAAGGACGCAAATAAGCAAGGGAATTATAAATAATTTCTAAATTTCTTTCTAAAGAAATCTGAAGTGCATCTTTTACATGTAAATCCCAGCTCTTTCCAAAAATAGTAATAACCTCAGTTTTTGCATTTAATAATGCCTTTAAATTTGGGTCATTTTCTGGTGTTCGTTGAGGATGATGAGTGCTACCAAAGGCAGCTATTTTTGCATTTTTAAAAGAAAAATGCTTAATCTTTTCAAAAAATTGCTCATCTTTTGGATTGGAACCAGGCCATCCACCTTCAATATAATGGACACCTAATTCATCTAATTTCTCTGCGACCTTTAATTTATCTTCTAATTGTAAATTGAAATCTTCTGCTTGAGTACCATCTCTTAAAGTGGTATCATAAATTTCTACTTTAAACACGCCCTTCTCCTAAATTAAATGCTTTATGTAGTGCTTGTACAGCTTTTTTAACTTCCTTTTCATCTATTACACAAGAGATTTTAATTTCAGAAGTGCTGATCATAAGAATATTGATACCTGCATCTGCTAAAGCTCGAAACATCCTAGCTGCTACTCCTGGATGATGTCTCATCCCTACCCCTACAACTGATACTTTTGCAATATGTTCATCACCCATAACCTTTTCTGCCTCAATTTTATTAGCAGCCTCTTTAGCGATCTCTAAAGCACGCTGAAAATCTCCCTTTGGTACAGTAAAAGTCATATCTGTAATCCCTTCTTCACTAGTATTTTGAATAATCATATCCACAACTATACCTGCATCTCCAATAGCTTCAAATAATTTGGCAGCTATACCAGGTCTATCTGGAACTCCTTTTACTGTGATCCTTGCTTCATTTTTATCATGAACAACTGCTGTTACTACTACTTTTTCCATTTCAGCATCTGTATCTATTACCATTGTTCCCTCCTTTTCATTAAAGGATGAACGCACATGTATAGGTACATTATATTTTTTAGCAAATTCAACAGAACGAATTTGTAAAACCTTTGCTCCAAGACCTGCTAATTCCATCATTTCTTCATAAGAAATGCGATCAATCTTTCTAGCTTCAGGGCATACCCTAGGATCAGCAGTAAAAACACCCTCTACATCAGTATAAATTTCACATACATCTGCCTTTAATGCCGCAGCAATAGCTACAGCAGTAGTATCAGAGCCACCTCTGCCAAGGGTAGTGATATTACCTTGACGGTCTATACCTTGAAATCCAGCAATAACTAAAATATTTCCCTTTTCCAATTGTTCTTTTAATTTAGTTGCATCAATCTGATCTATTCTTGCCCTACCAAAAGCATTATCAGTAAATATCCTAGCTTGAAAAGCAATAAAAGAAGTTGCTGGGTAGCCCATGTTTTTTAAAGCCATTGCTAAAAGGGCTGCTGAAGCTTGTTCTCCTGTAGCAAGCAAGGCATCTAATTCTCTAGGATCAGGAGGATTAGCTATTTGTTTAGCCAAATCAATTAATCTATCAGTTTCTCCAGCCATAGCTGAAACAACAACAACTACTTTATGACCTGCATCTACAGTAGCAGCTATTTTTTTTGCCACATTCTTTATTCTTTCAATACTTCCTACTGAAGTACCTCCATATTTTTGAACAATCAGCATAACTTACTCCTTTTTTAAATCATAGCGCATGGTTTTAAAGTGTGCAATATTAGTTGTAAATTCAAGTCTTCTTCCTGAATTAGCAAAAAATATTTCAATTTTTAAAAATTTTGAAGGCAATAATGACTTTGGCAATTTTTCTGCCCACTCAACTACTGTTACACCATCTCCAAAAAGATATTCTTCTAACCCTAATAAAGAGAAATCTACCCCTTTTTCTATACGATAAAGGTCTATATGATGAAGAGGAATACGACCAGGATAAGTGTGGACAAAAACAAATGTAGGACTTGTAACTGGATAATTTTCTGGTACTTCTAATCCTTTAGCAATTCCTTTAGTTAACCAAGTTTTACCTGCTCCCAAATCTCCACTAAGCAAAATTACATCTCCTGCTTTGGCATTCTTTCCAATTTTTTCTCCTAATTTAAATGTATCTTTAGAGGAAGAACTGAAATAAGTAAATTTAATCCATTTTTTCATTGCTTTCTTTTACTTCCTTCCAAGCCAAAGGCAAATAATCAACTAATTCACCAGCAAGTAGACCCAATTCTTCATTCTTTTTAACCCATAAATCAGCTGCTAAACCATGTAAAAAAACACCTAAAATAGCAGCTTCTTTAGTAGGATAGCCTTGACTTAAAAGTCCTCCAATTATTCCAGTTAATACATCACCCATACCACCTGTAGCCATGGCAGGATTGCCAGTAGAATTAACAAATATTTCACCATCAGGTGTAGCAATTAGAGTACGAGCCATCTTTAATATAACTATAACTTGATATTTTTCTGCTACTTCTTTTACTAATTTTACCCTTTCTTTTAAAAGATTTTCCTTATCCACACCAATAAGTCTTACCATTTCACCAGGATGAGGGGTAAGGATTATATCAGTTTTTTTATTTTTTAATATTTCTAAATTTAATACATTAAGGCCATCTGCATCTATAACAAGTGGTTTATTTGCTTCAGAAATAATAGTTTCAACAAGTGCCTTTATTTCAGGATGAGTAGATAACCCTGGGCCTAGACAAATTACCTTATAATTTAGTCCACTTTCTTTAATTTCATCCCATGCCTTTAAAGAAAGAGTCATTTCTTTTGTTTCAGGAAGTGGAAAAGTCATAGCTTCAGTCAATTTTACTTCCAAAATAGGATTAAGACTTTTTGGAATACCTAATGTAACAAGACCAGCACCAATACGTAATGCACCAAGACAGGTAAGTGTAGCTGCGCCTGTTTTTCCTGGAGAACCAGCTAATACTAATACATGTCCTGCTTGACCTTTATGCATAGGGGCAGGACGTGGTCGTAACAAATGTTTTATGTCTTCAGTTGTTACTAAATGATGTTTTAAAGAAAAATCAGCAATTACTTGAGGTGGAATACCAATGTCAACAATTTCTAAAATGCCTACATAATCAGCTCCAGGATAAATTACTTGTCCAATCTTTGGTAGAGCAAAAGTAATAGTTAAATCTGCCTTTACCGCATCACCTAAAGGATAACCTGTATCACTAGAAAGGCCAGTAGGAATATCTACGGCTACAACCAAACCTTGAAATGTATTGTTTAAAAAAGAAACAGCTTCTTTAATAAGCCCTCTTATTTCTGTTTTTAAACCTGTGCCTAACATAGCATCAATGATTAAATCACAAGCAATAAGATATTCTCTAGCTGATTGCCAATCTGATTCATTTAAGATTTCTTTAATAGGCACACCCAAACGCTCTGCTATTTTAAGATTAAGAGCTGCTTCATTTTTTAATTTTGTTTTTTCACCAAAAAGAAAAACCTTTACCAAATAACCTTCTTGATAAAGATAACGTGCAATAGCAAGACCATCTCCACCATTATTTCCCTTACCGCAAAGCACACCAATTACTACATCTGATAGATGTTTTAAGATATAATTTTTAATATGTTCTAAAGCACCACGTGCGGCATTCTCCATAAGCACCTCACCAGGAATGCCTACTTCTTCAATAGTAAACCTGTCAATGGCCTGCATCTCATTTGCTGTAACTAATTTCATAACTATTTCTCCAATATCACTATAGCTATAGCATAATCTTTTTCATGACTTAAAGAAACAAAAATATTTTTAATTCCTACTTGTTTACATATTTCAAGTGCTTTCCCATAAAGATTAATTATAGGCTGACCTGATTTTAAATTTATTATTTCTATATCTCGCCATTTTAAACCTTTACGCCAACCAAGCCCTACTGCTTTAGCAAATGCTTCTTTTGCTGCAATTCTTGTTGCTAATTCTTGATAAAGTGTCTTTTTTTTAAGACGAGGTAAGATCTCATTAGGTGTAAAAACTCTATTTTTAAAATGTTCTCCCCAACGTTCAATTATTTTTTTTATCCTAGGAATATACACAATGTCTATACCAATACCATAAATCATGTAAAAAATTTATAACACATATCAATTCGAAAAATCAATGTAAACTTGACGATAAATCATAAATTAGGTATGGTCAAATAAGAATTTTAGGGGATGAAAATGGAGGATAAATTAGAAAAAATTAAACAAGAGATAGAGGAACTCAAAGAATGGATAAATACACTTGATACATTTATAGGTAAATTGGACGTAGATGGTAAAATGATTTTTTGTAATGAAGCACCACTTAAAGTTGCTGGAATTAAATTTGAAGATGTTTATGGTAAATATTTTCCAGATACAATTTGGTTTTCACATTCAGAAATAGAACGTAAAAAAGTGGTTGAATCTATTGAAAAAGCAAAAGCTGGTTTTTCAAGCAGAATAGAGATAAGTATAAAAGGGGCAGATGGTTCTATTATTCCTATCATTTTTAATTGTCAACCTGTAATAAAAGAAGGAAAAATAAAGTATATTACTGTTGAAGGAAAAAATATTACTGAAGAAAAAAAATTAAGGATAGAATTGGAAAAAGCAAAGAGAGATTTAGAGAAAGAAGTTAAAAAACGCACTGCTGAATTGTTAGAATCTGAAGAAAAATATAGGACTCTTATTGAAAGTTCACAAGATGGTTTTGTTATTATTCAAGATAATAAATTTGTTTTTGTTAATGAAGCAATGAGTAGACTTTTAAATTATCCTAAAGAAAAAATTATTGGTAAACATGTCACAGATTTCATGCCAGATAAGGAAAAAGAAAGAGCTCTTAAAAATATTAAAAAAATAATTGAAAGAGGCCCAATAGGTTTGCAAGAATATAAATATATAAAAAAAGACGGAAAAGTATGCAATTTGCAAGTTACTTCTTCTAGAATCACCTATCGAGGGAAACCTGCTATTCAAGCTGTTGTAAGGGATGTTACTGCTCAAAAACAAACGGAAGAGGCATTAATTGCTGAAAAGGAGCGACTTGCAGTTACCTTGAGATCTATTGGAGATGGAGTGATTGTTACAGATGCAGAAGGCAAAATAATTTTGCTTAATAAAATAGCTGAAAAATTAACTGGTTGGTCACAAAAAGAAGCTATAGGTAAACCACTCAATGAAGTCTTTTATATTATTAATGAAAAAACTAGAGAGCGTTGTGAAAACCCATTTGAAAAGGTTATTAAAACAAATGGTATTGTTGGACTTGCCAATGATACTGTGCTTATTGCTAGAGATGGAACAGAACGTATTATTGCAGATAGTGGTGCACCAATCAGAGACAAAGATGGAAAAATTGTTGGCGTAATTTTAGTATTTCGTGATATTACTGAAAAAAGGAAATTGGAGCAAGAATTAATCAAAGCAGACAAACTTGATTCAATTGGTATTCTTGCTGGTGGTATTGCTCATGACTTTAACAATATTTTAACTGCAATATTAGGTAATATTACATTAGCAAAGATATTTGCCAAATCAGAAGAAAGAGTTGTTAGAAGATTGGAAGAAGCCGAAAGGGCATGTTTAAGAGGAAGGGATTTGACCCAACAATTACTTACTTTTTCAAAAGGTGGGGAGCCAATTAAAAAATTAATTTCTGTCGCAGAATTGATAAAAGAGACAGCTGGGTTTGCTTTAACGGGCTCAAATGTGAGATGTGAATTTTCTATTTCTGATGATCTTTGGTCAGTAGAAGCAGATGAAGGGCAGATAAGCCAAGTATTCAATAATTTAATTATAAATGCTGATCAAGCTATGCCAGATGGCGGGATAATTAAAATAAGTTGTGAAAATGTCTTTATTAGCAAAAAAGACAATTTACCTTTAAAAGAAGGGAAATATGTAAAAATAACAATAAAAGATCAAGGTATTGGCATACCCAAAAAATATTTGTCAAAAATATTTGACCCCTTTTTTACGACAAAAAAGAAAGGGAGTGGTCTTGGGTTAGCAACTGCCTATTCTATTATTAAAAAACATGAAGGGCACATTTCTGTTGAGTCTGAAGTAGGAAAAGGAACAACATTTTATATCTATTTGCCTGCTTCAGAAAAAAGAGAAAAAGTTATTGAAAAAGGAATAGAGCAAGGGATTAAAGGTAAAGGTAAAGTATTATTGATGGATGATGAAGATATGATTTTAGAAATAGTTGGTGAAATGTTACATTTTCTTGGCTATGAAGTGGAATTTGCTAAAGATGGCAATGAAGCTATTAAAATATACAAAGAAGCGAAAGCATCTGGTCGCCCATTTAATGTAGTTATTTTAGATCTAACTGTTCCTGGTGGAATGGGAGGTAAAGAAGCTATCAAAAAACTTAAAGAAATTGATCCTGATGTAAAGGCCATTGTTTCAAGTGGTTATTCTACTGATCCTATTATGGCTGACTTTGAAAAACATGGTTTTTGTGGTGTTATTGCAAAGCCATACAAAATGGAAGAACTAAGTGAAATATTAAAAAAAGTAATTGGAAAAAAATTAAGTTAAATTATTTAATATTTCTACCATTTCCCTTACCGCCCTTTCAAATCCCACTAATATAGCCCTTGCTACAATACTATGTCCAATACTAAATTCATAAATTTCTTTTACTTTTGCTAATGGTTTAATATTTATGTAATTTAAACCATGTCCTGCTTTTACAATTAGCCCTATTGAATGTGCTATTTTTACTGCTTCAAGCAATCTTTTTAATTCTTTTTCTTTTTCTTCTCCCTTTGCATCGCAATAACAACCTGTGTGTAACTCTATCATATTTGCTCCTACTTCTTTAGCTGCTTCTATCTGCTTTTGATCCGGATCAATGAAAATGCTTACTTTTATCCCACCTGTCTGAAGTCTTTTTACTGCTTCTTTAATTTTTTCTTTTTGATTCAATACATCAAGACCACCTTCAGTAGTGATTTCCTCTCTTCTTTCTGGCACAAGCGTTGATATATCTGGTTTTATGTCTAAAGCAATCTTTATCATTTCTTCTGTGGCTGCCATTTCTAAATTTAAACTTGTTTTTACAGTCTGACGTAAGAGATATACATCTCTTTCTTTAATATGTCTTCTGTCTTGTCTTAAATGGACAACAATACCTTCTGCACCTGCAAGTTCTGCTAAAGCAGCTGCTACTACTGGATCAGGCTCAATTGTCCTTCTTGCCTCTCTAACGGTAGCTACATGATCAACATTAACAGCTAATTTTGCCATTTTTTTCCTCCTTTAAAATCTTTTTTAAAATTTCTTTCATTTTTTCTAAAGCCTTTGCCCGATGGCTGATACGGTTTTTAATTTCTGGTGGAAGTTCAGCCATAGTTTTTTTATAAGCTGGTACGAAAAAAATTGGATCATAACCAAACCCATATTCCCCTTTAGGCTCAAAAGTAATAATACCTTCACATTTGCCTTCACATGTAATACATTTTCCTTCTTTATTACATAAAGCTATAATACAAATAAATGCTGCTTTTCTTTTTTCCCAAGAGACATCTTTTAAAAGCCTCAATAATTTTTCATTATTTTCCTTGTCTGTTGCATTTTCTCCAGCAAAACGGGCTGAATAAATACCTGGTGCTCCATTTAAATAATCAACGCATAAACCAGAATCATCTGCTAATGCCCAATAACCAGTTAAATATGCAACAGTTTTGGCCTTATTTATAGCATTTTCTAAAAAACTTTTCCCTGTTTCAGGTATCTTAGGTATATTTTTAAAATCAGAAAGAGACAAAATTTCTATGGACATGTCTGAAAGTAATGCCTTTATTTCTTTTATTTTTCCTTTATTCCTTGTCGCTAATACCAATTTCATATGGAAAATCTTTAAGTATTTCTTTTTCCCAATTAATAAGCTCAAAAATACCTTTTTTAGCAAGATTTAGCAATTCATTGAAAATATCTGCTCCAAATGGGCCTTGCTCACCTGTTGCTTGTATTTCTACAAAATCCCCATTTCCTGTCATTACAATATTGGCATCTATTGCTGCTATTACATCTTCTTCATAATTTAAATCTAATAAAATTTGCCTTTCTACTACCCCTACGCTAATAGCGGCTAAATAATCTTTTATTGGAAAATGCTCTATTTTTTCATTTTCTATTAGCCATTTACATGCATCACATAATGTGAAAAATGCACCAGTAATAGCAGCTGTACGTGTGCCGCCATCAGCCTGAATGACATCACAATCTATCCAAATAGTCCTTTCGCCAAGTACATTTAAATCTACTACAGCACGTAAAGAGCGACCAATCATTCTTTGAATCTCAAATGTTCTACCTTTTATCCTTCCTAACTCTGGTCTTGGTGTGCGTGTATGTGTTGCTCTAGGTAACATGCTGTATTCAGCAGTAATCCAACCTTTTTTGCTGCCTTTTAAAAAAGGTGGTACAGATTCTTCCACTGAGGCAGTACAAATAACTTTTGTCTCTCCAAGAGATATTAAAACAGATCCTTCCGCATATCTACTAAAAGGTCTGATAATAGATAATGGTCTTAATTCATTGAAATTCCTTCCATCCTTTCTCATGGTAAAAGCTAGAATATCAATAAGTTAAAAAAAGTGCAAGAAGTTTTGCTTTTAAATTAAAATTAATATATATTCATTATATGCTTGTGCTTGGTATTGAAACTTCTTGTGATGAAACAGCAGTAGCTATAGTGGAAGATGGATTTAAGATCCTTTCAAATGAAGTATATTCCCAAATTGCTATCCATCGCCCCTATGGAGGAGTAGTACCTGAAATTGCCTCTAGAAAACATATAGAGGTTATTCTTACAGTATTAAAAGAGGCTTTAGACAAAGTAAATATTTCTTTAGAAGAAATAGATGTAATTGCTGTTACACAAGGGCCAGGTTTGGTAGTGGCATTACTTGTAGGTATTTGTATTGCAAAGGCTATTGCCTTTGCTTTAAAAAAACCATTAGTAACTATTAATCATCTTGAAGCACATTTAACGGCTGTTTTTCTTGAAGATAAAAAGCCAAATTTCCCATTTATTGGTATGGTGGTTTCAGGAGGGCATACAAATCTTTATTTAGTTAAAGATTTTCTAAATATGAAGCAATTGGGTCAAACTTTAGATGATGCTGCTGGTGAAGCCTTTGATAAAGTGGCAAAGCTTTTAAATCTTCCCTATCCAGGAGGTATTTCTATTGAAAAAATAGCTAAAGAGGGTAATCCAAATGCAATTAAATTTCCTAGACCAAGTGTTTCTGGATATAATGTAAGTTTTAGTGGTTTAAAGACAGCAGTAGCAAATTATCTGCGTCGTTATCCTAATACTCCTAAAGCAGATGTTGCTGCTTCATTTCAAGAAGCAGTAGTAGATACACTTATTGCTAAGGCATTAAAGGCAATAAGAGAATTTTCTTTACCCCGTTTAGTAATAGCAGGAGGGGTGGCAGCAAATCAACGTTTAAGGGAGAAATTATTTAAAATGGCTAAAAAAGAAAAAATCGAAATTTATTTTCCTTCTATTTCTCTTTGTACAGATAATGCAGCTATGGTGGCAGCTTTAGGTTATCATTATTTTAAGGCAAAAAAGATTGCCTCATTTGAATTTGATGCCATTTCAAGATACCCATCCTTCTCCTAAAAAGATTTTAGCGCACTACAATATTAAGCCTAAAAAAGGGCTTGGTCAGCACTTTCTTATGAATCCATTTACTGCTTATCAAATTGTTAAAAAAATTGGGATTGAAAAAGAAGATATAGTTATAGAGATTGGGGCAGGATTTGGTGCCTTAACTATTCCTTTAGCTGAAAATGCAAAGAAAGTTATTGCTATTGAGTATGATAAACGTTTTATTCCAATTCTAAAAGAAATTTTAAAGGATTTTAAAAATATAGAAGTTTGGCAAGGTGATGCTTTAAAATATAATTATGAAAATACAGTCCTTTTATATAACAAAAAAATAAAAATTGTAGGTAATCTTCCTTATTATCTTACCTCCCCTCTTCTTTTCCTTTTTTTAGAAAAAAAAGCATTAATTAAAAACATGGGATTTATGGTTCAAAAGGAAGTAGCTGAGCGTTTGCTTTCTCCTCCAGGTAAAAAAACTTATGGCTTACTAAGCATACTTTATAGCCTTACTGCTAATGTTACATCCCTTATGACACTTGCACCTGCCAGCTTTTATCCCAAGCCAGAGGTTTTTTCTCAATTAATAAAAATTGAATGGAAGGAAGAAATTTTTATAGAAAAAGAATTTATTGAATTTTTAAAATATATTTTTTCTCATCGCCGCAAAACTATATTTAATATTTTAAAAAACCGTTTTAAGCAAAAAAATATTAAAAAT
>Ga0209410_1001296_pt1 | contig 12119 bp, 25 predicted proteins | sample Mar14436cmmetaG_FD_184135 | JGI IMG/M metagenome (GOLD analysis project Ga0209410, IMG submission 184135) | Marine hydrothermal vent microbial communities from Guaymas Basin, Gulf of California to study Microbial Dark Matter (Phase II) - Marker... ... | reverse complement strand
TTCCCTTCATACACTCCATCTTTCGTGAGAATTCGTTTGCAGTTAGCACGACAGGCACTTTCACACTTGCTTTGAGTGCTTTACACAATTCTTTAATATGAGTAAATCCATCCACCTCATCAAGTAGAAGAATTGTTGGTGTCAGTGTTCCATTCTGTAGTTGCACTTTTATCAGCTGAACAATACTTGCATCACGACAGAGTGATGAGTTGATTTCACTTACACTCATATCTAACTCGTGAGCAACATCATACACCACTGATGTCTTCCCCACTCCTGACTTCCCGTAAAGCAGAATTGGCTCCCTTCTTTTAACTGCTCTCTTCACCTCTTCTCGCACTTCCTCAATCCTCATCTCCACATCACTTCCTCAAAGTAGTTCCAATACTTCTGCTGAAGGCAGAATACTGAATATTCGCATTCACTACATACTTTCTCATCCTCATTCCTCTCAAATTTTCCTTCCAACATCCTTCTTACAATCTCCTGAAGTTTTCTCTCTGCTCCCTTTACATTTACAATAATTTCACGACCACTGCCAAGCAAAAGGAAAATAACTGTATCAGCACTTGCTATATACTTGTAAATTGCTCCTTGCATCTCATAATTTTTGTTAAAGTATGATGAAACTTTCCAGTCAAGCACAATTCTTCTTCCTCTTTCATCACAGAATACTGCATCACAAATTCCTCTGAAATACTGTGTCATATGCTCCTGCTCAACTTCAACAATTTTCCACCCTCTCTCCACTCGCTTCTTCTCAAACTTCAGAAAGTTCTTGAAAAATCGCTCATACTCATTTGTTCCACTAATTTGCATCAGCACCTGGAACGGCTCTTTCCTTCTTTCATAAACAACATCATTACCAAGTAACTTCCGATAATACTGTGCGACAATCTCATGCACAATTTCTCCTCTCTTCATATGTCTTGGTGAGATTATCTCAATTTTTGGTGCCCTCTGCTTCCTCAAGAGTAGTGAGAATGGGCATTTCAAATACCTGTAAATGTCTGAAAACGAGATTGGAAAAATCTTTTGTGCATCCATTTTCACTTCACCATATCGGAATGATGATGGAGTATTCTAATTGTGTCAGCAACAAACGCAGAAAGTTGAACAAGTGGGTTGCACTCTGCATTAATTCCTTGCTCTGCAAATGCCAGCGACTTGTAGATTAGAAGTTTTGTGTATGGTGAGACTTCCAGCTCCTCAATTGCATCAAATAACACTTCAACAACTCTTCTTCCATCTGCTTGGTGTGTGTAAAACAGTGATTTGAGTGTGAAGTATGCCTTCTGCCAGTTTCCATCAACACAAGCATCCAACACCTCTTTTGCCAGCGAAACCCTTGTTGCCTCCTCTGCTATATATGAAACAAACGCCTCATAGTCCATCTTCTTCAACATCTCAACATAGTTCAACGCACTCCTTGCATCTCCCTTTGACACTTTCGCAATCAACTGCACAATTCTCTCATCATTTCTAATGTTCTCATTCTTCATCACATCTTTCACAATTTCTGCAATTGTCTCCTCCTTCAGTGGTGAGAAGCGAAGCACTGCAAATCGTGATTTGATTGCTGTAATTATCTTATACTCATAGTTTGCTGTCATAATAATCCGTGTTGGCATATTCTTCTGAATTACTATCTCACTCAACCGCCTTAATGCAAATTGAGCGTCCTTCGTCATTTGGTCTGCTTCATCCAAAAGCAAAATCTTTGGTGATGCTGAAAACAGAATTGTCTTAATCTTCTCACGCACAGTGTCAATCCCCCTCTCATCACTTGAATTCATCTCTACCACCTCAACACCAAGATGATTTGCGAATGCGTATGCCGTTGCTGTTTTTCCTACTCCACTCCTTCCAACAAAGAGAAAGTGTGGTGATGTGGTGATTGTGGAAATTGACTTCAATAACCTAACGGCTCTGTCCTGTCCCTTAATTTCATCAAGAGATGTAGGACGATACTTTGTGAGAAGTGTTGCATCTCCTTTCATCTTACTTCACCTTCTTCCTGTGAAGGACAATACCCACTTCAACCGCTCCTCCATTCAGTCGTCGCACTGTCGTGTTTGAAATCTCTGCAATTCCTTGAATTGTGATTGTATGCACACACCAGAACATCTTTGTTATCCTCTCTCCTCCAACAGCTGACAAATAGACATTTTCATTTCTTTCCAAACTGTGGAGTGTTGCTGTGATATATGCAGAGCGAGATTTCCTTGCAACCCTAATCCATTCCATCTGCTTTCTAATTGAACAGTTTGGACAATAGAAAGTAACATAACCGAATTTAGTGTCATGCTCAATTTTCAACTCCACTCCACAGATTTCACATCTCATTCTTACTCACCTCCTCTAATGTTATTTGCTTCTCCTCATTCCTTCCAACAATAATAACATTCACTCCCTTCTCTCTCAACCGCTCTACCCATTCTTCATCTGCTTCCTCTGCTTTCACAAGCACATCCACTCTTTTCACCACAAATGCATAAAATATCGCTGGCTCCCTGTTTTTCCATGCTTTTCTGTGTGCCAGTAAAACCTTTGTTTTTCCAATTTCTAAACCCTTTGGAAGTGCTGAAACAAGTTTTGAAACTCCTAATCTCTCTGCTTCAAGTGTGAATGACCTTGGTGTATAAAACCTCTCTCCAACCCACATCAACCCAAATTTTTCATCATTTGGATGACAAACATAACAGTATTCATCACACTCACATTCATTATGCTCTCCTGCGTATCTTCTCCAGTCAAGCCACTGAAAGCCCCTGTGAAACTTCAATCCACTTCCACAAACTGGACACACCTCCAATTTATATGGTAACCTATCACAAGGAAGAGAAATTCCACTTCCACAGAGATAATAGAAAACTCTGCCCTTCCTTGAGATTTTCCTAAATCCACATCCCCTTTTTGGCTCACCACGAAAAACCTCAATATCCTCCCTCATCTATATCCACCTCCAAACACAAACATTAACACATATCCTCTAATGCAACACCAAAACCTAACATCAGAAAGAATAACAAAGAGAAACCTATTATTGAGAGTTGCTCATCTAATGTTGTTGGTCTTACAATTATCCATGACACAATACCAAATACCAGTGGAAATACCAACGCAAATATAACTTCCCAATCTTCTGCAGGCATTTATTATCACCACCAATTCAAAAAGGGAAAAAAGAAAGGAAAAGGGAAAGTTGTGTTGTTTTGCTGTCCTACTCCTCATTTACTCGGTTGTCTCCTCAAGTAGTTCCTGAAGAGCGGTTGCATCAAGGTATATCACAAGATTGTTGTCCTGTCTCCTCGCTTTCCACCCAAGTTCATCCTGAACTGCCTTCCTCACTCTGAACAGCTGTCCTGCATACCTTGGCATCTTCTCCTTTCCCAATTTTGCATATTTCTGCACTTCCTTCTCGTCAAGCACAATCTTCAGTGTTCCCTTGTTCCTTGTGATAATCTCCTCAACAGTGTCCATATTCTCCTGCACTAATTCACTGACATCCTGCTTAATGTGTTCTGCAATCCTCTGGTAGTTCCATGTCCTTCCTGTTGAAACACCTTTCACAACAATTTTCATACACATCACCTCCCTTTCATTTATTCTTTCCCAAAAACAAATCACAATTCCACAAACGAAGTGCTTCCTTCTCTTGTTCATATCTGCTTGAGTTGCACAATCTCTGTGCCGTGAAGTCCTTGAGAATGTCTGCAACTCTCTCTTCCTTCAAATCACCTCTGCACCATCCAATAACCGTGCATTCACTGAAGTGAGCGACAAACATTCGCATCTCTTCTCCTTCACTAAAAATCACTTCCTCTTCCTCCAACTGTGGAGAGGGAGGGAGAATTGCTTGAATGAATATTCCAGTAGGGTCAAAATGAATGTCGTTGTCATCCTCAAAGTATGGAGCGAATTGCTGATATACCTTGTTGAAGAAAGAGAAAGGGAATGTTGCTGTCCTCACATTTCATCACCTCCATCCAAATACAATAAGCATCACTCCCATATTCCAAGTATTGAGCATTTTCTCAAGAAATTTCTTAACTCTCTTCACGCACTCCTCTTCATCACCTTCACACCATCCTACTACTGTTGCCTCTCTGAAGCAAGCAACAAAAGGTTTTGGCTCATCTCCACTCCCTCTAAAAATCACTCCTTCTTGCTTTTCCTGCTCAATATCCGAGATGCAAATTTCCTGAATTTTAATGCATTCATCTTGGTAAAGGTATCGTGTCTTTGTTAGCACTGGAAGTAAATACTGATATGTTAGGTCAAACCTGTGGGGAGGAATGTGAATTATATCCATATCTTAATCACCTCCTTCTACCCCAGTAAAAGTAAATACGGAGTAAATGCCTACGACAATATCTACAATACATATCAACTACCGCTTTTTTGCTCTCAATTCTTCTCACTACAAATCCAAGTGTATCACGAACCTCTCCAAAGACATGTTTGGAGCAATACTTGCAGTGCAAACCCTGACTTTTCACAAATTTATTTACTCTCTCCTGCAATTCATCATACATCTTTATTGTATCCTCAAGGTAGGTGAGAAGTTCCTCTGCATCTATGTAATAGTCCGCCTCACCAACAATCACCTTTCCCTCTCTGAAGCAAATAAATCGTCGTGGGTCTGTTGTAGGTAATGCCTCCTCATAGAACAGTGCATCCTCCTTCCTTTCTTCTGCTGGAAAAATTCCCAGTATCCATAATCCAATATCACTCCTGTCAAGGAAGGTTTCAGCATAGTCAAAGATATGTTGGAAATCCTTAAATCTCTGGGAAAACCTTCCAACACTTAAGACATCTACCTTCACTTTACTCACCTCTCTTTAGTGATGGAGGAACATAGTCTGGTGGAAATTCTGCAGTGATTTCCATCTCTACTTCTCCACACACCACTGTCAAACCGTTGATTAAACAATCTCCTTCACCATATCACACACCCCTACACATACTTGCAAAACATATCCAATAATGTGTCACAAGCAACACAGTAGAGCTTAACTGTTGCAACCTTTCTTCCATTCTCTTCCTTGATTTCAATTTCTGGCTCAACAGGCATATAGGTAGAGCAGTGATGACACCACCACTCCCGCTCATTTACTATCTCCATCACTTCTTTTCTCACAACATCAGAAAAATTCACAACCTCCTCTTCTTGCATCTTACTCACCCTTTTGCTCATCCACATTCAGTATGTTCCTTATAGATTTCTCTAAATCACTAAATGCTCTGTAAAGGTATTTGATTTCATCTACTATCCGACTTGCTGACAACTCAACATACTCCCTCTTTTCCACACCCTCTTTGTAGAGCAAAAAGTTTCCATGCAACTCCTTTATAAGTGCGAGAAGGCGAAACGCTGATTGTTCCAGTTCCACCACCCTAAACTCAAGTGTTCTCTCCTGTGATTTCTCCACTCTCTCCCTTATATCCTCCATTCTCCTCACCTCCCAATACTTACTCACTCATATCCTTTCATCTTCCTCAAATCCCAAATGAGCATCTGTATAGACAGTAGTTCTCCATCCAAATGCTCCATCATGTTTATTGCATTTTCTAATTGATTTTCTGCATAACTCTTATCCTCTGCTCGCAACCCAACAAGACCCTGGTCTGTTGTCACAGCAACCTCTTTTAGCATACTCCTTGCCTTCTTAAGCCATTCCTCCATATCATTTATCATCTGCTTCTCGGTTATAAGCATCTTCCACCTCACCTCCTCACAAATATTAAGCCACTCAATTCTACCTTTCCCTTCCTGAAGAGTTGTGTTATCACATCACTCTGCCTCCTCACCTGTCCTTTCTCCTCCTTCCTCCTTATCCACTGAACAAATGCTCCTTCCACTCTTCTTCCATTCGCCTTAAAACTACACAACTCCCTACACAACTCAAATGCGAAATTGTAATCCACTTCCTCTATTGTTCCTCTCTTTTCTCCACTCCTGAACTTCCTAAATGCCAACTTCGTCCTTGGAAAGAGGAAGTATGTGATTAGTGGCTTCTCATCCTGAAACACAGTGAGGTCAAGACACCCCTTTATCCCTTTCATCCCTCTCATTCTTCATCACCTTCCTCCATCAAAATCTCCTCCAGTGTTGATATTGCCTTCAACCCTCTCTCGCTTCTCCTAACCTCCAAAAGCCATCCATCATCTGTTATGAATAGACCTATGATTTCAAAGTTTGCCGAAGGATTGGCATTTGTGCGAAGCATCACAAGTTCTCCTTCTTCCACCACAAATTCAAAATCAGTGTAAAACTCAAAATCACCTCTTGTCACCACCTTGTATGGAATAATGTATGGTAAGGATGGATGTTGGGAAGTAACAAAGTATGTGTAGGTCTTTATGTCAAGAGCAATATTGAACCAACCCCATGAAAGTGTGAGGTTATCCATGTATTTTATCAATCTGATGCATGCAAGCAACTCCTTTACGGCATCTTTGTATTTTTCTGACACACTCTCTATTATGTTCCTCCTCTTCCATGCTATCTCACGAATGGCACTTTCAATCTCTCTCCACACACCTGGCGTCTCTGGTGCAAGATGATGTGCCACTGCCTTTAGCACTGCAATCTCTTCAGGAAATCCTCTCTCCAGATACTCCTCAAACTCCTCCTTTATCCCTTTCATCCCCTCCATCCCACATCACCTCCTCTCCGAAGAGGAGAACATCGCTGTATATGCAAGTGGAAACAGGTTGCAGAAATGCTTGCACTTCTCCTCCACACACCACTCCACATTCACACACCCATCCCTCATAATCCTCTGCTCTCTGACTATCACTGTATGTTGCTTGCAGAATGGGCACTTTGCAACCCATGTTTCTCTGTTTCCATTTCTTTCCACAAACACAACATCCACATATCCTATCCCACTCATCCACATATCCACCTCCATCACGGGGCTTACCCAACAAAAGAGGGTAAGCCCTTGCGTGTGGAAATGGTAAAAAAGAGAGAAAGAAGAAACCATCATCTCCCTCTTTTCACATCTATACCTCCAAATACCACATAAAACTTCTGTCCTCCAATCGTTGCTTGCATGTCTTCATCCTCAAAAGCATACGCCAACTCCCTGATTGTCTCTTCAGGCACTTCTTTTATGCTTTTATCCTCTATTATATCTTCGTAGTGCCTCCAAATGATTTGGTAGCCTCTCCTCTTCCAGAATGAGCGAACCTTCCTTACAACTTCTATCATCTCATCTCCTCCAACCCATGATGTGTATAGTTCCACATCCCCAATCTCTTGCTCCCATACCCTCTCTAACTCCACTATTTCTTCTTCATTACGCACATCTGGAATACAAGTTAGATGTCCAATACCTCCATCTGGTGCAATCATAGAATGCTCCACTGAAATAATAACCTTCTTCATCCCTTCAACACCTCCTCGGTATGTCACCAGTCATCGGTAGAATGTTCTCTTCCACTATGCTCCTCAAAAATCTCTGCTGAACTCCTGAAATTCTTGTGCCGTTAATATCTCTCACGCTCCATGTCTGCATATGTGAAAGATACTGCTGAAAAAACTGCTCATATGTCATGAATGGAATTTCTCTTGCTTCCTGAATTGTTTTCCTTCCTTTCTCTGAAATCCTTATGTATCTATGCTTTGGCGTGATGTATAACTCACCAAATCTCTGCTCAATCCTGAACACACCATTCTCAAATCTCACAAGCCCCCTTGGACTGATTTGCTGTTTCAGTAGCCTCCACGATGCCCTCTTTCTCTTCTTTACTCCATTCCTCTTCACACCCACACCAGAGCCATTCCAACCGTCAGCACTCTCCTTCGCTCCATCCTCACGCCATACACTCTCATACAACCTTTCCAGCTCCTTCACATCCATCTCATCCAGCACCTCCATCCATTACCCAACCTCCCTCCTCCCTCTCGGTGAGGATGGAAGGACAGAATTTGAGATTTTTGAGGGAAAAATAAAAAGGGAAAAGATGAGGATGGAGCGGTTGTTGAGAGTGGCTATATACAGCGGGTAGGAACACCTCACAGGTCGGGTGGCATCTACCCGCTCCCTCTCAAGAGCGTTTTCTAATCACTCCTTACCCTGAAGGGAGGAGTTCATCACCTTGCCTACGAGGCTGGGTTTCTGCCTCGTCGCCACCTCGCCTGCATCACAGGGGTGCGTCCCCTTCCACCCCCGCTCACCAACAATCACTTTCTTTCAGCACTATTTAAAAGATTTGTTCAACGAAAGAAAATTTTAAGTATCCAAAAGTTTAAAATACGAGGAGCGTCCCCAAGACCACCTCCTCCATCAGTATTACGATTTCACAGGAAAGTATTACTGCCCTCCATTATTACGAGTGTGCTGAAATGTATTACTGACACCAACACTCTCATCAGAGCCTCCCTCCTCTCTCTTCCCTCTTCCCTCTTCCTCTTCCCTCCCCCTGTAACCCCCTCCTATCTCTATCTCCTATCTCCTATCTCTCTCCACCCTATGCACATACACACTACACACTTCCTTTCCTTGCAATTGCAACTACATACACTATACACATACACTACAACACACTACAAACAATTGCAATTGTAACATAGTAACAACATAGTCATATGACATGTTCAGAGAAGGAAGGAATTGCAAGGAAGTTCCAAGGAAGTTGTAAATTGCAAGGAAATTGCAAGAAATGTGCAAGAAAGGAATTTGTTATTTGTTGTCTATGATGTTGTGAGAGAAATAGATGTTATTGTTGTTCTCTCTGACATACACACTCTCATCATATCACTCATCTCATTCCTCTGATTGTTCCTCACATTCCTCATTCATCACATTCTCTTCCTTTTTGTTCTTTCTCTTACTCTCATACAGTCCAAGTTCAATTACCTTTGAATAGAGTGTGTTGTATCGTAGTCCTACAAGTTTTGCAATTGCTGTTAGTGGAAGTCCAAGTTTCAGATACTGCTTGATTTTCCTTATTTGCTTCTGTGTCAATTCAATTTTTGGACGACCAATATGTTTTCCCTCTGCTATTGCTCTTCTCATTCCTTCAATTGACCTCTGTCTAATCAGTTCTCTTTCTCTTTCGGCTACCCAAGCAAGTATTGTTAGGATGAGGTTTCTGATGGCTGGCTCCTGTGTATTGAGGAATTGCTCTTTCTCACTTACACTGATTACTCTCACATTCATCTCCTTCTCAAACTTGTTAATCATCATCACTGTGTCAAGCATGTCACGACCAATCCTTGAAATCTCATACACATACAGGTTAATCTCTGTTTCTTTGTTTTGCTGTCTTACTTCGTGAATGAACTTGAGCATCTCACTGAAACCCTTTCGCTTCTTTGCTGGAACTACTCCACTTACACCAACATCAGCAAAAAACCTTATTTCCTTGTCCTCTCCAACAAATCTTCTGATTGCTTGCATCTGATTTTCCACATTTTCCTCTGCTCTTGATACTCTCACATACGCAATATTCACATTCACCTCCAAATCACCTCCTTTCTACACACTCTCATCACGCCTTTTTCCGCATCTCTCTTCCGATTTTATAAATGGGTTTCCACATCATAAAAACTTTTTGGGAAATGGGTTTCTCTGAATTTCCCAAGAAAGATTTGAGAATGACCCAGTTTTGAAAGTGTGAGAGGCTTGTGTTTTCTGAATGCAGAGAGGAGGGAGCGTGAAAATCTGAAAGAAGTGAGAAGAGTTGAGATTTCCACCTCTCACACATAGTTCGGACACACTCCCAAAAACTATATATGTGAAAGCAGAAATCCGCTCATACACAAAGGAAATTCAAGTCCCGCAATAAATAATACTTCCACCTCTCCTTCATTTGACGAGAGGGTCGTTTCTGCTTGTCTCAAGGCGGATTTTCAGGGGGTGTGTAGAGCAAAATTCTGGGGTGAGAGGGGGTGTGAGATGAGTGGTGGAAAACTGCTTTCAGAGGAGATTTCACAGAGATGCGAAAACTATATATGTGAGAAGCGAAATTCACGCTCTCGCAAAGGAAACTTGGGTTGGAAATACAATTATACTTCCGCCTTGAGTTTCCTCAACGAGAGAGGTGTTTCTGCTTGTCTCGTGATGGGTTCTGAAGGGGTCTGGAGCCAAAATTCTGGGGGTCAGCAAATAAGTTTTGGATGTTTAAACTTTTCTTTAGGTGAGCGAAAGTTTAAAGACAGGAAAAAGAATGGAGAGGAGAGGTTAGCCCCTGAACACCAATTTCCACCCCCTCAACTCTCCCCTCTCCTTTAGTTTTTGCAGTATCTCAAACGCCTTTACATCATACACCAGTAATCTTCTCTTCCCTTTCTTCACCTGCCTCTTTGAGAATGACCATGCATACACTTGCCAATCCTTATTTGGAGGTTTGCACAGGATTAGTTCAGAGTGTTTTGTCCTGCCAACATCTTTAATTCTGAACTGCCACCTTTTCCTTGTCTTTGGTGATGCTCTGTGATACCTCTTCCATAAATCACCAACATGCACTACCACTCTGTTTGGTGTTTCTTTGACTTTTGGCATCTCTACTTCCTTCTCCTCCTTCTACTCCTCCTCTTCCTTCCTCTTTCACTCTTTGCTTTCTTTGCAGCATCTATTGCAACTGACAGCAATTCACGCTCCCTCTTTGTGAGTTTCTTACCTTTTGCGACTTTGCTCATTAGTTTGCCAAGCAAATCTTTCTTTGTTGGCAGTGTTCATATCACCTCCTTTCATAGTATGTTCATCAAAGTTGGTTCCACTTCACTCTTCTTTGTATGTATGCGCACATTCCTTGCATCTTCAGGCAACTCCACAAACTTTGTCACTTCCACTATTGCTCTCCTCACCTTATACCTCTTTCCATCCCTCTCTGCAACAAATGCTCTGCGTGGATTTTCATAGACAATCTTTAGTCCATGCACTTTCCTTCCATATCTGTTTGTGAATGTGCCTCTCTCCACTCTCACTACTGTTCCACTCACATACACTCTCTTCACATGTGGCTTCCACCTCAACTTTCCACCTCTCACTCTGTCTCTGCTCTCATAGTAGATGTAGAGAGTTTTCGTTCTGCCTCTGTATTTGGCAGTTGTTGGACGGTATTTTAGTGCCACCTCACAACATCACCTCCTTTTCCTTCTTTTGTTCCCACCTCTCTTCTTACCTCCCTTCCTTTTTGATACCTTACGCTTTTGAGTTTGCTTCTTCTTTCCACCTCCTTTCTTTCTTCTCTTTGGCTTTGATGGTGATGATGTCCGCCTCCTTCCTCCCTTCCCTCCACTCTTTTTCCTCCTTTGCTCTGTCCTCTTCTCACTCTCTTTCTTTTCCTCTTTCTCTTTACGCTCCTCTGCCCCTTTCTCCTTTTGCTCTTTTTGCTTCTGCTTCTCCTTCCTCTTCTCTTCCAACTTCTTCAGTCCTTGTGCAAGTAGCATTCCAAATGATGCCCAACCCTGACTTGCCCTTTCTTCCATGCTTACCATACTTTCCACTCTCCACTTGCGATTTTCTCAAGGTATCTGCGATGCGGTTCGCTTAGGTTTTTCATGCTCTCCAATCGCCTTCTCGCCGTTTCCCTGTTCCACTCATTCATTTTCTCTCTTATCTCTTCATCTGCAAGGAGTTTGTCAATATCAATTCCTGCCATATTACATCACCTCCACCATAGGTTATCATGTTGCTACTATCAAAATCCCCTTCTTTGTTGGCTCTTTATTCACCCATTTTATAATTGCTTTCCTATATCTATTTGCACTTCTCCAATCACCCATTTGCACTGCTCCTGATATGGCATCAGCGATTGCTTTTCTCGCCTCCTCTTTTGATGCAAAAACTTCCCCGCCAAATAATTTCCTGCCACCGAGTATCACAACATATCCTCCTTTTCTGCTACCTTTTCGTCCTCCACCTTTGCTTTTACTCTTTGTTTTACTCCCTGTTTTCCTACCCTTTTTACTTCTCACATTCTTTCTTGTCATTCTACATCACCTCTCACATATTATATTCCTCCCCTCAATTCACTTCTGTTTTGACGATATTCATAATACACTTTTCCAGATGCACTAATCCTTTTCCCAGGTGGCAGTGCCTTCAGTTTCTTGTCTCGTGAGAGGTTCTTACTCCTTCCTGTTTGATGTCTTTTTA
>Ga0209410_1001295_pt1 | contig 12123 bp, 10 predicted proteins | sample Mar14436cmmetaG_FD_184135 | JGI IMG/M metagenome (GOLD analysis project Ga0209410, IMG submission 184135) | Marine hydrothermal vent microbial communities from Guaymas Basin, Gulf of California to study Microbial Dark Matter (Phase II) - Marker... ... | reverse complement strand
TCGCCACGCCCAACTCGCAAATTCACATCTCTCAGCGCCTCAACATACACATTGCCCATCCTGTATATCTTGCGGACCCTCTCAAGACGAACAATCTCTTCCATTCCATCCGTCTCCTCCCAAACGCACTTTTTTTCGCACGGCTTTTCTCGCCCACTTGTATGACTGCGAAGGTTGTCAATGCCATTCATGCGCAGTCACAGAAATAGAGTGTCCATCCAGGAGGAGGCATTTCAGGAATTGAAGTGAGAAAAGAGGATTGAAAGCATGTGAAGACGCCAGCGCTCAGTATATGATGGACCGCATCCTTATCCAAATGATCCCTCAGCTCCTTCAGCCGAACTAGTGCTTCTTCAATCAAACTTGAGTCTATTTTCAATTCTCTTCACTTCCTCAACATGATAATTCCTGTCCATCTGATTACTTCCTTATTGCACTTGCAAGCTCTTTATGGCTTGAGTGGAATTCCCGATTACAAATTTAGAGCTGTGAAATGGCATTCAATCCTGTTAAGCCATGAAGCATTCGTTGGAAGAAAAACGGGTTCTCTCTTCACACCAATCAAGAACTTCTTTCTTTTTGTGAGAGGAGAGGTTGTCCATAATTAAAGTTTTTCATCAGTAATCTTACAAAAACTGTAAAACTTCTTTGTCTTCTCTTGATGTGCCCTTCTTATTCGTCTTCAGATCTAAAGCAAAGAGATTCCTTACACCTTGCTTGTGTATGTGGCCGGTATTCTATCTGGCTTTATCCTCCAACGCTCCCTTTTCCTTTCAGATTTTCAGATTACAATTGAAAGATTCTCCTTCAAATAAGTCTGGGACGGATATCCGCTCCTTTGGTATTTCCAGAAGTCCCGGCAGATGATGAAGGTTTTCTCAGCAGAAGGGACTCAGCCACATACTGTCTGCCGTTCGGCACCACCCACCACCGCACCACCCCCCACACCACACACAAACTGCCAACGGCCACCGTGTCGCCAAACAATTATGCGTGTAATGCGTGTTTTCAGGAGAAGTCGGCAGCGCTCGTTTTATCCTCTTTGCATCTGCATTTTCTTTCCATAATCAGAAACATCCCTCTCCTCCTCAGCGCGCTCACGCATTCGCTCACATCCGATCTTTCTATAAGAAACAAATTTGCGTGTTTTCTCACATTCACTCCGCTCTCCTTCATAACACTCTCAACAGCAGCCGCAGTTGCATCATCATCAACCTCAATGACAAACACATCACGCGTCCTTATGAGCTCGTGAAATGCATCCTCATCACATAAGCCGCATCCATCCGCTACTTCTGCTATATTTATCCATTTTTTAAGTATTTCCATAATTTCCGGCTCTGTTCTGATGAAAATGCAGCGCTTCAAGACAGTTTTACCCAGGAGATCGCACCATGATCTGATTGTGAAGATTATGTTTTGAGGTATGTCGTTGCGAGCATGTTCACGAAGCACGCTCAATATTTCATCTGTGCTCATTCCACTCTCCACTGCACGCATCACACTCTCTTTAGTTATGACAAATGTCGCGACGCGGTCAGCCTTCTTAAGCGATGCAAATCGCGTGAGCAAAAACATGACCTCATCGCTCGTCTCTGGAAACGCGATTATCTCAAAGTTGGGCTGGACGATAAGCGTCTTCTCATATCCTTTCGCTCTCTCATAAAACCCGAAGAATGCTGATTTCAACCTGAAAACATCAAATGAAAGATCTGCTGATGCATTTTCATTTGAGTTGTCAATGATGTTGGTCACATATGTGCCTATATCGGCCAGGCCCAGAAGAACGAGGTGTTGTATGACCTTCTTGACTGAGGATTTATTGAAATAGAACCACTCTTTCCTCCTTTTTCTGAAAACTGCACTCCTTACATTTCTCTCAAACAATGTGCGATCATACCACACATCGGGCTTCAATTTTCTGAGTTCATCGAGGACAGTGCGCTTTACACTGTCATATGTGCGTGAGAATGCGTGCAGAATTACAAGCATTCGCTCTTCTCTGCTCTTGCGCATGAATTTCTCAGCTTTATCCGTTGTTTTGAGCAGTATTTTTCTGTTCTGTGTATTCTGTCTGACGATTTCAAGCATTTCGCATATCCTGCGTATGAACAGCAGATATCTCTGCGATTGTTCGCTCAGTTCTCTCATGATTTTCTCAGCACATCTCTTTCTTATTTTGCGGAGCGATGGTGTGAGCGGTATTCCCGCGTTTGCGTGCGAGAGGAAAACGATTATGTCATCCATTATTCTGTGTGGCTCGCTTATGATGTGTATGTCACAATGAACCTCAGCATTTGTTTCAGAAGAAAGCGCCGCAGTGATTCCGTCTCTCAGCTCCTCAGGCACAGCATATGCCACCGCGCCGACATCTTTATATCTGCGGGATTTCACTATGAGAAGCAGGCCAAGAAGCCCTTTTTGCTGTTTTCCAGTCTGCTGTGCTGAGGGAGATGTTCCGAGTTCATCCTCAGTTATATCCCACAGCGCGAGTTCACTCCTGGATATCACCCAGTTGTTGAGTGCGAATGTGCCGAGTATGTGCTGTTCCCTGTCAGAAAGCGCAGAGACAACAGATTTTATGCGGTCTTCTTCCCGCATACGCCTGATAATCTCATTTATCTGTTCTTGTTTTTTCCTGTTAAAATCAGTGTCATTGTGGATATATGAAGCAAAATCGTTTATACGCCACAACGATGCAACAGCTTTCAGCTCATCCACACTCAGTTTCTTCAAGTATTTCAGCAGCAGACCCATAGAGTTACATCTTTAAAATATTTCTATTTATATTTAATGCGGCTACAGGTATCGCGGCAGGAGCGGCTGCATGATAAGCCCCTTATTGTTCAGAGCGACATGAGTGTGCTTCTTGAAGTTGCGCATCCTCTTTATGAATATGCGAGAGATGCGTTGATGCGTTTTGCAGAGCTTATTAAAAGCCCTGAACATGTTCACACATATCGCATATCAAGACTCTCAATATGGAACGCAGCGGCTGCCGGGATGACTGCATCTCAGATAATAAATCTGCTTGAGGAGTTGAGCAGATACGAATTACCTCAGAATGTCATTTCAAACATAAATGACTGGATCTCAAGGTATGGCCGGTTGAAGCTTGTCTCCCGCCATCGTGCTGAGCATGATGTGCTGTTGTGTGCTGATGATGCTGTGCTGATGCGTGAGGTGCTGAGCAGCGACAGTGTGCGACCTTTCATAGAAAATGTGATAGATGAGAGGACGGCTGTTGTCAAGCGCAATGCGAGAGGCCTTCTCAAAAAAGCGCTCACTGAAATAGGATTTCCAGCTGAGGACATTGTTGGCTATGAGGAGGGAGAGCATTTTGAGATTCACCTCAGAGATAAAACGAGAAGCGGCGAGCATTTTGAGCTGCGAAGATATCAGCGAGAGGCAGTTGATGCTTTCTACGCCGGCGGAAGTCCAAGAGGAGGAAGCGGAGTGATAGTGCTGCCATGCGGCGCGGGAAAGACTATTGTTGGGATCGCCATAATGGAAAAACTTCAGACAAGCACACTCATAATAACGACGAGCACAGTAGCATCAAGGCAGTGGCGCGAGGAACTGCTCGACAAGACAGATGTCAGCGAGGACGATATAGGCGAATACAGTGGAGAGAAAAAGGAGATAAAACCAGTAACAATCGCAACATACCAGATACTCACACACAGAACAGATGAGGATTTCACACATCTCTCCATATTCAACGAGCGGAATTGGGGACTTATCATATACGATGAGGTGCACCTGCTGCCAGCACCGATATTCAGAATAACCGCTGAACTTCAGGCAAAACGCCGCCTCGGTCTCACAGCAACGCTCGTAAGAGAGGATGGAAGGGAGGATGATGTCTTCTCACTCATAGGCCCAAAAAAATATGATGCACCCTGGAAAGAACTCGAACGACAGGGATGGATAGCAAGCGCAATATGCAATGAAATAAGAGTTGACATGGATGATGACCTGCGCATGAAATATGCTGTTGCAGGTGAAAGGCAGAAATATCGCATTGCATCCTCAGAAAACAAGCGGAAATATGATGTCGTCAGGCAGATAGTGTCGTATCATCGTGCGCGCGGCGACAAAATACTGATCATGGGCACATATGTTGAGCAGTTGAAATGTGTTTCTCGGATGTTAAATGCAAATCTCATAACAGGCAGAACTTCCAATAAGGAGCGCATGCGCATTTATGATTTGTTCAATCGCGGCGAGATTGATGTGATTGTGGTCTCAAAGGTGGCAAACTTCGCCATTGACCTTCCAGATGCAAATGTAGCAATCCAGATATCAGGCACTTTCGGATCAAGACAGGAGGAAGCGCAGCGACTCGGAAGAATACTGAGACCAAAAAAGGACGGTTCGCCGGCATTCTTCTATTCCATTGTGACAAAAAATACGAGAGATCAGGAGTTTTCCGCCAAAAGACAGCTCTTCCTGACGGAACAGGGATATAAATATGTTATAAGTGAGGGTTTTTCAGATGCACTGATCCTCAGATATGCTGGGGAATGATGATGAGTCGTTGAGGCTCCCTGAGACACTGACAGCGAGACGGGGTTGAGAAGGAGAAAAATTCAGCTTCCAGATAAAACAGAGGAAAGGAGTAAAGGAGAGGAGAGAGATGAGGGTGTCTCAATAAGAAGCCTCGTTTGACGCTGTTCCAGTTTGATTGGCTCTGAGATTGATCTGTCTGCAAAGTCCTAAACCTGAATGGAAGCGAGGTCCTTCTTATGACGGGATAACTATGGCTCAAGGTGGGTGAACGCCATAAAAAGTTACTAAAACCGGAGGAGAGAAAGTTAATTAAAAAGGGCAGTGAGGTGCAGGATGCGCGTTGAGATCATTGGGACGGAGTCTTTGGGAGTGCGAGGTCTGAGCTGTGTTGTTGAGCTAAAGGATCGCAAGATATTGATAGATCCAGGCGTTTCACTCGGATATTCGCGACATGGTCTGCTGCCACATCCCGTTCAGGTTGCCATGGGCGAGGATGTCCGTCAGCGCATACTTGACGAGCTTGAGGATGTCACAGACATTGTTTTCAGCCATTTCCACGGAGACCATGTCCCGCTGTATGATGCAAACCCCTTTCAGATGCATGCAATGGAATTCAGAGCAGTGCTCAGACGGCGAAACAGGAGAACACCGACATTCTGGACAAAAACGCCATCCGGAAAGAACATGATGCAGCGGATGCAGCTGCTGCGACATGCACTTGGCGTCCGCTTCAAACAGGCTGAAGGTCGTGATGACGGTGTAATTGCGTTTTCACCACCGGTTCCGCATGGCGCACGAGATGAGCACAGAGGCACTGTTATGATGACCCGCATAAGGGAAGGCGATGAGATCTTCGTTCACGCATCCGACATACAGCTGCTTGATTCATCAGCCGTATCGCTCATACTCAAGTGGCGCCCGACAATTGTGATCGCATCAGGACCGCCTCTGTATCTGAATCCTGTGACCTGTCATCTCAGGCATGCGAGGAGAAACACGATAAAACTTGCGTTTTTAACCGAGAAGCTCATACTTGATCATCATCTGATGCGCTCGGAAAACGGCTGCCGCTGGATGGAGGATCTCAGTGCCGAGACAGGGCGCAACATCATCTGCGCCGCAGATTTCATGAATCGTGAGCGATTCCTGCTTGAAGCATGGCGCGACCGACTGTACACTGCGTTTCCTGTGCAATCCGGATGGCATGAGGCATATGCGAAGGGCCTTTTGTCCGCTCATAAATACCGCAAAATGCTTCCATATGTGATGAAGCGCATTGAGAGATTGAGATCCGAGACGAGATCTCAGGCGGAGGCGGGGAGCATGCGCAATATGAGAGACTGGGAAAAATGAGGAAGGCGGGTATAGAGGACATTCTCATAGAGGCATTGCCATACATTCGCAGGTTTTACGGTGCGAAGATCGTGATAAAGATAGGAGGGCATGCGCTTATCAACGATGAAATGATGGAAAGCATAACGAAAGATATTGTTCTGCTCAAATTTGTTGGAATAAATCCGATTATAGTGCATGGTGGCGGGCCAGAGATAACAAAATTGATGGAGAAACTGGGGAGGAAACCCAAATTTGTTGCTGGATTGAGGATAACTGACGAGGAGACCATGAAGATCGCGAGGATGGTTCTCGTGGGTGATGTGAATGAGAAGATAGTATCTCTCATAGGGAAGCATGGCGGAAAGGCGGTGGGACTTTCAGGAAATGACGGCAATCTCATAGTCGCTCGCCGCAAGGAGAAGCTGATCGTGCATGTTGAAGGCAAAACGAGAGAAGTTGACCTTGGTTGGGTGGGCGATGTTGAGAAGATAAACGCGGAGATCGTTGAGATATTGTCCGAAAGGGGATATATTCCAGTGATTGCGCCGGTTGCAGTTGATAGCAATGGTAACAGCCTGAATGTGAATGCTGATACAGTCGCTGGTGAGATTGCAAATGCGCTCAATGCCTCAAAGTTCATACTGCTCACAGATGTTCCAGGCATTTTGAGAAATTCTTCAGACGAGTCATCGCTCATATCAGAGATATCGTGTGATGAACTCAGGCGGATGATTGCTGACGGCGTAATAAGCGAGGGAATGATTCCGAAGGTGCAGGCATGTCTTAATGTTGTTGAATCATCTCCCTCAATCACATGCCACATCATTGACGGTCGCAGGCGGCATTCGCTTCTTCTTGAACTTTTCACGGATGAAGGCATCGGAACAATGATAGTTGGGTCAAATGTCTGAGTGTGGAGCTTGCTCGGATCCCGGCTCGGGAACATCTCTCTCAGATGAGGTGTGAGCATCTCAGGAAGTGAAATGAGCATCTCAGGAATTCTCATATTGGCGCTGTTTCTCTCTCTCACAATCGTGTCGGCAGCGCAGGGCAGAGTGCTTATATCGGAGGTCTATGCGAATACAAAGATGAAAGGAGAGCCCGATGAGTTCATCGCAATACAAAATTTCGGCGATACCCCCGTGAACATAAGCGGATGGAGAGTTTCCGATGGCGAGGGCACTTTCATACTGAAATCCACAATTCAACCGCATCAGAAAATATATATCACGCGCAATGCGAGCGCGTTTGATGCTGAGTTTGAAGCTGATGGCATAAATGCCGATTTTGAATGGACGGGCTCATCCAGTATTTCACTGCACGGCGAGGGAATGTTCGCACTGCGAAACGCAGGAGACGAGGTTGTTCTCCTGGATTCTCACGGGAATGTCGTTGATTCGATAGCTTTCGGAGATTCAGATGGATGCAGGGGGTGGCATGATGAACCTCTCCCAAAAGCTCCTGAGGGACACATGTTAAAGCGAAAGTGCAGCACTGATACCACTGCCACAGATATCACAGACATCACTGATACAGACAGAAAATGTGATTGGGTCGTCCTTCCCGTTCATATGCCATGCTTCTGCGCTGAGATATTTTATGCACAAGAAATATGCGCATTTGTATCTCCGGATTGCAGTTTTGAAGTCATAGCTGGAGAGTTCTCAAACGCCTCATCATATATACTCGTGAACACATATGAGTTTGAGAGTCTCACGCTTAAAGATCTGCTTAAAAATGCGATAATGCGCGGTGTTGATGTGAAAATACTGATGGAACGCAGGCCTATTGGAGGAATGTCTGATAAGGCTATCGCAATAATAAGAGAATTGAGAGATGCAGGTGCTGATATACGGCTTTTAAATCTGCATAACGCAGTGAATCACGCGAAATATGTTGTTATTGACGGCGAATCGGTGATAGTGATGTCTGAGAACTTGAAGGATTCTGGCTTTCCTGAGGAGCGAACATATGGAAATCGCGGCTTTGGCGCGGTTCTGAGGAGCGAAAAACTTGCTGAACACTTCAAAACACTTTTTTACGCTGATTTTAACAGCGACTATGCGGTGTCAACGGAGGATGCGGGATATTATGCATATTATGAGAATGAGGAGTATGAGTATGAGTATGAGAAGAGTGCGTATAAGAGGAGTATGAGGAGTGGAGGTTCTGCATATGAGCCTGTTTTCAGGAAGATCTGCGTTGAACACAACATCTCAGTGAAAGCGCTTATAGCCCCCGACAACATGCTTGATGCCATTCTGAGTGCGTTTGAAGATGCTGAACACCGCATATATGTTGCGCTTCTCTCATCGGAGAAAATATGGGACGACAGAAACAGCTGCTCATTTGCGTGCACATCGGGCGATATAAATCCTCTTCTCAACGCTTTGATAAATGCAGCTCGCCGGGGATGCGATGTAAAAGTGCTTCTTGATTCCAACTATTTAAAAGGAGATAACGACAATGATGATGTGGCTGAATGGCTGAATGCTCTTGCAAAAAAGGAGAACATAAGTCTAAAAGCTGAGATTGCTGATCTGAATGCGTTAAAACTGTTCAAAATACATTGCAAATGCGCTGTTATTGATGACAAAGTGCTCATATCCTCCATGAACTGGAAATCAGGAGCGACATGCAACCGTGAAGCTGGCGTAATTGTTGAGAACAGGCGTATAGCCGACTATTATGCGGATGTGTTCATGCACGATTGGAACTTGAGCAGGCACATGAGTCGTGGCGCTTATGGCGCTTATCCCGTATCACGCGCAGTATCACGCGCAGTCGGCATAGCACTGACTTTCGCCGCTTCTTTCTTGATATTCATGCTCATCAGACGATTCAGGTCATAGCTGCTGCTCATCATTGTGATGAATCATTGTGATGAAGCATCTCCTCTGCCCTGATATGAGGCTGAAATCCTGATATGATGCTAAAAGCTAAAAGACAGAGAAACCGCGATGCAGACCGAATTTAAGAGCGGTTTCAACTACTTTGCGATATTCACTCATCTTCACCCTTCGGTTTATCTCCCTATACTCATGCGCCTTGAACAAAGGGCGATATTGAAACATGATATTGACATAAGTGTCTTTTGAGAGTTCAGCGATGAATTTAATTATTTCCTCAGCGCCTGCAACATCATCAGGCATGACAAGATGACGGACAATAAGTCCTCTGACAGCGATACCGCGCTCATCAACAACCAAATCACCGACTTGACTGTGCATCTCCTTCACTGCTTGCCGGCACACATCAAAATAATCAGGAGCATTTGAATATTTTTCAGCACTATGTGAATTGCTGTATTTTATATCCGGCATGTATATGTCAATGATGCCATCCAAAAGTCGCAATGTTTTCACCGATTCGTAGCCGCCGCAGTTGTAGACGATTGGAACACGCAGTCCTCTCTCCGCCGCAGTTTTTATTGCTGCGACGATTTGAGGGGTGAAGTGCGTGGGCGTCACGAAATTGATGTTATGACATCCCAAACGCTGCAGTTTCAGCATCATTTCCGCAAGTTCATCCTCGCTCACCTCGTATCCGATGCCGAGATGGCTTATGTCGTAGTTCTGGCAGAATACACATCTCAGATTGCAGTTTGTCAGGAATATTGTGCCCGAGCCGTGCGTTCCTACGAGAACATCCTCCTCGCCGAAGTGAGGGTGTGCAGAAGCAACCTTGACATTTGCTGTCGAGCGGCAGAATCCAGTTTCACCGCTCAGACGATCAACACCGCATTCCCTCGGACATAGTTCACAATGACGCAGCATCTCATATAACCTCTCAATCCGTTCATCAATCTCGCCGCTTTCGCAGAGCTCAATATATGAAGCAGCGCTCATCAGTATCAATCATCTGTATTAAATGAGAAAATATAATATGGATTATGGCTGTAATCGCCATTGCGGGTAAGGGAGGCGTCGGTAAAACTGTGATTTCAGCGCTTATGCTCCGTTGTTTTGTTGAGAATGATGAGATAAGAGAGAAGGGAGTGCTCGTGATAGATGCAGATCCCTCCGTCAGTCTGCCTTTCGCATTGGGCCTGGAAGTGAAAAGGACAATAGGAGATCTGAGGGAGAAAATATCGGGCGGTTATGAAGGACCCGTAGATGTGCTGATAGAGAATGAAATATCTGATATAATTGTGAGAACTCATCTTTTCTCGCTAATCGCAATGGGTCGTCCTGAGGGGCCCGGATGCTACTGCCTCGTGAACGATATGCTGCGGCATTTTATTGCGAGACTTTCATCTCGCTTCGGCACAATACTCATAGACTGCGAGGCTGGTCTTGAGCATCTCAGCAGAAGGACAACGCAGGATGTTGATGTGATGATAGTGGTGAGCGATCTCACAAAAAGAGGACTCATGACAGCTGCGGCAATAAAGAATCTGTCAGAGCACATTCACATAAATTTCAGACACGCTTTTCTTGTGATTAACAAAGTGCCCGACGCACACCCGGTGCATATTGAAGAAGCTGAGAGGATAACAGGCATGCGCGTCGCGGGTATTGTCCCTGAGGATCATATCGTGCAGTCTTTTGACAGGGAGGGAAAACCCATATTTGAGATTCCAGATGAATCAAAGGCTGTAATCGCCGTCCGCATTATAGCAGATTTCGTCATCTCCAAAATTTCTCCAAAAACTTCCGCGCATACCGATTTTCAATGAAACTTAACACATGAACGGCGGGGCGCAAGACTTTTTCTGTTGTCAATTGTTTGCTTCCATCTGACAACTGTGGTTGTGTTTTTTTATATTATCTTTAATTTAATTAAATTAAAGAACTGCTCGCATCACTCACAGCATCAATTTTTTTTCTCACCACTCATAATTCATCATCACCTTCAGAAACCATTTTAACAGCTGGAAAGGGATGGCGAGTGAGATGACGGAATTGCTGGAAGTGCGGGATGTGATGACGCCGGAAGTTGTTACGGAGGAGGAGGACACACCAGTGACGAAAATAGCGAAGGACATGGAAGTGTATGGTATTGGAAGTGTCATAATTACGAGAGAGGGAGAGCCTGTTGGCATCGTTACTGACAGAGATATAGCATTAAAAGTTATAAAGGAGGACAGATTGGTGAGAGAAGTGAAGGCAAAAGATATAATGTCTTCGCCTCTAATCACTATAGAAGCGGATGCATCCATAGAAAAAGCATGCGAAATCATGGCAAAGAACAGAATAAGGAGATTGCCAGTAGTTGAAGACGACAAACTTGTGGGAGTAATTAGCGTGAGAAACATTTTGACGAGAAGCCCAGCATGCGTTAGCAAGTTCTACCCCGCTGGGGAAGAGTGAGCGTCAAGTATGGTGTGGCGAAAAAGATTGGAAATAAGATAGAACAGCGCTCAGGTGGCACTGGCAGCACTGGATGAGCAGAGGCAGGTGGCAGCGGAAGCGGAGAGACGCAGGCGCAACAGCAGCAAGCATTGGAGGTGCAGCAGGATATTGGAGGGGCACGAATGGGAAATAGGAATAAGATGAGGGTAGTGAACCTCGCCGGGCTTCGTGAGGAGGTAGCTGAAATCCTCACATTCTCCGCAATGTTTTCTGTTGTTTTTGTTTTTCCTTATGTATCAACGGACAGATTTGTGAAGTGTATTCATCCGAAGTAGTTTGGCCCTTGGGGTAGAGTCTTGCAGGCAACAGAAAAGGACTGGCCCCTCCTGTGCCATGCAAAGTGAGACAGATGAAGTTTCCTCTGTGAGGAACCTTACCTCATATACCTCTGTGAAGGAGAGAGGTCACGTGCTTTATTATTTATTAAACATAATAATAATGAATCAGCTGAGTGCTTTTACGAGCGGAGGTTGCCGAGTGGACAAAGGCGCTGGCTTGAGGGGTCAGTCCCGAAGGGGTTCGGGGGTTCGAATCCCCTCCTCCGCATCCATCTATCTCATATCTCATATCTCACCGCTCTCCACTCATATGCTCCGGGCTGTTCTCAGTTTCACAGTTGATTTTCAAGTTTCACAGTTGAGTTTCACAGATGCGGAGAGCATTGTATAGATAAATGCGTGATGTATAAGCAGTTGGGAAATGGAGCGGTGGCAATTCCCCCACTGTTACCACCTTCGTCTGCGCACGGTTATGGGGATTACGCCTTTTTTGAATTCTTCTATTGCGATTTCAATAGGATCTGTTTTGTCGGTATCTATGAGAACGGGTGCGCCCATTGCGATCTGCAGAGCTCTCGCGCCGATAATGCGTGCTTTCTCATATTTTGTGTATTTCTCGCGCTTTATAATCTCGTTACCAGCAA
>Ga0209410_1001291_pt1 | contig 12131 bp, 9 predicted proteins | sample Mar14436cmmetaG_FD_184135 | JGI IMG/M metagenome (GOLD analysis project Ga0209410, IMG submission 184135) | Marine hydrothermal vent microbial communities from Guaymas Basin, Gulf of California to study Microbial Dark Matter (Phase II) - Marker... ... | reverse complement strand
ATAGTTTTTGTTATCTTGACATCATCTTTAACTTGGAATGTTCGCGGACAAGAAATACTTATCCTCAAGATAATAATGGAAAGCGATTATTACAGGGTAGATCAAGGTTTTACAATACAGGTGCCCTTCACTGTACTAAGTGATGAGGAGAGTCTTCCCGTTAGGATTAAAATAATATGCGATACCCTAACATGTTCTGTGGAACCAAGTGAAGGATCTACACCTCTTAACTGCACTTTGAGCATTACAACAGATTTGGATACTATACCAGGAACCTATAATGTAACGATTGTAGCTGAAACACTTGAAGGTTATAGTGTTAGTAAGACTATAATGGTTGAAGTGGCACAGCCTAATGTTAGTATAACTAATGTAATCTTTCCAGAAAAAACAATAGTTAAAAAACAGACATATATGTTCTACCGAATTTACTATGATATAAGCAACAAAGCCTTTGTTCGATACACCCTTTATATAAATTCAAGAAAAGTTCTTCACAAAGTTGTTAAGCTATCTGGGCAAGGCTTTCTAAACCTTAATATTACGTTAATCCCCTCAATACCTGGAAACTATAGTGTACTCCTAGTACTTGAAATGTATATTCCCCAACTAAAAGACTGGATAGAATTTGACAAGAAAAAGGACTATTTACTAGTTGAAAAGTGTCTAACAGCACTTTATCTCAATATTTCAGCTTCATGCTTGACGAACAAATGTAGGTTCATCATCTATCTAACCAAAAGTATCGGTTACCATGAAGAAGAATACGTCAAAATAGAAATATATGATGGGCATGGTAACCTGACCTACAGTGGAAAACTCAAACTAAACGCGACGGGATGGGGGATATACAATAGATATCTTGACTCTGGCAAATATACTATAAAAGTAGCATACGAAGATATAAGTGGTACATGTAAGTCTTCAAGCATAGAGAAGTCTTTTGAAGTAAAGCCATTCATAGTTTACGTCAACTTGACCTACCCGAAACTTTACTACTATGTTAACTCGAGGAAGATAGTTGCAGAACAGGCGCTACATACCTTTAAGATTTACAGACATGGTATATATGCTTTCACCGTCGATAAAAACATTACATATAACGGAATACGTTATATATTATATGGAAGTGATACCGTTATAATCAATACACGGGAAATAGAAACTTGTACCTATAATATTCCCTTTAGCTACAAGAAATTCTGCGCCGTAACTGTAGTTAAAGAGTATGTGGATGAGGGATTTAACAAGACGATTTATCATGGATGGATTCCAGAAGGTCAAACGTTCAAGCCTCCTTCTTCTTGGACAAAGACAGAGGAATCAAGTGAAACACGGTATATACCTGCTACAACATTACGACAATTTAAAGTAACCTCTCCAATAACTATCACGATACCGTTTTACACCTACTATAAATTGACTATAGCGTCTCCTTACGGCAGATATAAGGGTGCTGGATGGTATAGGAAAAACTCTGAGGTAGAGTTTGGTATAGAGGATACACTAGTGCCTTATCCGGGGAACGATACTCTCTCAACGATCTTAAGGATACTCGGTGTTAGGAAGAAGTTTGTTTCATGGAAAATCGATAATACTACTGTTTACAATCCAAAATATAAGATAATAGTTGATTCGCCGAAAGAGATTATAGCGGAATGGGAAGATGATTATACAAACCTTATATACGGTATAATAATTGCAACCGTACCTATACTAGGCGTCATATACCTTATGCTTACTAGAAAATGTGCGATGAGCCTTCGATGGCTTGACCCAACCATAGAAATTGCTTTCACATGCCCGAGGCCCGGAACAACAGTGGAGCTTGACGACCTAGAACCTCTTCCTATGAGAGTAGACGGATGTGACAAACATTTTCTGGAACATATATGCAGAAAGACTGGTTTGAGAAGATGGATAAGTAAACATACGTGGCTTTTCTATTCGAATCTAGAATTCATATGGCGAATAAAAACACAGGACGGTGGCGTATTTATATCCAAGGAAAGTGACAGAGGTGCTCGAGAGTTTAAAGGCAGATCTGTACTTTACCTACCCCCGTATCTGGATCTCGGAAAGAGGAAGAACGTTGTAATCGAAGTTGAAGCTGTTCACAATGATCCTACCAAACTCCCAAAAAAACATAGTAAAAAGCTCATAATTACACTTAGGATCGAGAGACTAGGTAAAATAGAGAATGTAGAAGTTAACCGTAGCTTGAAAGAGTACCGCTACAGAGTTGTTAATGAAAAATATAAAATAACCGTTATAGCTCCTATGACGAAATACGTCCCCCCAAGCTTTCCCGTAATAACAACCCCAATATACCCGACATGCAGTGTAAAAGGTGCATGGAAAGCGGATAACGAAATCGCCTTTAACATCACCTGTCCCAGCGAGGTCGCATGTGGAGAAAAGGTGATATTAAAAGCTTCCGGAAAAGATACTGATACATTAGAACTATGTTGTACGGGTACTAACAGGAAAGTGAAACTAAAGCTTAGCGATCTGATAGAATATGAATGGAGAGGGCCCGGTAGATTTCCTGTAGGGACACGTGGCGACCAGATAGTTTGGGTAGCACCTAAAAAACCAGGCGAATACGAATTGATCGTTACAGCTTCCAATCTAGGGCTTCAGATTAACGATAAACCTAAAACAAAAAAGGTTAAGGTAAAAGTTGTAAAACTGGGAATTAGAGGAAACGAAACTCCGAAGAGATGGCTCCCTACGCCCGTTTCCGAGCTATCATATGATTTTGAGATATTAAAATGTGTTGGAAACAGGTGGGTTAGAAGCGATATCAAGAGGAGGGTAAAGGCAAAGCTGGAAACTTCCCATGAGAAAGGTGTATGCCTCAATTTCGGATTATCTGAGAACCCAGATCTTTGGTTCCCTAGCAGGAAAATAGATAATAGCGTCGTTAATTCAGACTACTGTCTGTCTGCGGATGGAAGTGTTGATGATAAATGCAACAATCCTAAGCTGAACAAGCCTATAGGACACAAGCACTACCTGCTAGCCTTCACAAAAGAACCCGTTTCCTCTGGTAGCATAGTTGTACGATCTGAGGACTTCGGCTCTTACGGCGTGTTAAGTTTTTACGCTAGGAATTGCGTTGAGGTGAGACCTAAAGAGAATGGAGCACATCGGCAAGTTTGTCGTGAGGACGAGGGTAAAATCAAAATTCCCTACGACAAAAATGGTAATAATATACCAGATGATACGCCATGGGATAGAGGCAATCCCACAGATGACAACGATGAGATACCAATAGGAAATGGTGTCAGGGGAGACAACCTGAGCAATTATGATGAATATAGGGGGTTCATAATCCTTAGGACGCTAGGTACACCCATACACGGAGAAAAGGAAACAGTTATTGATGGGTTGCGACACGTTAGGACAAGTATAAGAGTTAAGGACATTTTTATACACTCATTCATAGGCATGGGAAACTTCGAGTATTTCCTAAAAACAGGCTTAAGAGTTCACTTTATAGAATACAGCATGTACAACATCCAAGGTGTAGCTCCAAGTGCTACACCTCCGCTGACACGTTCTACATGGTCTTACGGAGACATGAACATGCTCGTCAACTATAATAGGAGATATGCTTCATCATATAGGTGTTATGGATTACAATTAGTTGGCAGAAGCTGGGCTTCACATAATCATCCAGACTGGGTTGGAAATTATTTTGGAGTATCACATGCAAGAAATAGTAGTCCCAAGGTTAACGGTCCTCCTAGTTACAAGGATGCTGTTTTTGTTGATGTGCAACTGAATAGGAATTACAAAGTTGTAGAGGGGGGAGTACTAAAGAGTACCATAATTTTAGGCGGGGTAAACGTTAATGTAGGTGATATGAAACTTAAACATTCTATAGCCCATGAATTAGGTCATGCAGTTAATCTATGGCATCATGGAGAGAATTATGATAATCCTAATGAACGTCATGGGGTTACAAGCGGAGTATACGATTGCGTAATGAGATATTTCGTAGGATACACGGGATGGAAATGCAATATTGGTGGTACCCCTCATACACATCCATATCCTCATCCGAGACTTCCAGGGAAAGTATACTGTGATAAGAGAGATGGAACCGGATATAACGTTGTTACTGTCGGCGGAGTAAAGCATTCGAACGATGCTGCAACTAATCGTGGAGATTGCATTCACAAGATTCAAGTATCAGACCATAGTTTAAGGTGATGTATATGAGTTATTCTTTAGCACTCTTAGTTAATGGTCAGAAAAAGATTGTTTTAAAACGAGGAGAACCCATAGTCTTCCAAGTAATCATCGACCTTATAGACAATGTAGATATCATCGCTGATAACGCTTACGTTGAGCATTACCGCGAATTCTTAGAAACTCAATTTAGAGAGGGAAAGATTACAAAGGAAGAGTATGAGAAAGAGGTTCAAAAATTGAAGATAAAAGAGCTTAAAAGCTACGATATAAATGAAAAATGGTTCCACGAGGTTCATTTACAGGTTCAGACAGATGATGCATGGAAAGAAATAGAGTTTGACGTACTCGAAAATCCTGGACCCACCATTCCCGCAATTAACACTCTTTCGTTGGTGGTCGATGTGACTCCTAGTGATGATTTACATAAAGTACTCGGCTTAGGTGAATATACCTTTAGGGCGGTCTTCAGAAATACTGCGTCTAATACGGTTAAGGTTATATTGGAAGAGGAAGAGTTTGTGTACGATAGGCTCTCTGTGACTGATAAGGTTGCGTATATAAGTTTCTTAATCCGAAAAGAGGATTATGAAAAGGCAGAGAAACTTCTAGTGGATCTTAAAAGTGAGAATCCTGAGGATATTAAAGTACTAGTTAAGTATGGTGAACTACTCCATTATACGGGTAGATATAAAGACGCGGCCAAAACATTCCGAACAGCATTACAGCTTTTCACTGAAAAGTATCCTAAGAGAGAACCCCCAGACTACATATTGTACATGATTGATATAAACGAAGAGCTTTCCAGAACATCATAAATTTGTAACAATGCGTAGGTGGAAAGCCTCCCTCGAGTAAAAAACTTCTTGACATAAGCTAAATCATCGTCGCTCACTTCAAAGTGACTAAGAATACTAAGAAATCACATGGCATTAGCATGGTACGGCTATCTATGTTTCATAGTGCATATTACATTCTGCAGAAGACTAGCTGAAGATTTTTGGTACGGTGACACCAGCAAACTTTAGCAGTAGAACTTTCTTATTTCTGATAATTCCGTACAGTTCTTGTAGGTCAATTTTTTCAAATATGTTTCCCCCAGATATATTTGGAGAAACAATATATAGCTTAACGGATTTCTGAAGCTTTCTTAGCGTTAATGCAACAAGTGGAGGAACAAGGTTTCTAAATGCACGGTTATTTAACCCTTCGACTATATCTCTTTCATCCATGTCTAGGTATTCCTTTATGCCACCGTAACCGTTTATACATTCACATACTAGGATTATTGTTCCGCCTCTATCTATTACGAGCTTAGCATGATCGATAGCCTTTGTAGCCTGGTACAAATTCATATCAAACGGCCTTGCATCAGCAATAACTATATCATATTTTCTTTTTGGGATAGGTTTCAGGAAGATTCTGGATGCAACATTGACGCATTCCTTAAAAGAACTTAATCCTTTGGTCCAACTTGAATACACAATAGTATCTTTAACAGTAACGATATTTAGTGAATAATCAACTCCAGCTAACCTAGCTGCCTCCTCTATTTCTTCGCGGAATACATTTCCTTCTAGTATTCCAGCTTTGGAACGTTCATGAAGGAACCAATTAATATGATGTTCATTTATTGTTGAAGCACTAGAGATTCCAGGCAATATTAGCTTTGCACCTCCAGAAAAACCAGCCCATGGGTGAGGCACCACAACACCAACAAGGATCTTTACATCCGCATTAACGTATTCCTTATCTATAAACATATTGAAGCCTCTTTTGGTTGTTCCTATTCTAACATGCTCATCCTCATTCCACGCATCATGTATCTTGTATTCAACATCCATATCGTCAAGAAGCGACCTGGCATCTTTGTTACTCATTTTATGAGTTCCTGTTGCAAATAGCACTTTAACTACCTTGAAATCGGACAATTCCTCTAGAATAGGTTTCAAGACAAGACTAGTCTTAAGAGGTCTTGTATGATCAGGAACAACGATAACGGCTTTTTCTCCTGTTTTGGATATGGGTGTCTTTTTTATAAGTTGTCCAATCCTAGGGAAAACCGGCTGGATGATATCAGATCCTTCTCTTAAAGCGTACTTCTCTATTGTGTCGTATAGTTTACGCATTAAAATAATAAACAAAATATGAAATTTATAAGTATACTATTCAACCTCGAAATTCTCTTTTAAAAACTCTAAGGCTAACCTGACGCTCTCTATGGAATCCATGCTAGGCCTGTCGTTTTCGACAATATAATATTCTGTTCCCACTTTTTCACATGCATCTATAACAGCTTTAAAATCGATTATTCCCTGGCCTAGTTCTATCATATCTTTGCTCGCCTCATCCTTCATATCCTTAAGGTGTACAAGGAAACATCTATTCTTAAGACGGGAAATCACTTCGACGGGATCATAACCGGCATATTTGATCCAGAATACATCAGGTTGGAAGAATACTAGTGATGGATCGGTATTCTCAACGAGGATATCGTAAACAGTACGACCGTTAAACTTCTTGTCAAACTCTACGGCATGATTATGCATTCCAAACTTTAGTCCGTATTCTTTAGCCTTCCTACCCATCTCATTCATCTTTTTCGCAGCGGTTAGACAATCATCTATGCTAGACATTTTTCTAATATCCGGTTCAGAGACAACATATTTTAAGCCTAGCTCCTTGGCATAGCTTAAAACGCCATCCGGTTTAGATTCCATATCACGAAATCCGACATGAGCAGAAATAGGCTGAATTCCTATCTCTTGTAGAAAATCCTTTAATTCCGCAACTTCAACACTCATGAACGGATGTCCAGCAAACTCAACATATTTGTATCCAACTTTTGCAACAGCCTTTAGAGCAGAGACATAATCTTCCTTTATCTTATCTCTAACGGTATAAAGTTGAAGTGCAACCTTCATCTATTTCACCATACTAAACTATTGCTTTACAGCCAGACATTTATAACTTTCTATACCTCTATTAACAAAAGTTATGGTATCTGTGAAGCACCCTAACATCTTGATTAATCGTTGGTATTTAGAGAAAAATCCATTAATATCTAGATGTTTCCACATACGTTATAGTTTCCTTTACGCCCTTAATGGATCTAATCTTATCGGTATACTCGTTTAACAGTACAAGCGAGGAAGTGGTTATAGCTACCTCCAAGTCAACGTCCTTCCCTAACACTTCACAAACATCCGTCGCTTCTTTGATCATCTTTCTAATCATTCTGCCAACATAGGATAGATGATGAGGCTCGACCTTAACAAATATTAATGCTGAAACTGGTTGTGTAACCTTTCTAGAAGAAATTATTTTTTCTAAACTTATACCTAATTCTTCAGCAAGTATCTTCTCAAATTCTTCCGTTGTTACGTCACACCTCCACTTAATTGAATACTCCCTGATCCTTTCAGCAACCCTACTAATAACATCCTTAGGAATACTGTCTAAATCTAGATCATACTCCATCTTAATTTTTAAAAGAACATTAGATCTGCCTGAGAGGTGAGATAGAACTATTCTCCTGTCATTTCTGCCAATATATTCTGGCGGAAAAGGTTCATAGGTTGAAGGATTGACAAGTATCTTCCTGGCATGGACACCAGCCTTGTGTGTGAAAATATTAGATCCCGTTATCGGTGTATGAGGCGCAACTTTCACGCCTGAGTACTTCATTACGAGTTGCGCCAAATCGTTTATATTCTCAGTATTTATCTTTACACCATTAATGCTGAAATAGACAGCCCATTGCTCAAAGGGCGTTATTCCAGCTCTCTCACCTAGCCCAAGGATCGAAGTATTAAATAATCTTACACCCTCCTTGTAAGCCTCCCAGCATCCTTGAACAGCCATGCCTAAATCATTATGGTAATGTACAAGGATAGGTATATCGGTATAACTTTTTATCTTTCTTATGAATTTCCTATAGTACTCTGGCCCGAACCTATCAACGGTCATTGAAGGACTTACACTTCTAATCTCTACAAGGCTCTTATTTAAAATATTCAGGAGATCCCTAAGGAAATTTATATCCGAGTTCGGGGCGTCCTCGAAGGCTATCTTACCAATCTTCACATTCGACTGATGCGCGTACTCTATGACATCTTCGAGTTTCTCGATGAGACCCTTCCTACTTAGATTTAAGGCCTTCAAATGACTATCAGATGTTCCGATAAACATTCCTACACACACGTTTTTACCACACTTGCTTGAAACATCTATGTCATCTTTGCTCAACCTGTGATGAAGTATAATTCTATCCTTACCAAACCTCTCAACCATTTTCTTAGCTTCTTCAAATGTATGTTTGTAGCAGTGCACCTCGACTGTTTCTGCAACCTTATATTTTTCCAGTAGTGCCTCAGCTATCTCAATCTTCTGTTCCAGCGAGAAATGTACACCAGGCTGTTGCTCACCCTCTCTTAAGGTAGTATCCCAGTTCTCAACCTCGCTCATAATCTTCACCATTATACTCCTGAAGAATTAGTATCGAAAGAGTAGTAACTACTCCTTCCATCGCCCTAATACTGTCAATTACCCTATTAAGTTCCTGAGTTGAATAGGATCTGACAAGAACGACTAAATCATACTCTCCTGTAACTTCATACACTTTCTCAACATCTTTTAACTTTAGGATCTCCTCACATAAACTTCTCAAGTTTATCTTCTCGTTTGTCTTAACGAAGATAAAAGAGGATACACCACCAGCTCCGATTTCTATGGTAAATTTTCTTATTATGCCTCTGTTCATGAGAGTTTTTACACGGTATCTTACAGCCCCTTCTGTGATATTCAACTGTTTTGCGATTTCTTTAAAGGGCGTCCGAGAGTTTCTCCGAAGGATATCAAGTATTTTACGATCTAACTCGTCCATGTTTAATCATTAGGAGACAATTCTATATAAATTTTAATGTTTTTCGTAAAAAAATCTACGAAAAATATAAATATTCTTACGAACTCGTTTTTTATAAGAAATTTCGGGGGGAGAAAATGAAGGTCGAGTGTCCAGAATGTGGAGCTGAAATAGTGCTAGAACAAGAACCTATCGTAAATGAGATAATTGAATGTTCTGAATGTGGCGTCCAGCTGGTCGTGAAACAGATAGAGCCCAATCTAATCTTAGAAGTCTTAGAGGACGTTGGAGAAGACTGGGGAGAATAATTGAGAATAGGACTAGTAATCGATAGAATCAGGCTTGATGAAAAACTGATAATTAAGGCAGCTGAGAAACTGGGAGTAGAAGTAGAAATTATGGACGTTTCAAAAGTCTTTTTTAATATAACAAGTTTTGATATTAAGCCATTTAATGACATCGATATATTCCTGCAACGTTGCGTAAGTACATTAAAGGGGCTGTACATCACAAAAATCTTAGAAGAATACGGGTTTGATGTCGTAAATAGCTATAACACATCTTCAAATTGTATAGATAAAGTCAAGAGTAGCATACTCTTCGCTAAGAATAATATTCCGACACCTGAGACAATTCTCGCATTTGCTGAGGAAGGAGGGCTAGAAGCCTTGAAACATATCGGTTTTCCAGCTATACTGAAACCTATCATGGGAAGTTGGGCACGTTTAGTCGCTAAGATAAATGATTTTGACGCTGCAAAGTCTATCTTCGAGGATAGAAAGGAAATGGGTGTATGGTATAGTATTTTCTATCTTCAAAGGTATATCAACAAACCTGGTAGAGATATAAGATCCATGGTTATCGGTGATAAAGTAGTCGCAGCTATATATAGAGTAAACCAGAACGATTGGCGCACAAATACAGCACGAGGAGGAACTGCTGTCAGTTGCAAGGTCACTCCCTCTCTTGAGGAATTAAGTTTGAAAGCTGCTGAGGCTGTCGGTGGTGGTATCTTAGGAGTCGATTTAATGGAGGATGGGGATCATCTCGTTGTTCATGAAGCAAACCATTCTCCCGAATTCAAAAATATACAACGTGTGACTGGAAAGGATATCGCGCTTGAAATTGTAAGGTATCTATGTGATGTGGTGAGGAGATGATAAGAGTTGGTATTGTGGGAGGTTCTGGGTATACTGGAGGCGAATTACTAAGAATTCTTTCAATTCATCCAGAAGTCGAGCTAGCATGGGTTACCTCGAGAAGTTATGTTGGAAAGTATGTAGCCGATATTCATCCGAATTTGAGAAAATTTGTTAACTTAAAATTTACCGAGTTTTCAATTGATAGGGTGGATGATATTGATGTTTTGTTCCTATGTCTACCCCATACGTCCTCAATGAAAATTGTTAAGGAAATCTATGGCCGAGTAAAGATCATCGATTTAAGTGCAGATTTTAGGCTTAGAGATCCTGCTATATACGAAAAATATTATACTAAGCATATATGCCCAGAACTATTGGATAAGTCTGTTTATGGTTTGCCCGAATTGTATCGCAACGAAATTAGAAAAGCAACGCTTGTGGCAAACCCCGGATGCAATTCTACTGCTATCATTTTAGCACTATATCCTTTAAGGGATCTTATCAAAGACTCTATTGTTACAATTGATATAAAAGAGGGGTCATCGGCATCCGGAAGAACTCCGAGCATGTCAAATATACATGCCGAAAGAAGTAACACTGTTAGGATATATAAGCCCAAGAATCATAGACACCTTGCCGAGGTAAAACAAATTTTGGGACTTACAAAGGTCTCAATGTCTGCACATGCCGTTAGTATGACGAGAGGGGTTTTTTCAACAATATACATATTCACCGACGAAATTCTAACAGAAAGAGAACTGTGGAATCTTTATAGAAAATATTACTCCAATGAATACTTTATTAGGATTGTTAACAAAAAATATCCCCCATATAATCTTCCCGATATTAAAGGTGTAGTTTACTCAAACTTTTGTGATATAGGTTTCAGGGTGGACAGTGAAGCAAATAGAGTAGTAGTCTTCTCAGCTTTGGATAATCTCATTAAGGGTGCTGCAGGACAAGCTGTCCAAAACATGAATCTGATGTTCGGACTTGACGAAACCTTAGGTTTGAGATATCCGGGTTTCCTTGTGTGATAGATATGTATGTGATAAAGATAGGTGGCAGTGTTTACGAGAATATCGAAAATATTGTTAAAGACCTACCTAATGACGAGATATGTATTGTTCATGGAGGAGCAAAAATAGTTACTAGCATCGCTGAAAAAATGGGAATTAAGCAGAAATTTGTTGTATCTCCTTCTGGTATCAGAAGTCGCTATACTGACTGGGACACTATGATGGTTTTCCAGATGGTTATCGCAGGCAGGATAAATAAGGACATCGTAAGGATGCTTATAAAATATGGTAGGAAGGCTATTGGGCTATGCGGCATAGATAATTCCATCATAATAGGTGAGAGAAAGAAAAAGCTGATAGTTGTTGAAAATGGAAGAAAAAGACTTATTGAAGGAGGCTATACGGGAAAGATAAAGAAAATAAACATTGACTTTATAAGGAAATTGTCCTCGATGGGAATTATCCCTGTTATTGGTTCTGTAGCTTTGAGCGAAGAATATGAACCTTTAAACATTAATGCTGACACTCTCGCAGTCATACTAGCATCTCTTTTAAAATCTCCTGGAGTAATATTCCTTACTGATGTAGACGGTGTTTTAGATAAAAATGGGAAAACAATTCCTGAGATAAGGTTATCGAGATTAAATAGCTTAGAAGTGGGATATGGCATGAAAAGGAAGCTTTTTGAAATTTCTAGATTTCATATTCCGAAATCTTATATTTATAATGGCTTAAGAACTAAACCCCTTTCCGATCCCGTTGGTACGGTGATTATAGATGATAGAAATTGAAGAGAAATTTTGTTCAGGTATATATCCAAAAAGACCTATAGAAATAGTTAGGGGTAAAGGTAGTAAGGTTTGGGATTCTAATGGTAGGGAATACATTGACTGTGTTGGCGGTTTT
>Ga0209410_1001288_pt1 | contig 12150 bp, 14 predicted proteins | sample Mar14436cmmetaG_FD_184135 | JGI IMG/M metagenome (GOLD analysis project Ga0209410, IMG submission 184135) | Marine hydrothermal vent microbial communities from Guaymas Basin, Gulf of California to study Microbial Dark Matter (Phase II) - Marker... ... | reverse complement strand
AAATCGTGATATAATTATGCTGCATCTGGGAACCCACCTCCTCTCGTGGTCTCCTAACCAGAGAGTATAAGCGGTTCCCAGTTTATGTCAAACTTGACGTTTTGTCACAATATATGACGAAGACCCTTTACTGTTGGGATGGACAGACGTGGGACATCCTTAGGGCTAAGGACTCCTTCACTTGTCCCATAATAAATGACATATTCGTAGATGCCCAAGGAAACGTCTGGTTAGCCACAGGGGCTCCGCCCTTTATCATCACATGTTGTCCTATCTATGGAGGAGGTTTGGTAAAATACGATGGGACTAATTTTATGCTCTATGATACCTTCAATGGGCTTTTGAGTGACGGTGTCACGAGCATCGCCAGAGACTTTTACGGCAATCTGTGGATAGGAACATTTGAAGGTGTAAGCCGGTTCGACGGGGAAAAGTTCGTAAATTTCACCAGAGCCGACGGGCTGTCCTTTAATTTTGTCCCCAAGCTCCTTGTGGATCACATAGGCAGGATATGGGCCTGCATAGGATATGGCGTCAGCGTCTACGACGGCACCTCCTGGACATATCATCCCATTCCAGAGGTGGAGAGGAAGCATGGTACGGTTTACGATATCGTAGAGGACAAATCAGGGCGTATATGGGCGGGGACTAACTGGGGGGCGTTCTACTTCGACGGTGTGCGGTGGAACAAGCTGAAGGGCTTACCCTTTGGCTCTGAAGATGGCTATGTTCACCCCTTATCCGTAGACATGGACGGAAACCTTTGGATGGGGGTACGCGGAGGGCTAATATCTTATGATGGCTCGAAGTTCGTGACCTACACGGAGGCAGATGGCTTGCCCTCAGCTGCCATCAACGTGATCGATGCCTCCGCCTTCTCCTAGAAGGGAGGATGCCTTCTTGTTGGAACCTGGAGTAAAGGCTTAGCGATATTGGATAAGCACGGCTGGCATACCATCTCCCAGGAGGATGGGCTTGTGGACGATCTTGTGCTCAGCATAGCGATAGGGAGAAATTCCGATGTTTGGGTTGGCACTATGAACGGTCTGAGCCACATATATGGCCTCCTCCCGACATCCGTTGAGGAAGCCCCCACCTCGAACCTTCAGGAGATGATGATCGTCTATCCCAATCCCTCGTTTGGGCCCGTGACCTTCTTTTTGAGGTCAGGTTTGGAGGCATGTTTGGACATATACAACCTTTTGGGTCAGAGGGTGAGGAGGTTGGAGGTGTCAGGGGGCAAGGTTTTATGGGATGGGAGGGACGATGGAGGCAGGGAAGTATCGAGCGGGGTTTATGTGATAAGGCTCGATGTTGGAGGGAAGGTGTTTGCGAGGAAGGTTGTGATGGTGAAGTAAAGATGAGGGAAGCCGAATGGCTTCCCCTTTAATATCTGTCTTACTGAAGCTTAGCTTTTCAGAAGCTTCCGGGCCTTACGACCTCGGAGAAGAGGTCCCCCCACTCCTGAATCGTCCGGGCTACGTCTTTCGTCTTCAGGAAAACCTCCGCCATATCCTCCCCCGCTCTCATCTGGAACCTTTGGGCCGAATATACCACAAGCTCCCCTTCAGGTCAAGGGAGACAGACAGAAATTCCCCATGAAAAAGATTTTAGTGGACAATTCGGGAGAAAAGGAGTATCTTTAGTTGGGCTCGGTGTGCCTGATGGGAAGCGAGGAGCTTCCATCCAGTCAAAGGCTTTTGCGAAGGCTTCTGGCTCGATCCTCCTGGTCGGAGAAGGGAGAGCATGGACGGACCGATCATCGAGCCGGGGGGCGATGTGAACCTTCTAAGGGAGTTACATCCGGTCCTCCAGGCGCTTATAGCCACGGGCTTCACCTGGGGTATGACAGCCTTCGGGGCCTCCTTTGTGTTCTTCAGCAGGGAGCCGAATAGGAAGCTCAGAGACGGCATGTTGGGATTTGCCGCCGGCGTCATGATAGCTGCGAGCTATTGGTCACTTCTGGCTCCGGCGATAGAGATGTCCGAGGGAAGGGTGCTCTCCTGGCTTCCTGCCGCCTCCGGGTTCCTTTTGGGCAGCTCCTTCATCTGGGCCCTGGACAGGCTCCTTCCCCACCTCCATCTCGGCTTGCCCTTGGAGAAGGCGGAGGGCGTTAGGACTTCCCTCCACCGAAGCGTGCTTTTGGTCCTCGCCGTAACCCTCCACAACATACCGGAGGGACTGGCCGTCGGGGTAGCGTTCGGTGCTCTGGGGACCGGGTTTCCCGGGGCCTCGTTTTCGGGTGCCGTGGCCCTCGCCTTGGGGATAGGCATACAGAACTTCCCCGAGGGGCTTGCGGTCTCCATGCCTCTGAGGGGGGAAGGGTTCTCTAAGCTCAGGAGTTTCTGGTACGGTCAGCTCTCCGCCGCCGTAGAACCCGTAGCCGCCCTGCTCGGCGCCTTGGCGGTCTCCACCTTCCATCCCCTTCTGCCGTACGCACTGGCCTTCGCAGCGGGAGCTATGATATTCGTGGTGATAGAGGAGGTCATCCCTGAATCCCAGCAGGCAGGAAACTTCGACCTGGCGACCTTGAGCGCCCTGCTCGGCTTCGTGGTGATGATGGTATTGGACGTGCAGTTCGGTTGAGAGGAAGGACGAGAAAGTTACCGGAAAGGAGGAGGATATGTCGCAAGCTCCAGACCCTAAGGCGCTTTGGAGCATGAGCTATGGGCTCTACATCGTAAGCTCCCGTTCGGCGGACGGGAAGCTGAACGGACAGATAGCCAACTCGGTCTTCCAGGTGACGGCCGAGCCTCCCCAGGTGGCGGTTGCGATAAACAAGGGGAACTTGACGCACAGTTACGTAGAGGAAAGCGGGGCCTTCGCCGTGTCCGTGCTTTCGCAGGATGCTACCATGAAGTTCGTAGGACTCTTCGGGTTCAGGTCGGGAAGGGATGTGGACAAGTTATCGCGGGCGAACTACAAAGTGGGGACCACAGGAGCGCCGGTAGTCTTAGATTACGCCCTTTCTTTCCTGGAGGCCGAGGTGGTCGAAGCAGTGGACCTGGGCACGCATACCCTGTTCGTGGGGAAGGTGGTGGCCGGGGAAGTCTTAGCTGAAGGTACCCCCCTAACCTATGCCGACTACCACGAAAAGAAGAAGGGCAAAGCCCCAAAGGCAGCACCGACCTACAGGGGATAGTCCTATGGAAGAGCTTCTGGAGTTGGTGAGGAAACTGAGGGAGGAGGTAGGAAACCTCGTGGACCTCCGTATCAAGGAGTTCCAGGAGCTCGGGAGGAGGCCGAGCAGGGAGATGTTCAAGGAGCTGTGTTTCTGCATACTGACGGCGAACTTCAGCGCTGAAAGGAGCATAAAGATACAGAAGGAGATAGACGATGGCTTCCTCACCCTCCCCGAGCCAGAACTTGCAGGACGCCTCAGAGCCCTCGGCCACAGGTATCCCGAGGCCAGGGCGAGGTACATAGTGCTCGCAAGGAGATACTCGGATTCGCTTAGAGAAATCCTTTCGTCCTTCGGCTCCGGGGCCGAGGCGAGGGAATGGCTCGTGAGGAACATAAAGGGGATAGGATACAAAGAGGCGAGCCATTTCCTGAGGAACGTAGGATACATGGACCTCGCCATCGTGGACTTCCATATGATCGACATCTTGGTAAGGCATAAGCTCGTGGAAAGGCCGAAGACCTTGACGAAGGGGAGGTACTTGGAGACAGAGGCTCTGCTAAGGGAGATCGCCCGCAGGTCGGGTATAACTCCGGCCGAACTTGACCTCTACCTCTGGTACTCGGAGACAGGGAAGGTCCTGAAATGAGCCCACGTGGCTGAGGACAAAGATCCATAAGGAGGAAGCGTGAGGATGCTTCACAGGGGGAAGCTTAAGGACAGGAAAATGTTAGTTGGTTCGAGGTTCGTAGTCAGTTCGAGCTTATGCCTCCTCGCCCGAGCAGATAAAGGCTATGACCGCTATCGTCTCGGTGACACCTTGACGCTCGCCCTGACGGGGAAGGCCGATGTGTAACCGAGTCTTATGGCTTCCCGCCTGAGAGCCTCCGCCTCGGTCCTGGTCCTGCAGTCACCCACCCGGACCTTGTAGTAGGGGGCCTCGAACTTGAGGTAGACCGGAAGGCCGAAGAGGGACTCCGCTTCCTCTTTGACCAACGAGGCCCTCTCGTAGTCGGTCGTGGCGAATATCTGGACCCTCCACCCCGGTACCTCCTGGGTGCCCTCCCTTCGGGTCGTGTCCACGGGAGAGGGCTCGGCCGGCGCCCTCTCCTCGGCCCGTTTCAGAAGTTCCATGAGTTCCTGGGGGGTCAGCTCGTCCCCGAGGCTCAGCGGATCGAACTCCCATGTGGTGGGAACTTCCCTCTGAGGAGGTCCCCCGCAGGAGAGGCCCAGCAGGAGCGCCAGCGCCGTAAGCCGCCTCATTCATTCCTCCCTCTCGTACCTCACCAATTCTGCGGAGATGTGGCCTATCGCAAGCTCGCTCCTCATCTTGACCAGAAGCCTCCTCCCGTCGTCCGAGAGCCAGACCTTCATCCTCCCTCGCTTGAGGAGCCCCCCCGCCGTCCGGGACGGCACGAGCACGAAGCAGTCGAAGGTCCCTGCCTTCACTCGAACCCTCTCTTTGCCCACGACCTTGACCTTTAAGGGGTAAAGCTTCCCGTCCGTAAAGGTATACAGCGAGAAGGTAGTGTCCACCTTAAGGGGCCTGAGCCTGAAGTAGTAGAAGATCGAAAGAGGGTCCTGGACGGGCCCGTGGACGGAGATGGTGTCGCCGTCCGAAATTATCTTCCCCTCTTCCCGAAGGAATACGGCCTTATGGTGTGACCTATGGCGGCCTTCCCTGGTTACCTTCTCGAACCTCTTGGGGAAGCCCTCGACGTCCATAAGGGACTCCATACGGTCGTCCACGGGGAAGAAGAGGGAGAAGAACTTGTTGGACACGGCCTCGGAGGTCGCCAGATATTCCCCGTCTCCTTCCCTTCTGACCTCCATAACTGCGGAACCTGCGGGGATGGGGCCGTATTTCATGTCGAACTCCATCCTCTCGTAGCTTACCAACACCGATACCACGGCCAAAAGGGCTAACATCCGACCACCTCCCTGTACACGGCCTCGGTGTCCCTCACGGTCCTTTCTATGTCGAAGTACCTCGCTCGCTCCCGGGCCCTCCTTCCCATCTCCTTCCTGAGCTTGCCGTCGGAGGCCAACAGGACCATAGCCTCCCCCATAGCCTTCGGATCGTCCGGCGGGACCAATATCCCGGTATCCCCGTCCGAGACGGCCTCGGATATCCCACCCACATCCGTGGCTATCACAGGAAGGCCGCAGGCCATGGCCTCCAGGATCGAGACCCCGAGCCCCTCCCTCCTTGACGGGAGCACGAAAGCGTCCAACGCCTTAAGGACCTCCCATATCCTCCTTCTGAACCCGAGGAACACCACCTTGCCTTGAAGGCCGAGTTTCCCACTGAGCCTCTCCAAGGACCTCCTCAAGGGTCCATCTCCTGCTACGACGAGCCCCAGGTTCGGGCACCTCCCGGAGGCGAAGCTCACGGCCCTGAGGAGGACGTCGTGTCCCTTCTCACGGGTCAGGGCGGAAGCGTTTCCGAACACGACCTTCCCTTCTACGGCGTCCCTTATCCTGCCGTCCGGGAGGACGGACGAAATGGCGTCCACCGGGACTCCGCTGTACACCACCGAGACCTTCTCAGGCGGTATCCCTCCCGCCGAAAGCTCCCTCCGTACGGCCTCGGAGATGGCTACGAACCTTTTGACCCAGCCCCCGTACTTGGGACCCCTGCGCACGGGGGAGGCGACCCTCCTCGAGACGACGTACTTCGCCTCGGCCCCGGCGAGCTTAGCCAGCATGCCCAGGGTATGGGCGTGGGATGTGTGGAGGTGGACTATATGCGGTTTCCATTCGGCTACGGCGAGGACAAGTTTCCTCACCGCCCTCGGATCCCAAGGACCCGAGAAGGGAAGTATATCTACGGGGACCCCTTCGGCCTCGGCCCTTCGGGCCAGCATCCCACGAGGTGCCAGGAGCAGGACCTCGTGTCCCAGCCTCGCAAGCCCCTCGGCCAGCCAGAGCACCTGGGCCTCCCCTCCCCTCCACGTTCTGGCCGTCTCCACGTGGAGGACCCTCATCTTCCGAGCTTAAGGTGGACCCTGAAAGTCCCCCTCCTCTTCAGGGGGTAAGCCATCATGAAGGCTACCGGGACGGTCCAGGCCTTATAACCTACATCGAACCCGATCCCCACCCCCGTCCCAAATTTGTATCCTCCGATGTCCGTCATGGGGCCCACGCTTCCCAGATCCAGTCCTACTATTCCCCTCCAACCCGAGAACTTCACCCAACCTACATGCCCTCCCCTCCGGAAGATGACCTGTGACAGCCAGCTCCTCAGGAAGAGCCTCTTCGGGCCGAAGAACTCGTCGTCCTCGTACCCCACCACCGACGACCATCCCCCGAGGTAGTACCTCGGGGAGGGGCCTCCCAAGATGTTGCCCGCCCATCCACCCTCCACCCTGTACCTGAGGCCCCATCTCGTAGAGAACTCCCTCCAGGCCCTGGCCTCCAGGAGGAGGTAGCCGAAGTCCCCTCCGAACCATCTGAGGGCCTTCTCCAATGTGGCCTTCATCCCCCACCTCTGTCTATCTACATACAGCCCAAGGCAAAACGCATAGTTTCTGTAGGACAATACCTTAATCAGGTTCCCCTTGTAAGGGGAGCGCTGACGTTCGTACTGGAGGCCCACCCTCACCTGTCCGCCCCCACCTATGTCCTTGATGGCGGAGAGGATGAGGCTCTTCTTCCTGCTCCACTCCCTCGTGTCCTCGTTCAGGGGCCTGAAGAGGAGTTGGTCACGAAAGAATATCCCCGGCTTCCACGAAGGGGAGGAGAGGACGTACCCTGCTCCGAAGCCGATGTCCCCGCGGAAGAGTTCGTAGTCCATTTCGGCCGTTATTGAAAAGCGGGGGAAGGACTTATGAAGCCTGCCGTGGAACTCCCCCTCAGGAAGGTAGAACTGGTACCTCGTTCCGGTCTCCACGAAGACCTGCTGCACACGGATGTTTATGGGGACCTCCTCCTGGGCGTGTGCGAGGGCGCAAAGCAGGACGATCACCGTCATCCCTCCCCGAACAGGTCCCCGGGCAGTCCCTGGTTTATCCTCTGCCAGAGGAAGCGGACCTCCACCTTCCGGCCGTCCCAGAAGAACGACATCCTTCGGGGCAGGTGCGTCCGGCCCACCTTCACATAATCGTCCAGTTCCCTTCCGCCGAGCAACTTCCCGTCCTCGGTCCTGTACTCCTCCCTCAACACCAGGTTCCCCCTCCCCAATGATAGCTTCTGTAGCACGCCCTCCCTCTTCACCGTGACCTCACATCCCCTCTTTAGGCTCCGGAAAGACACCAGCTCCCCTTCCACGTCCGGAAGCCCGCAGGCCAAGGCCACCAGGTCCACCGGAAGCTGGGGGACCTTCAACGAGAGGTTCCCTTTTTCCGTCCTCAGACGTACCTTTCCGTCCCTCACCAAGATGTGGAGGATGTGGATGCGCAAGGGGTCGGATATCTCCACCTTCAGTTTCCCGGGCCGGGAGGCCCATATGTGGGCCCTGAGCCATCCCGCACCCTTGGAGACCTCGGCTTCGGCCTCGAAGTCTTCCACGTACATAGAGGACTTCCTCAACCTCGCCATCACCTCCTCTGGGCCGGGGCACGGCCTCTGCGGGACGAGGGCACAGCTGAGGAACAGCAGCGCCGGAGCCCACCTCATTCCCCCTCCTCAAGTTGTTTTATCTTCTCCTTCACATTTGCGTTGGATGGGTCGAGCTTCAGAGCCCTCTTCCAACTTTTGAGGGCCTCCTCCTTCCTGCCGAGCCTCCTTGCGAGGTCCCCCAGGTGCTCCCATATCACACTGTTCTCTTTATCCCTTTCCACGGCCTTCCTCAAGTACCGTTCAGCCTCCTTCAGGTCCCCCATCTGGTAGTACACCCAGCCCATGCTGTCCAGGAAGGCCCCGTTGTCCGGCTCCTTCTCCAGGGCCCTCTTTATCATCTCCCGGGCCTCTTCGAGGTTTATACCCCTCTCGGCGAACATGTACCCGAGGTAGTTGAGGGCGAGGGCGTGGTCCGGATCTATCTTGAGGAGTCGGCGGAAGACCCTCACGGCGTCGTCGTAACGTCCGCTCCTTTCGTACGCCACCCCGAGCTCGAAGAGGTAGTCCGTATCGTCGGGCTTGAGCTCCAGGGCCCTCTTCAGGGGTTTTAAGGCCTCCTCGTACTTCTTCCCCCTGACCAGTGCGACCCCGAGGAAGAAGGCTATGTTCGGCTCGTCCGGGAACTTTCTGAACCCCTCGCCGAGCACCCTCTGGGCCTCGGAGTAATCCTCCATCCTTATGTACACGTACCCCAAGTTCAACCGGGCGTCCGGACCGTCCTCGAGGGCCACCAACCTCCTGAAGGCCCCGGCCGCCTCCTCGAGCTTCCCAAGTTCCACGAGGCTGCGGCCCAGGTAATAGTATACCTCAGGGTCCTCCTTCTGCTTAAGGATGCTCCGAGCAAGCCGGACGACCCTATCGTGAAGGCCGGCCCTTTCGTACATCGTCAGGAGAACTTTCTGGACGACGGGGTCCGGATACCTAGCTAAGATGGCCTCGTACTGCTCGGCGGCCTCCTTCCACCTTCCCTTGGATAGGTAGAACTCCCCCAGCTTCCTGCGGAGGCGGAAGCTGAAGGGGTTGGACTCCAGGGCCTCTTTGTACACCTCCTCGGCCTCTTCGTCCCTGTCCTCCCTCTCCAAAAGTGCTCCCAAGCTTAAGGCCACATCATCGCGGCCGGGGTCTTCCTCGAGCATTGAACGATATATCTTCTCAGCTTCCTTCATCTTACCTATTGTCTGGAACACCCTGGCCAGCCTGAGGCGGACATCGGGGTCCTCGGGGTGCCTCTCCACGAAGCGCCCGAGGACCTTCGCAGCCTCCTCGCCCCTTCCCAAGGCTACATAGAGGTCAGCCAGTGCCGTAACGGCGTCCCGATCGTCCGGGAGGAGCTTCACGACCTCCTCCATCTCACGGAGGGCCTCCTCCTCCTTCCCGGCCTGGCGGTAGAGGTAGGAGAGGAACCTATGGGCGTCGGGGGACTTGGGGGAGAGCTCGACAGCTCTTTCGGCGAAATGTATCGCACTTTGGAGCTTACCGAGGCGAAGGTAATCCCTGGCCAGGGCCCTGCATATCCCGGGAGATGAGGGGGCGTACATGAGGGCCTCGTTCAGATCGACTATGGCCTCAGCATATCTCCCTTTGAATTCCTTAACCTTAGCGTCCACGAAGTGCTCTATGGCCTCAGGGGGAACCCTTCCGTAGGGAGGGGATGTGGCGGCGCACCCGGCCAAAAGCGTCGTAAGGACGACCAACGTCCTCAACTTCCTCCCACCTCCTCCAACTTCCTCAGGAAGGCTTCGTACGTCTCCTCTCCGAAGAGGACGAAGCGCACAAGTTTCGGACTTTCCGCCTCCTTCAGGAAATCCAAGGCGGTCCCTATCATCACCTCGGCGCACCTGTCGGCTGGGAACCCTCCCACCCCGGTACCTATGGCCGGGAACGCCACCGATTCGAGCTTCAGCTCCTCGGCCCTTTTGAGGGCGTTTCTGGTGGCTTCCCTTATCTTGTCCTCATCGGTACGAAGGTCCTGGCCCATACCGGCCGCATGTATCACATATTTGGCCTTGAGCCTTCCAGCCGATGTGACCATGGCCTCCCCTACGGGGATGGGGCCTTTTGAGACCGCCTCTTTTTCTATCTCCTCGCCTCCCTTACGTTTTATAGCTCCAGCTACGCCTCCACCCATCCAGAGGTGGTTGTTCGCGGCGTTCACTATGGCGTCGGCCTCCTGTTCGGTTATGTCCCCTCGGACGACCTCCAGAACCTTCTCACCTATCTGCACCTTCATCTCTTCCCTCCTTTCTGGGCCCTTCCGTCAATGAATATACATCCCCATATCGTAAAGTCAAGACCTACGAGCGAGAAATCTCTTGCTAAAATGGGATATAAGGGATATATTTTATGGGACACCTAAGCTCAAGTTATGGGGGAAAGGATGACGAGCGTGCAGGAACAGATGGAAGTTATCCTGAGGGGCACCGCGGAGGTCATATCTGAGGAGGAGCTGGAGGGAAAGATCGAAAGGTCCCTGAGGATGGGAAAGCCCCTCACCGTCAAACAGGGGTTCGACCCCACCGCTCCCGACATCCACATAGGGCACACCGTATCCCTCAGGAAGCTCAGACAGTTTCAGGACCTGGGGCATAAGGTCGTCTTCCTGATAGGGGACTTCACCGGGATGATAGGCGACCCGTCGGGTCGTTCCGAGATGAGGAAGAGGCTATCCCGCCAGGAAGTGCTCCAGAATGCGAGGACCTACCAGGAGCAGGTCTTCAAGATACTCGACCCCGAGAGGACCGTGGTGGCCTTCAACAGCGAATGGTGCGAGCCCATGAAGTTCGAGGATGTGCTGGTCCTCGCTTCCCGTTACACCGTGGCACGGATGTTGGAGAGGGACGATTTCTCCCAGAGGTACAAACAGGGCAAGCCCATAACGATTATGGAGTTCCTTTACCCCCTCATCCAAGCCTACGACTCCGTGGCTTTGAAGGCCGATGTGGAGGTGGGTGGCACGGACCAGAAGTTCAACCTTCTGGTGGGGAGGGACGTGCAGAGGGAGTACGGTCAGGAGCCACAGGTCGCCCTTATGATGCCGCTACTGGTGGGGACGGACGGGAAGGAGAAGATGAGCAAGAGCCTCGGGAACTACATAGGCATAAACGAGCCTCCCGAGGAGATATATGGCAAGACCATGTCCATACCGGACTTCCTCATATATCCTTATTTCGAGCTCGCTACCGACGTGGACTCCTCCGAACTCGCCGAGATCAAGAGATCTTTGGAGGACCCTGAGGTCAACCCCATGGACCTCAAAAGGAGGCTTGCCAGGAGGCTCGTGGCCATGTACCACGGGGAGGAGGCGGCCAAGAGGGCGGAGGAGGCCTTCGATAAGGTCTTCAGGAGGAGGGAGGTCCCCGACGAAGTTCCGGAATATGTACTTAACCAGGACAGGGTCTGGATAGTGAGGCTCCTCACCTCCTCGGGGCTTGCGTCCTCCAACAGCGAGGCCAGGAGGCTCATAGCCCAGGGAGGCGTCTACATAGACGGCCGGAGGGTCACGGACCCGAACCTTGAGGTGGAGTTCAAGGGTGGGGAGGTCGTTAAGGTAGGCAAGAGGAGGTTCCTGAGGGTGGTGAGGCGGTGATTCCTTGTCCGCCCTCCCAAGTTAAGGAGTAAGAAGATGGGAACTTTCACTGTGAGGGAGTTCCACGATTTCGTGAGGATATTAGAGAGAAGGCCGGATTGGAGGGAAGAGCTTAGGCGGTTGATATTGACGGACGAGCTATTGAAGCTTCCTCAGGTCGTCAGGGAGCTTGTGGAAGCCCAAAGGAGGACCGAGGAGGAGCTAAAGACTTTGACAGCGAGGGTGGATTCTCTGACTCGGAGGGTAGATTCCCTCGCTGCCCAGATGGAGGCCCTTACCTCAAGGGTGGACTCTCTGACCCAGAGGGTGGATTCCCTCACTGCCCAGATGGAGGTCCTCACTGCAAGGGTGAACTCTCTGACCCAGAGGGTAGACTCCCTCGCTGCTCAGATGGAGGCTCTCACCGCAAGGGTGGATTCCCTGACCGAAGCCCAGGTAAAGACCGAGGAGACCTTGAGGAGGTTAGGGATAGATGTAGCGGAGCTTAAGGGGGATTCCCTTGAGAGGAAGTACAGGGAGAAGGCGCCGGCCTACTTTGGTCCTCTACTTAGGAGGGCTAAGTCCCTCTCTGCCGATGAGCTTTGGGACATAGTGGATAGAGGGATCGAAGAGGGGGTTCTGACCAGCGAGGAGGCCAGGGAGGTGTTGGATACGGATATCGTAGTCCGTGGCAGGAGGTGGAAGGACGGGAAGGAAGAGTTCCTTGTCGTGGAAGTCTCATGGGGTGTAGGGGTAACAGATGTCGAGAGGGCGGTAAGGAGGGCGGAACTTTTGAGGAGGTTGGGATTGGAGGTGAGGGCGGCGGTGGCAGGCAGAGGGATAACTTCGGAAGCCGAAGGCCTGGCGGCCGAGAAAGGTGTGGAACGAGTTATAGATGGTAGAG
>Ga0209410_1001285_pt1 | contig 12155 bp, 11 predicted proteins | sample Mar14436cmmetaG_FD_184135 | JGI IMG/M metagenome (GOLD analysis project Ga0209410, IMG submission 184135) | Marine hydrothermal vent microbial communities from Guaymas Basin, Gulf of California to study Microbial Dark Matter (Phase II) - Marker... ... | reverse complement strand
ACGCTGGAGGGTCAGCTCATCCTCGTCGAGGGGCGCATATTAGTGCTGGAGGCCGAGGGGATGGAGACCTATGTGGTTCTCCCCCATAGATGGCTGGTCGACGGTGAAGTGTTGACAGTCGAGGAGCTCTTCGATGGAGACCCCCTCGGGCCTGGAGACACCCTAACCATCAGGGCCTTGAGGCTGACCCATGTTGGTGAGAACCACACCGTGGAGTTCTACGCCGCCTACGAGGTCGATGGGGGAGGCGTAGAGGCGAGGGCCCTAACGCCCTTCAACATCCGGCCCAGCTAACCCCTCCTTTTTTTCTGCGTATGAAAGCCTTTAAAGTTCCTCAATCTATTCTACTCGTCGCCATGGGGAGGGTTAAGAAGGGGGTTCAGTGCAGCGTTAAGGGTTGTACGCAGCTGGCTAAGGCTGCCGGCCTCGACGTCGAGGGGCGTAGGGCCTACCTCTGTGAGGAGCATTATAAGGAGTTTAAGAGGCGTAGGAGGAGGGAGCGTCTGGTGGAGAGGTGGAGGTTTAAGCCATTTTAACCTTAGGTCTAAGCTCAGCCCTCCGTATCTGGTAGACCCCCCTCAAGCCATCCCAAAGCCTATCAGCCTCCAACACCTCAACCCTATGTCTAAACCATGGGGCGTCCAACACGAGGGTCTCCATCTCCCCCCCATCGCCGCAGACGTCGATGCCATATCTATCATGGAGCTCCACCAGCTCCCTGAGAGCCTCCTCATCGATGATTCTGCCGAGCCACCGCTCATCGAGGCCGAGGGCCGCAACGCAGATGATCATGATACTCATCCCAGCCTCCAGCATCTCCCCCAGCAACTCCGCTGAGTCCCTCCCCCATAGGGGTGTAATATGCCTCAGGCCGAGTTGATGGCAGAGCCCGTCGATGCGCTTACGCTGATAGTTTGATGCTATGGCCCCCGAGACGACGCCGTCTATATCGAGGCCCTCCAAAACCCGTTTTAGGTCTTGGAGCTCCGCTTCCTTCACACCCGAAGTCGAGGCCTCTATGTGTTCGACGCCGTAGGCCTCCGCCACGAGGGATGCCAACCCTATGTTGACGGTGTGGAACATCCAGCTGTCCTCACGCCGTGGGATCATAGTCACCAGGTATCTTAGGTCTCCGAGGCTCTCAGCTAAGTGAGCCGCATAGGTGCTGTCCTTTCCTCCGGTGAAGAGGGCTGCGAGTCGCACCCCATACTTTAAGGGTGGATATCCTTTATCTTTTAGGCGTGGAGAGTAGGTGGTGTATCAGCCATGGAGGAGGTTGCTGATAGGCGGAGGAGCCTCTTATACGTCGCCGCCGTCATCCTCATAATCCTCAACCTCGCAGCCCTCACCTACTTCGTCTTAGACTTCAGGCTTAGGATATCGAAGTTCGAGGGCGAGATCGAGGCTCTAAGATTTCAGGTTAACAGCCTCCAGGCTGAGCTCTCATCCCTCAGGGATGAGATGAAGATTCTTAGGGTCGGCAACGCCTCCGAGTCCCTAACCCTCGTCGAGATATACAATCGAACCAAGTGGTCCGTCGTCCTCATCTCCGTTCGAACACCCTTTGGGAGGGGGACTGGATCGGGCTTCGTCTACGATAAGGAGGGGAGGATCATCACGAACAATCATGTCGTCGAGAATGCGAGGGAGATAGAGGTGACCTTCCCCGATGGAACCATAGCTGAGGCCGAGATCGTCGGAACAGACCCCTACGTCGACCTGGCGGTCATAGATGTCGATGTCCCCGAGAGTCTTCTAAGGCCCGTGAAGTTTGGAAACTCCTCCCAACTCCTCGTCGGAGAGCGGGTCATAGCCATCGGCAACCCCTTCGGCCTTGAGGGAACCATGACCGTGGGCGTCGTCAGCGCCCTCGGCAGGCAGATGAGGGCTCCAAGGGGCTTTGTCATCGTCGACGTAATCCAGACCGATGCGGCAATAAACCCCGGAAACAGTGGAGGCCCACTGCTCAACATGAGGGGGGAGGTGGTAGGCATGAATACTGCCATCGTCAGCGGGACTGGCCAGTTCGCAGGCATAGGCTTCGCCATACCCATCGACACGATCAAGAGGGAGCTCCCAGACCTGATTGAGAAGGGAACCTATGAGCATCCATACCTCGGCATAGAGGGGATGGATGTGACGCCGGCCATCGCCGAGGCGATGGGGTTAGACCCCTCGACGAGGGGATGCCTCGTCGTCAAGGTCGTCAAGGGGGGGCCGGCTGAGAAGGCTGGTTTAAGGGGTGGAACAACGGAGGCAATCATCGATGGGGGTAAGGTGAAGATAGGGGGAGACATAATCATCGGCGTAGATGGACACGTCGTCAGACAGTTCTACGACCTCGTCCTCTACATGGAGCGTCATAAGAGGCCTGGAGACGAGGCCACCCTCACCATAATAAGGGAGGGGAGAACAATAGATGTGGAGGTAACCCTCGGGGCGAGGCCTCCACCCTAAGATTTAACTCCCATGATCCCTCCAAACCCCTGGATGCCTCCGAGGAGGCTCCTCGTCTTCGGCCTCCTACCCCAAGACTCTGGGAAGACGACGGTCGCCTCCGCCATCTGTAGGGGGCTGCAGAAGGCGGGTGTCGCCGTCGCCCCCTTCAAGCCGAGGGCGGGTCACAACCTCTGGTATCAATATGACGCCTATCTGAGATGTCGATCCGAGGGGAGGCTATACTGTGAGGATATAATAAAGCTGAGGGATGCCTCACGTTGTCCCCTACCCTATGAGCTTCTAAACCCCATCGACGCCCTCTTCACACCCCTAAAGGCTGAAAACCTCCTCCAGGAGGGGATGGGCCGAGAGCTCTACCTATTGGAGGAGAACATCTACACGCATCTCGTCGTTGAGAGATATACGATGTGGGATGGTGGGATGAGGCATATCATCGTATTAAATAGGGGCCTCTCACCTCATAGGCTTCTCGTCGATGAGGATTACCTCAACGCCCTGAAGGCCGACGCAGAGGAGGTAGTGGAGATAGACAGCATGGAGGAGTGGGGTGAGATACATGGGAGGCTCTCTAAGAGGGCTATATCAACCTGCATGGATGAGGCCTCGAAGAATTGTGAGGCCCTTATAGTTGAGGGATACAACGACGCAGCCTCACCAACACCCGAGATGAAATACGATGCGATCATAGGTGTCTCACCTGGATCGGCGGCCTTCTATGATCCAGATGACTACCTGGAGATGCTGAGCGCCTATAGGGGGCTGGGGAAGGAACCCATGGAGCTTAAGGCGGAGGATGTCGTACCCCTCCTCAAGCCCGATGGCTTCGTTGATATTCCACCACTCCGGAGATGGGAGCTGATAGATTATGATCGACTCGCTAAGAGGCTCAGCCATCTAATCGAAGCCGTCGCCTCCTACCTTGACCTCGGCCTCTAACCTGGGAGATGGAATCTTCTCCTCGATCATCCTCCATCGATCCATGTTTAATGGGCATCCTGGATCGGCTTCCTGGACATCTCCGAAGTAGGCGTAGGCCCTCGCCCTACATCCACCGCATACCTCCCTCCATGGGCATCGGCCGCAGTATCCCTTGAAGCTCTTCCTATCCCTCAGCTTATTGAGTACCTCTGAGTTCCACCAGAGATCGGTGAAGTCGTCGGCGAGGATGTTTCCAATCTTTATGGGTATGAAGACGCAGGGTGTTAGGTCTCCATTTGGCTGTAAAGCCATGTAGAGTCTGCCAGCTCCGCATCCGCCTATGAACTCTGCGAGGAATCCAACCTCCTCACCCTTCCCAAGCTGCTGTCCGACGGTGTCGAAGTGGGTGAGGGAGACGTATCCATAGCCGAGGCATACCCTCGCATATTGAGGCGCCGTCGATAGTAGGATAAGCCTCCTCGAACCTATTTGGGAGGCGAGGCGGTTTAGGAGATCCTCCCTCTCATCCGGTGTGATATCCATCTCTATTATCTCCCTTCCCCTCCCGGTTGGGATGAAGTTGTAGTGTATGAATTGGTCTGCCCCAAGCTTCTCGGCGAGATCTATGAGTGCATCCACCTCATGGATGTTGTATCTCGTAACGCATGTAGCTATTCCAACCGCCATCCTCGATTCAACTGCATTCTTAATTCCCTCGATAACCCTATCATAGCAGTCTATCCCCCTGAACCTGTTATGGGTCTCCCTCAATCCGTCGAGGGATATCTGGACGAAGTCGCACCCCGACTCCTCCAATCTCTTAACGTTCTCCCTCGTCAACAAGGTCCCATTCGTTGCGAGGGAATATCCCATCTCATACTCCCTAACGACCTCGGCGACCTTGAAGAAGTCGGGTCTTACCAAGGCCTCCCCGCCTGAGAAGGCTATGTAGGCCACTCCAGCGTCGGCCATGATGTCCACAGCCCTCAGGGCATCCTCCGTTGAGAGTTCATCCGGCTTGGGCTTATCAGCCCTCTGATAGCAGTGCTTACAGTGTAGGTTGCAGGCGTCTGTGAAGTTCCATACGATTAGGAAGGGGGCTGAAGCCGTGAAGGGTCTCTCAACCCCCCTCAGGGCTATCCCCTCAAGGACTGATGCCAACCCCCTCCTCCAGTAACCGAATCTCAGCTGCTCCTTGATTCTCTCCTCATCTATCCCAAGCCTTTTCGTTATCCCCCTAAAGAAGAGTTTTAGAATGAAGCTTCCTAATTTATCCCCCAAACTTAACGATACCTCAGATCCGATATAGTTCAGAAATATTCTATCGATTCTTCTTCCCCTTTCATCCCTTTTTGTAATGAATTTAAGCAAGCTCCTCGATAATGGATTATTAACCCATCTCTCAACGAGATCGGCCATTAATTGAGCCTTCTCGCCTACGGAGCTTAATTTACTCACCCAAAATTCTACTCCAAATCCGCATTTATAGACTTTTCTCCAATCTGACTCTAAGAGATGCGACAACCCATTTTTTAAGAATCTTAAGGGGTTAGTCTCCTGAGCGGGTGCGATGGGTCTCTGGGGCTGGATGGAGGGCCTCGTCAGGGCCTACGGCTATTTAGGTGCCTTCCTCATCTCCGTCTTCGGGAACTTCACCATACTCCTCCCCGTTCCCTATACGTTGACCATCTATGCCTTTGGGGCTACTCTCAATCCGCTTCTATTGGGCCTTGTCTGCGGTGTCGGCTCCACGATAGGGGAGTTCAGCGCCTATATACTCGGCCTTGGAGGTCGTAAGCTGTTGGGTGAGGGATATAGACGTCGGCTTGAGAGTGCGAGGAGGCTTGTTGAGCGCTATGGGATGCTGGCCATCTTCCTCTTCGCCTATCTCCCCCTACCAGATGACCTCATCCTAATACCCCTCGGGATGCTACGCTATGATCTCCGGAAGGCCTTGCTGGCTGCATTTCTGGGGAAGACGGCGATGGGCATCACCATAGCCTATGCGGGGCGCTTCAGCTACGTCTTCATCAGAGACCTCTTCAGCGGTGGTGGAGGGCCATGGGGGGCCATCGCATCAGCCATACTTCTGGCGATCATCATGATCGCCCTCATAAGGATAGATTGGGCTGAGCTCCTGGAGAGGATGGAGGCTAAGGGGTCTTCTCCTCGATCTCCCTCTTGATGCGGCTGAGGAACTCCTCAAGGGTCATCTGACCCAGGTCTCCGACCCTATGCCTCCTCACCGATACGGTTTGGGCCTCAAGCTCCCTTCGGCCTATGATGAGCATGTAGGGTATCTTCTCCTCCTCAGCCTCCCTCACCCTATAGGCGATGGTTAAACCCCTATCATCGAGTTCAGCTCTTACGCCCTCAGCCCTCAGCCTCTCATAGACCTCCCTGGCATAGGGGACATACTTATCGCTGATGGGGAGAACCCTCACCTGAATCGGCGACAGCCATACGGGGAGATTCCCAGCGTAATGCTCAAGCAGCACGCCTATGAAGCGCTCCAAGGAGCCCAGGAGGGCCCTGTGGATCATCACTACGAGATGCTCCTTCCCATCGGGGCCGACGTAGGTGATGTTGAACCTCCTCGGGAGGTTGAAGTCTATCTGGATGGTGGTGCACTGCCAGGTTCTTCCGATGGCGTCGACGAGCTTTATATCGATCTTCGGGCCGTAGAAGACGGCCTCCCCAGGCGCCTCCTCGTAGGGCAGCCCCCTCCTCTCCAGCGCCCTCATCAAGGCCTCCTGGGCCCTCCTCCACTCCTCATCGGTTCCCATATACTTCTCTGGATGCTCTGGGTCTCTGGTTGAGAGGACGACCTTGAACTCCTTGAAGCCCATGGTTCTCAAGATGTGCAGCGTTAGGTCGAGGACGCCTACCACTTCGTCTTCAAGCTGTTCTGGGGTGCAGAATATGTGGGCGTCATCCTGGGTGAACCCTCTAACCCTCAGTAGGCCGTGGAGTGTTCCAGATCGCTCGTATCGGTAGACGGTTCCAAGCTCCGTATACCTTATCGGGAGGTCTCTGTAGCTTCTGGTCTTGGTCTTATAGATGAGTATGTGGAAGGGGCAGTTCATCGGCTTGACGACGTAGCGTTCACCTCCCTTCTCGAAGACGTACATGTTCTCCCTGTAGTAGCCCATGTGTCCGGAGATCTCCCATAGCTTCCCTCTGGCTATGTGGGGTGTAGATACGAGTTGATATCCCCGTTTCAGGTATTCTTCGAGGACGTAGTCTGCGATGATCCTCCTCAGCGTCGCCCCCTTCGGATGCCATAGTATTAGGCCTGCTCCACACTCCTCGTGTATCGAGAATAAATCCAGCTTTGCTCCGAGAACTCTATGGTCTCTGCGCTTAACCTCCTCGATGCGGTGTAGGTATTCCCTCAGCATCTCCTCCTCTGGGTAGCTGATGCCGTAGATTCGTTGCATCACTGGGTTGTCTTCTATGCCTCTCCAGTAGGCTGATGAGGAGGATAGGAGTTTCACATGCTTCACATAGCCTGTTGAGGGGAGGTGGGGGCCTCGGCATAGGTCTACGAAGTCCCCCTGCCAGTAGACCGATATGGTTTCGTCTTCCATCTCCCTTAGGAGCTCAACCTTGTAGGGTTCGTTTCTCTGTTGGAACAGCTTGATGGCCTCCTCCCTCGGCATCTCGACACGTTTTAGGGGTAGGTTTCGCTCAATTATCTCCCTCATCTTCTCCTCTATTCGCTTCAGGTCTTCTGGTGTGAATACCTCTCCGCCGATGTCGAAGTCGTAGTAGAAGCCCTCCTCTATCGGCGGCCCTACGCCGAGCTTCGCCTCTGGGTAGAGCTCCTTAACTGCCTGGGCGAGGATATGCGAAGTCGTATGCCAATAGGCTTCCCGCCCCTCCCTGGAGTTGAAGTCGAGAATCTCCACCTCCCCCTCCTCTGGGAGGGGCGCTGTGAGGTCGAGGAGTCTATCGTCGACCCGGGCTATTAGGCCGACCCCCTCTGGGAGGCAGTCTATGATGCGTTCACCCTTGCATTCTCTATACTCGCCGCTGGGCAGTTTAACCCTCACCAAGTAGGCTCACCTCATCCATCTGATCTAAGGCGTCGGCTGCGAGAACCCTTCGAGGAGCTTTCAGCTTAAGGCTCCAAGAGGTGTCGAAGCCCTTCCCCCCGACGCCCCTCTATCGTAGGCTCAGGGGGTTAAAAAGGGTAACGATGTTCTAGGCCCTTAGATGGCTGTGAATCCCTCGACGGTCTCCATGTCGAGGCGTTTGATGAGCTCCACCGTCAATCTGATGGCGTTCTCAACGTCTCTGAGGCTGAGGAGTGATGTATGGCTGTGTATATGTCTCGTCGGTATCGTGATGACAGCCGATGGGCATCCAGCTCGTTGGAGGTGTATGCGTCCCGCATCTGTTCCACCTGTTACATGGCTGAGTTGGAGGGGTATCTGACATCTCTTAGCGACCTCTATGATGAACTCCTTGAAGGGCTGGTTCGGTATCATCGTCCTATCGAAGGTCAACAGTCCTGGCCCCTTACCCATCTTCGTTGGGGCCTCCCTCGGCTTTATGCCTGGGACATCCCCTGCGATGTCGACCTCAAGGACGATGGCTACGTCTGGGTTGACGACATGCGATATCGTCTGAGCACCTCTTAGGCCTACTTCCTCCTGAACCGTTGCGGCTCCATAAACCGTGTTTGGATGCTCTATGCCTCCCTCCTTTATTCTGCGTATGACCTCGGCTATGGCGAAGGCCCCTATTCTGTCGTCGAAGGCCTTACCCATCGCCACCCTCCCCTCCTGGATGAGGGTGAAGGGGCTCCAGGGGACTATTGGATCTCCGATCCTGACGCCCGATTCCTCAGCCTCCTCCCTGCTCGTCGCCCCGATGTCGATGTACATATCCTTGATGTCGACAACCTTCTTCCTCTCCTCCTCTGGGAGTATATGCGGAGGCTTGGCCGCTATGACGCCGATTATATCCCCCTTAACGGTTCTTATGATGACCCTCTGACCCAGCAGAACCTGGCTCCACCATCCCCCGAGGGGGTGGAAGGTGATGAAGCCCTCATCTGTGATGGAGGAGACTATGAAGCCCACCTCATCGATATGTCCAGCCAATAGGACTCTCGGCCTCTCCTCAGAGCCCTTAACCACGAAGGTTATTGAGCCGAGCTTGTCTGCGACTATCTCATCTGCGTAGGGCTTCAGATAGCTCTTCAGAAGCGACGCCACCTCCCTCTCGAAGCCTGACGGCCCAAAGGCCTCCATGAGCTCCCTCATCAATCCCATAGCCTTCTCATCGAACATCGCTTCTCACCCACTACTCTAAGACCTTCCTCCCCACAGTTATATATCCCGTATGCCCTATCATCAGGGTCTCAGGCCTCGTCCGATTCTCCTCGACTATGAAGCGCCTCAGCATTATCTCATAGGTCTCAACCTCAACGAAGGGATGTTCCCTCAGGGCTGAGGTGGTTCTCATGACCTGCTCTATGGTTGGGCTGAAGGAGAGGAAGACCCCCCCACCCTTTAGGGCCTTATGGGCGTGGGGGACGACGAGCCAGGGCGTCGCCATATCGAGTATCACGGCGTCCACATCCTCCTCGTCGATGCCATCGGTGATGTCTTGGAGCTTGAACTCGACGTAGGCCCCGAGGCCGGCCCTCTCTATGTTCCTCATCGCACCCCTCTGGAACTCTGGTCTTATCTCGTAGCTGTAGACCTTCCCATCCGGTCTGACGGCGTTGGCGAGGGCGAGGGTTAGCGCCCCGCTCCCCGTTCCGGCCTCCACAACTCTTCTTCCAGGCCCTACGTCTGCCATGAGGAGTATGAATCCCATATCCTTCGGGTAGATGACCTGGGTTCTGCGCTCCGTCTTCAAAGCCCTATCTCTGATGAGGGGCTTTAGGGCGTAGAATCTGACGCCGAGATTGGTCTCTATTGGGCATCCATAGGGCTTGCCGATGAGCTCCCCGAGGCGTATGAATCCCTTATGGGTGTGGAATTCTCTGTCGCCCTTAACCTTCACGAGGTATGTTCTTCGATGGTCGAGGTATAGGAGGACGTCGCTCCCCTCCTCTATGAGCTCCATCTCGAGTTCTAATGGGGCTGGAGACCTAAAAGCTTCTGAGTTGGTTAATGGAACCATTAACATCGTGGGAAAATTATAGGGCTGTTATAGGTTGGCTTCGATGCCATTATCGTGAATAGGGATGTGAAGTTTAGCCTGGATTGGCGGTTTCCCATAGGCCTTTCATGGTGAGGAGGTTTTTGGAGAGGCCTGTTGGATAGACCCCCTCCCTCTATTCATCTTTAGGGTGAGGGGATTCCTGGAACCCTTGGGAAGGGGACGGCGTCCCAGATGTATTCAAGGCCGCAGAGGTATCTGGTGAGCCTCTCCACGCCTATGCCGAAGCCGGCTGTGGGCTTTATGCCCTCACGCAGCATCTCAAGATACCAGCCATAATCCTCTGGGTTTTCTCCCCTCATCCTCATCCTCGCCAGAACCCGTTCATATTCATATTCTCTCTCGCCGCCGGAGATGGCTTCCCCATAGCCTTCGGGGTATAGGAGGTCGAAGTCCCTTAGGATTCCAGGTCTCTCGGGGTCTTCCCTGTCGTAGAAGCCTCTCGCCGTTATTGGATACTCTACGATCCAGAAGGGTTCATGGAATAGGGTTGAGATGTGTTTCTCGGCGTCCCAGGGTATCTCCTCCCCATGCTTCAGGTTGAAGCCCTCCTCCCTCAAGAGCTCAACGGCCTCGGAGTAGGTCAGCCTCCTGAAGGGTCTTGGGGGTATCCTCAGCTCTCGGCCCAGATTCTCAAGCTCCTCGGCGCACTCCCTCCTTATGCGTCTCAGAACATAGATCAACATCCTCTCACCAAGCTCCATGAGGTCGAGGTATTCGGCCTCAGCCACCTCCAGGTCTAACTGCCGAAACTCTGCGAGGTGTCTCCCCGTATAGAGCGTCTCCGGAGGCTCGAGTCTGAGGTTTGGTGAGAGGGCGAAGACCTTGCCCAGAGCCGTGGCGGCCATCTGCTTGTAGAGTATTATGCTGCTCATCACCTTGAACCTCTCACCATAGTAGTCGATGGAGACCTGCCTGGCGCCCCTGATCCCTGGGTCTGTTACGGGGCCTATTATGGGGGCGAGAATCTCTATGAATCCCTCCCCCCTGAGGAAGTCCCTCAGAGCTGAGAGGGCCTCATCCTGAACCCTCAGCATCCACCTCATCCAGGGCTCCCTAATCTCCCCATAACGCCTCCAGAGCCTCTCCCTCAACTCCTCGACGTCCAGGGTCATCATGGGTTTGAGGGACGCCTCCTCCAGGATTTAAAATTTTTCCATGAATCCTCGTTAATTGTACGAAGATAAACGTTTTAATGGGCATCAAAATCGTAATTTTTATGATGAGGCTCGACGAGAGGGATAGGGAGATACTCCGCATATTACAGCGGGATGGACGGGCCTCGGCGAGGGAGATAGCTGAGCGATTGGGTTGTCCGCAGACGACGATATATTCACGCATCAAACGCCTCGAGGAGCTCGGCGTCATTAGAGGCTATAGGGCTATCTTGGATGCGGAGAAGCTGGGCAGACCCACCACGGCCTTTATCCTCGCCTCCTTCACATATAGGACGCCTGGGATCAGTGAGACCCTGGATCAGAGGAAGATCGCCAGGGAGATCGCCAGGTTTCCGGAGGTTCAGGAGGTTCACATAATCACAGGTGACTGGGACATCCTCATTAAGGTTAAGGCCAGAGACGTCGCTGAGATAGGGCGCTTCGTCGTCGATAAGCTGAGGATGGTGAAGGGGATTGAGAGGACGCTGACCTGCATGGTCTTCGACACTGCTAAGGAGACCCTCGACATACCCCTATGATCGAAGACCCTTTTTACCTCAGCCCCCAGAGAATAATCGTGAGTCGAGTCGCCATCCTCTATCATCCAGACCTCATCCACTACGACTTCGGCTTAGGGCATCCCTTCAGGGGAGACCGCTTCCCACGGTTCATGAACCTGCTGAGGGCTAAGGGCATTCTGAACCGAGATGACGTGGAGCTCCATGAACCCGAGATGGCTGGGGATGAGGACCTACAGCTCATCCATTCATCCGCCTACATTCGGATGGTGGAGGTTATGGCTGAGCGGCGTATACCCCTGTCGGCTGACACCCCCCTGAATCCAGGCATAGTTAGGGCTGGGAGGCTGATAGTCGGCTCGGCTATTAAGGCAGGTGAATTGGTCATCGATGGCCGCTGCAGGGTGGCTGAGGTCGTCGGCGGAGGCCTCCACCACGCCGGGAGGGACTATGGAGGGGGCTTCTGCATCTTCAACGACGTAGCCATCTGCGCCCAGAATCTCATGGAGAGGAGGGGTCTAAGCCGCATACTCATCTTCGACACAGACGCCCACGCCGGAAATGGAACTATGGACATCTTCTACGACGACCCCCACATCCTATTCATCTCCATCCATCAGGATCCGAGAACAATCTACCCTGGGACGGGCTTCATCCATCAAATCGGGGAGGGGGAAGGTGAAGGCTATACGGTTAACGTCCCCCTACCCCCTGGGGCTGATGACCGATGCCTTGAGGTTGTATTGCAGCGCATATTCCTACCCCTCGCAGGGGAGTTTAAGCCTGAGATCATACTCCGTAATGGGGGCTCCGACCCCCACTTCCAGGATGGATTGGCGAGCCTCGGTTTCTCCATGGCTGGGTTGAGGCGTATAGGGGAGGCCGTAGCCGAGGCGGCCTCCCCTATACGCCTCAACCCAGC